>Ga0208047_1000172_pt1 | contig 23757 bp, 21 predicted proteins | sample Kivu_220m_FD_184162 | JGI IMG/M metagenome (GOLD analysis project Ga0208047, IMG submission 184162) | Freshwater microbial communities from Lake Kivu, Western Province, Rwanda to study Microbial Dark Matter (Phase II) - Kivu_220m (SPAdes)... | ecosystem: Environmental > Aquatic > Freshwater >...
GCCGCGCGTTCGCATCGAGAGGAAGGCAGACGTGGCATTTTCTTTCCAGTGCAGGCATTGCGCTGAGCCGTGGTGCGTCTATTCCTGCCTTACCGGCGCCATGCAGAAGGACCCTGTCACAGGCCTGGTAAAAGTCGACCAGGATAAATGCATGGGATGCTGGACCTGCATACTGGCCTGTCCGCACGGCGCAATCACCAGGGACCAGGGGAAAAAGATCGTGGCCAAATGCGATTTCTGTCCAGGCCGTGACGTGCCGGCCTGCGTTGCCAATTGCCCCAACGAAGCCTTGATGGTGGTCGAAGAAAATGAGCTTGAAAAGGCCAGGAGTTAGGCCTTTTCCGGGAAAACTATGAATAAGGATACAAAGATGATTGCCGTTATTAATTACGGCGCCGGCAACCTCGGCAGCGTGGTTAATGCTCTGACAAAGCTGGGCTATCGGCCCACGGTAACCGATGCCGTATCTGACATTCTCAAAGCGGACGCTGTCTTCCTGCCCGGCGTCGGCGCGGCCGCTGACACTATGAAAAGCCTGGTGGCCACTGGAATGGATGATGCAGTCAGAAAGCTGGTTGAACTGAGAAGGCCGCTCTTTGCCATCTGCGTCGGCCTGCAGGTGCTCCTCACCAGCACAGAGGAAGGCGGCGACCATAAATGCCTGGGCATTATCCCCGGCAAAGTCAGGAAGCTGCCCGCCGGGTTAAAGATCCCCCATATGGGCTGGAACCAGGTGAAACAGGTCAATGCGCACCCCATCTTCAGCGATATACCAGATAATACTAATTTTTATTTTGTGCACAGCTATTATGCCCATCCACTTGACCGCTCAGTTGTAGCCGGGGTAACGGAATACGGCATCGAGTTTTGTTCCATGATAATCAAGGACAACCTTTTCGCTACCCAGTTCCACCCGGAAAAAAGCGGTGAACCCGGGCTGAAGATGTACTCCAACTTTCTGAAAATAGCCTGCACATGAGGAATGACACATGGAGAACGAAAATACCCTCAAGACTAAATACCTGGTTATAGGCAACTCCGCCGGCGGCACAGGCGCGGCTGAAGCTATCAGGGAATGCGACCCCGCGGGCAGACTATTGATTGTGTCTGACGAACCGTACCCGGCTTACTCACGCCCGCTTATCTCCGAATACCTTTCCCGCCAGCGTACCCTGGAAACAATGCTGTTCCGCTCACCCGATTTTTATGCCCAAAACAGGATCGAACTCCTGTCCGGTGAGAAAGTAAAAAAAATTGACCCCGCAAATAAAACAGCTTTTCTTGAAAACGGCAGCGTTATCTCCTGGCAGAAGCTTCTTCTCGCTACCGGCGGCCTGCCGATCGTCCCCAACATTAAGGGGATGGAAAAAGAAGGCGTATTTAGCTTTACCTGCCTGGATGATGCTAAGAAAATCGACGCATACCTGATTCAGGTTAACAGTGCGGTCGTCATCGGCGGTGGCCTCATCGGTATCAGCGTAACCGAAGCGCTGTCCAAGCGCGGCATCATAGCCACTGTAGTCGAGATGAAGGATAGGGTGCTGAATACGATACTGGACGAGGCAGCCTCTGCCATAGCCGGCCGTATCCTGGCTGAAGCCGGCATCAGGGTAATTACCGCTAATACCGTGGCCGAGGTCGCGGGACAGGACAGGGTTGAATATGTAGTACTTGCCAACGGCCAGGAAATCAACTGCGAAATGGTAATCATCGCCATCGGTGTGCTGCCGCGCCTCGACCTGGTCAGAGGTACAGCCATTAAGTTCAACCGGGGCATCAGCATAGACCGGCGCATGGCCACCAGCTGTCCGGATGTATATGCCTGCGGCGATGCCTCCGAAGGCTGGGATTTTATCAGCGCGTCTGACCGCCTCACACCCATCTGGCCCAATGCATACATCGGCGGCAGGGTAGCCGGTTATAACATGGCCGGCAGGCAGGCGGAATATAAGGGCGGCACGGCTATGAATTCGATCAACTATTTCGGCATGGATATCTCCAGCGCCGGGCTTGTCTCTGCGCCGGACGATAACAGCTATGAAACGTTTAGCATCAATAGCCCTTACCAGAAATTGATCTTGAAGGATAACCTGGTCAAGGGCATGATATTTGTCAAGAATATCGAGAAGTCAGGCATCATTTTCGGGCTGATGCGCGATGGTGTTAATGTCAAAGATTTTAAGCAGTCGCTGCTGGCTGTTGATTTCGGACTGATCGACCTGCCGCGTGATCTCAGGCAGGAACGCATGGGAGTTTTGACCGCCGCTTCGCACGTAGTGCCCTTGAAAGAGCTGGAGGAGCAGGCGATTGCCGGTGAATAGGGCCACTGTTAAAGGAGTAATGAGATGCAAGATTTGAGGAAAATGCAGAACCCCTACAACAGCGATAAGGTTATAGACGCCTGTTCCATCTTCGGCATGATGGATACATCCGGCCGGCGGTTCTCCGGCGCAGATATCATCAAGGCCATCGGCAATATGCATGTCCGCGGCAACGGGCTGGGCGGCGGTTTTGCCGTTTACGGCCTCTACCCGGATTATGCCGAGTATTATGCGCTGCATGTCATGTACCTGAGCAGGGAAGGCAAAACCGAGACCGAAGCCTTTCTCAAGGAGAAATTTCACCTCATCGATGCCGCCGAGATTAAAACCAGTCCTCTGGAAGTTATTAAAGATCCGCCCCTGGTCTGGCGCTACTTCGTCAAAGTCAACAGGCACCAGGCGGGCATACAGTCCGACGATGATTTCGTCGTCGACCGCGTGATGGACATCAATATCAAGATAAAAGACAGCTTCGTTTTTTCCAGCGGCAAGGACATGGGCGTATTCAAAGGGGTCGGTTACCCGGAGGAAATAGGGCAGTACTTCCGCCTGGAAGAATACCAGGGCTACCTCTGGACTTCACACGGCAGGTACCCCACCAATTCGCGCGGATGGTGGGGCGGCGCACACCCTTTCAACATCCTCGACTGGACGGTTGTGCATAATGGGGAAATATCTTCCTACGGCATCAACCGCCGTTACCTCGAGCAGTACGGCTATATCTGCACCATGGAAACCGATACAGAGGTCATCGCCTATGCCATCGACCTGCTGGTGAGAAAGCACGGTCTCCCCATAGACACTATTTCACAGGTCTTCGCCGCACCATTCTGGGAGGAGATAGACAGGAAGCCTCTCGCGGAGCAGGAGGTATTGCGCGCCCTCAGGCAGACCTATGGAAGCCTGCTGCTCAACGGGCCTTTTACACTCATCATCGCGCATAATGGCGAAATGATCGGGCTGACCGACCGCATCCGGCTGCGCCCGCTTACGGCAGCCACTAAAGGCAAGGTGCTTTTCCTTTCCTCGGAAGAGGCGGCTATACGCACCATCAGTCCCCAACTGGACAGTGTCTGGATACCAGTCGGAGGGGAACCGATCATAGCCAGCCTTAAATCTCCATTCGAGCCACCCGCATCTATTTCAGCGGTGGCAGCCTACAAGAGGACTAAATAACAGGTAACTGAAGATGTTAACTAAACGTATTATACCCTGCCTTGACGTAACAGACGGCCGCGTGGTCAAAGGTACCAGCTTTACAAACCTGCGCGATGCCGGCGACCCTGTGGAACAGGCAGCTTTCTATTACCAGGAAGGCGCCGATGAACTGGTATTCTTAGATATCGGCGCCACGCCGGAAGCCAGGGATACCATGGTTCACGTAGTTGAAAGTGTGGCCAAACAGGTATTCGTACCGCTGTGCGTGGGCGGCGGCCTGCGCTCAATCGGCGATATGCGGCGCATGCTGCAGGCGGGCGCTGATAAGGTCTCCGTTAACACTGCAGCCGTCCATGATCCTCTGCTGCTGAAAAAAGGAGCTGCCATTTTCGGCAGCCAGTGCATGGTACTGGCAGTTGACGCCAAGAGGCGCAGCGACAAGGGGAAGAGCGCCTGGGAGGTCTGCACTCACGGCGGCCGTAAATCCACGGGGATAGATGTTCTCGAGTGGATACAACAGGCTGTGGAACTGGGCGCCGGCGAGATATTGCTGACAAGCTGGGACGCCGATGGGCACCGGGCCGGCTATGATAACGAATTGAACCTTGCAGTAAGCGAAATGGTGCATGTGCCGGTCATCGCCAGCGGCGGTGCCGGTACGCTTGAGCACCTCTATGATGCGCTGACCACGGGAAAGGCCGATGCCGTGCTGGCTGCCAGCATATTTCACTACCGCGAGTATTCTATTAAAAAGGTGAAGGAATACCTGGCCGGCCGGGGTGTCCCGGTGAGAAATTAGGCACAGGGGAAATACGGCGATGAAGACTTATATACCATCTAAATTTATAGTCGAGCGCGATGCCAGCCGCTGCATTCAATGCCAGGTCTGTGTCAACCAGTGCAGCTTCGATGTCCACAGCTATGACGCCATCGATAACGAAGTGATGGCCGATGAGAAAAACTGCGTCGGCTGCCACAGGTGCGTGGTGTTCTGCCCGACCAACGCCCTCAATATAAGTAAAAACACCCTTGACTACCGCGAAAATTATAACTGGCGGCCCGAAGCTATCGAGGATATCCTCAAGCAGGCCGAGACCGGCGGCGTTCTTCTCACCGGCATGGGCAATGATAAAGGATATAAGGTCTACTGGGACCATATACTGCTTAATGCCAGCCAGGTCACCAACCCTTCAATCGATCCTTTACGCGAGCCCATGGAACTGGTTACATACCTGGGCAGAAAGCCGGACAGGATTGAAATCGATCCTCTAACGCACGCTTTAAAGAACCCGCTGCCGCCACAGGTTAAATTGGACGTACCCGTAATGTTCTCTGCCATGTCTTACGGCGCGGTCAGCCTAAATGTCCAGCGCTCACTGGCACGTGCTGCCAGCGAGGCCGGCACATTCTGGAATACAGGGGAGGGCGGTTTACACTCCAGCCTTTATAAATACGGCGACCACACCATCGTGCAGGTCGCCTCGGGTCGTTTCGGCGTCCATTCCAAATACCTCAATGCCGGCAAAGTAGTGGAAATTAAAATCGGCCAGGGCGCCAAGCCGGGCATTGGTGGGCACCTCCCGGGAGAGAAGGTTACAGCCGAGGTATCCCTTACAAGAATGATACCGGTGGGCACCGATGCGCTGTCACCAGCGCCGCAGCATGATATTTATTCGATTGAGGACCTCGCCCAGTTGGTCTACGCTATCAAGGAAGCAACCGGCTACCAGAAGTTAATTTCGGTGAAAATTGCCGCTGTTCACAACGTTTCGGCTATAGCCAGCGGTATGGTCAGGGCGGGAGCCGACATAATAGTGCTGGACGGCCTGCGGGGCTCTACCGGGGCCGCCCCCAAGGTTATCCGCGATAACGTGGGCATCCCCATCGAGATGGCCCTGGCTGCGGTTGATTCCCGCCTGCGTGAAGAGAACATCCGCAATCAGGCATCGCTGGTCATAGCCGGGGGCATCCGCAGCAGCGGTGACATTGCCAAGGCCATCGCTCTGGGCGCCGATGCCGTTTATATCGGCACCGCTGCATTAATTGCACTGGGCTGTACCGCCTGCCAGCAATGCCACACCGGCAAATGCGCATGGGGCATCTGTACCAGCGACCTGGCGCTGACCAAGCGCATCAATCCCGAAATAGGCAGCAAGCGGTTGGTAAATTTGCTGCGAGGCTGGGCCATCGAGCTTAAGGATATCCTTGGTGGTATGGGCATCAACGCTCTGGAAAGCCTGCGCGGCAACAGGCTGCACCTCAGGGGTGCGGGTCTTTCCGACACTGAATTAAAGATACTTGGCATAAGGTCGGTGGGAGATTAAGCCATGTCAGCAAATCCAGCTTTGAAGAAACCGCACAATTCGATAATTGAAATCAATGCGCAGGATATCGCCACGCACGAATTGAATAACCAGCTTAAGCAGGCGGTAGCTGCAGGCGCTAAAAGGATTTTACTCAAAAACGTTTGCGGGCAACGCTATATTGGCACCGATATTAATAAGCCGGTTGAAATCAAGATCGAAGGCACCCCCGGCAATGACCTGGGCTCCTTCATGAACGGACCGTATATAACCGTACACGGTAATGCACAGGATGGCTGCGGCAACACCATGAATGAGGGCGAAATTGTTGTGCATGGACATGCGGGCGATATAACCGGCCTTTCGGCACGCGGCGGCAAGATATTTATCCGGGAGGGCGTGGGCTACCGCGCCGGTATTCATATGAAGGAATACGGCGATAAGAAACCTTCCATCGTTATCGGCGGCACCGCTCAGGATTTCTGCGGCGAGTATATGGCCGGCGGAGTGATGGTGCTGCTCGGACTAAATATGAAGGACGACGATTACCACCGCGCCAGGTATGTAGGCACCGGTATGCACGGCGGCGTTATCTATATGCGTGGCAAGCTGGAGGACTATCAACTGGGCAGGGAGGTCGGAATAGCAGAACTTGACGATACTGACCGTGCTATACTGGCCAACCTTGTCGAGCAATTCGCCGGTCATTTTGATGTAGACGGGCAGAAGATATTAACGCACAAATTTATGAAGCTATTTCCTTTGTATCACCGGCCATATGGCAGGCTTTATGCATATTAGTGGGAGGTATCTGTGATAGGACAGGAAACTCGCGACGTTGAAAGGAAAATAACCGCTATCTTGAAGATACTCAGCGATTCGCCGCTGCCACTGGGCAGCAGGCTCATATCCAGGCTGCTGGAAGAGCAGGGCATTTACCTCGGTGAGCGCGCAGTACGCTACCACCTGAAAATCATGGACGAGCGCAGGTTTACCCGCCTGGTTGGGCACAAGGACGGGCGCACTATCACAGGTCCGGGTCTGGAAGAGCTGAGAAACTCCCTGGTTACAGATAAAATAGGGTTCGTCGGCTCCCGCATTGAGCGCCTTGCTTACCAGACCAATGTGGGTTTGCGTTCGGCAACGGGCAGGATACCGATCGATGTTTCACTGTTTCAGAAGGAAGATTTCCCCCGGGCATTGAAGTTAATGAAGAACGTATTCGACAGCGGCCTCTGCTCGTCTAACCTGGTGGCGCTGTCTGGGGAGGGCAGCAAGCTTGGCGAGATAGTTATACCCCCCAACAAAATAGGTTTCGCCATGGTTTGCAGCGTTACGGTAAACGGCTGCCTCCTCAAATCCGGCATACCTGCCTATGCGCGTTTCGGCGGCCTGCTTCAGATGCGTGATGGCCAGCCTTTCAGGTTTGTTGACCTTATTGAATTCTCAGGTTCAACTATAGATCCGGCTGATATCTTTATAGCCGGCAAAATGACAACCGTTAGCCAGGCCGCCGCCAGCGGTAACGGCAAGGTGCTGGCCGGCTATCATGAAATACCCATGCTTTCGGTCAATAAGGCAGATGAACTGCTGCAACGGTTAAAGAACAGCAGCCTTATCAGCTTCGCCGTCCTGGCCAAGCCGGGCGAGAAGATATGCGAGATGCCCTACAACCATGACAAAGTCGGTCTCATCACCCTCAGCGGGTTAAACCCGGTGGCGGCCGCTGTTGAAGCGGGGATCGAAGTGGCTAACAGGGCAATGGGCGGCATGATCGAGGTTACTGCTCTTCGACCTTTTACTGAACTCTGATAATAAGGCAACCAGTCTATGAGCAATATCCTGCTGGTCAGCAACGAAATGGACAGGGTCAGGGAGCTGAGCGCCGGTCTCAGCCGGCTTGGATTTTCCAGCACTGCCTGTATCTATGCTGACGATGTTATAGAGCAGGATTTACGCCAGGCTTTCAATGTCGTCCTGATTGATATTTCTGCTGTCTCATCACATGGAGATTCTGCCTGGAACTGGTTCAGGAAGCTCAAGTTACGGAGGTTGCTCCCGGTAATTGCGTTAGTCTCGCTTTCAACTTTACATATGTTTGCCGAGCAGGGATTTGAAGACTTCATTATGAAACCGTGGAACGTGGATGAATTATCAGCAAGAATACGCCGGGCTATATCTAAGACAAGCAGGGTCGATGAGGATAGGGTAATCAAAGCCGGGGACCTTAGCATCGATCCTATCAGGTGTGAAGCCGAACTGGGCAGCCGCTTGCTGGCCCTGACATTTAAAGAATATGAACTGCTTAAGTTGCTGGCAACCAATAAGGGAAAGGTCTTTACCCGCGAGGCCTTACTGAACGAGGTTTGGGGTTATGATTATTATGGCGGAGACAGGACCGTTGACGTGCATATCAGGCGGTTGCGCAGCAAGATCGAGGATTCCGTCCATACCTTCATTAAAACCGTCAGAAATATCGGATACAAGTTCAAGGATTCCGGCTCCGGCACCTAATTTATCCGGTAACATAATCTTAACACTACCGTAATAATCCCGAAACAGCCCTCCGTTAAACTACCGCTATATAAGCTTCAAGGAGGTGCACCATGAATTCGGGCGATACTGCATGGTTACTCACATCCACTGCGCTGGTGCTGCTGATGACGCCCGCCCTGGCTTTCTTTTACGGAGGGATGGTCAGGAGAAAAAATCTACTCTCTACCATCATGATGAGTTTCGCTATACTCTGCATGGTATCGGTTCTCTGGATAATTTACGGCTACACCATGGCGTTTGGCCCGGACGTTAGAGGCCTGGTAGGGGACCTTTCATGGTTCGGCCTGACAGGAGTCGGACAGGATCCATCTTCTGTATATGCTGCAACTGTGCCGCACCTGGCTTTCGTGGCCTTCCAGGCCACTTTTGCCATCATTACTGTGGCACTCTGGACAGGCGCTGTAGTGGAACGTATTAAGTTCGGCTCACTGCTCGCTTTTGCTGCTCTATGGTTTACCCTTGTCTATTGCCCTGTAGCCCACTGGGTTTGGGGAAACGGCGGATGGTTAGCCCAGCTGGGTACGCTCGATTTCGCCGGGGGTACCGTAGTACATGTGAATGCCGGTATCTCGGCGCTTGCCCTGGCCATGGTGCTCGGTCCGCGCATGGGATTTAAACAGGGTGAGTCCATGGAGCCCAATAATATACCCTTTGTCGTGCTGGGCGCAGCCCTTCTCTGGTTCGGCTGGTTCGGATTCAATGCAGGCAGCGCGCTGACAGCGGGGGGGTTGGCCTCTACAGCCTTCATTGCTACCAATACTTCGGCGGCTGCCGCCGGGTTTACCTGGATGATGCTTGGATGGATACACCGCAGGCCCTCGGTGCTGGGCGCTGCCACCGGTGCTGTTGTCGGGTTGGTTGCCATTACGCCAGCCGCCGGTTTTGTGCCGGTCTGGGCTGCTATCCCGATCGGCGCTATTGCCTCAATTATTTCATACTACGTCATGGTATGGAGGGCAAAGGCAAACAAGGTGGATGAATCGCTGGACGTGTTCGCCTGTCATGGTGTAGGTGGCACCTGGGGTGCGCTGGCAACAGGTATTTTCGCTACAACGGCGGTTAATTCAGCCGGATCAGGGCTCCTGGACGGGAACTGGAAACAGATACTGATTCAGCTCGCTGCAATCACTGCAACAATGGCGTATGCCTTTGTAGTTTCCTGGCTGCTTGCCAAAGCCCTTAAGGCAACGATGGGCTTGCGTGTAAAAGAAGAGGAAGAGTCTGTAGGTCTTGACATATCACAACACGGTGAAAATGCGTACGGAGGTATATCGTAGTGAAAAAAATAGAAGCTATTATCAGGCCGGAAAAACTCGATGCTGTCAAAGATGCGCTGTCGGCCAAAGGTATGCTGGGCATGACGGTAACTCACGTTAACGGGCGCGGCAGGCAGAGAGGTATTGCGCTTCAATGGCGTGCCGGTGAGTACCGCGTCGATTTCCTATCCAAGGTCAAGATAGAAATGGTGCTTGCAGACGAAGCGTGCCAGATAGCTATAGATACTATCTGTCGCACTTCCAAAACCGGCAGGGAAGGTGATGGTATGATATTCGTGCTTCCTGTCGATAACGCCTACAGGGTTAGGACCAGCGACTGCGGGGAGGTCTGTATAACCGGTAAATGACCACTTATTTAATATAGTTGCATCGATAAGCACCCAAAATACAGTAACGACAATGAGCCTGCCCTTACCCCGAAAACGAAACCAGACAGTATGCGGGTTCCGTGTGATGATTAACAAAGATAGATGAGGATCATCCCTTGAAGAAATCCCGATATGTTCAAGGTCACTGCTTCGAGTTTTAGCTTTATCCAGCTTATTGCCTTTGCCAAAGCCTTGCTCTTACAATTGACAGCATCGCCCCTTTAATATATATTCAAATCAAATGGGCCCTGAGAACTCAGGGCCAAGGTTTTTTAAGCCAGGATGTCAACCTGATTATCAATGACTTGGTTGACCTAATTTTTAAAAAATTTAATACGTTTCAGGACCGATTACAGCTTTAAGACACGCTGAAAATGTCTAAGAAACTATTAATCAAAATGGGAGTTTCGCACATCCCTAAATTGAATAGAGTCTGGCAAAGAAGAGTGGAAAACGATTAGAATGGTGCTTTATGATATTTTCGGAGCATTAAACTGATTTTGAAGTTCACAGTTATTTACGGGGGAAATAATGTCGTTTAGGAAACAGATTAGCGAATTATTGGCGCAGGCCTTTGCCAGAGCGCAGCAGAAAGGCTTGATTCCTGACGCGGATCTACCTGAAATTACCATTGAAAGGCCAGCCAGGCCCGAATATGGTGATTATGCCTGCAGCCTTCCCTTGAAACTGGCCAGGCTGACCGGCATGAAGCCTATGGAAATAGCTGAAGCTATGGTAAAAAACTTTTCCCACGTAAAAGATATCGAAAAAGTAGCAGTGGCTCATCCGGGTTTTATTAACTTTACTTTGAGCAAGAACTGGTTGACGCAACAGGTGTCAGAGATATGTAAAACCGGCGAGTCCTATGGAAATATCCACCTGGGGGACAGGCTGGTTCAAATTGAATTTGTGAGCGGCAACCCCACGGGACCGCTTCACGTAGGGCATGGTAGAGGTGCGGTCCTCGGCAGCACTCTGGCAAACGTTCTGAAAGCTGCGGGCTACCGGGTTTCTACAGAGTACTATATCAACGACGCAGGAAGCCAGCTCGAAGCTTTTTACCGGTCGCTTTATGCCCGTTATCAGCAGCGCCTGGGCGTAGAAGCCGAAATACCGGCAAACGGATATCATGGCAATTATGTGATCGATATAGCCAGGGAAATAATTGATAGCTACGGTGATAGGTTCCTTAAGATACCATACGAGGAGGCCACAGCCGGAATAGGGAAGGCCGGGATAGAGAAAGTAATGGGTCAAATAAGGGACGACCTGCAGGTTCTGCGAGTGGAATTCGACGTATGGTTCAGCGAGCAGGGCCTGTTCCAGGATGGGCAGTTTGATAAGACGATGAAAATGCTGCGCGACGATGGGTACGTGAGCGAACGGGAGAATGCAACATGGTTCACTTCCTCAACCCTGGGAGACGATAGGGATAACGTGCTTATTAGAAGCGATGGTACGCCCACGTACTTTGCGTCAGATATCGCATATCATCATAACAAGTTCGCGGAGAGAAAATTCGATTACGTAATCGATATCTGGGGCGCCGATCACCAGGGGCATGTATCCCGTATGAAAGTTGTAATGAACGCGCTGGGGCTGGACCCGGAAAAACTGAAGATTATTATTTGCCAGCTCGTCACCCTGCGGCGGGGGCAGGAAGTGGTTAAGATTTCTAAGCGGAGTGGAGACATCATTACGCTGCGCGAGCTGCTGGACGAGGTGGGCGCGGACGCCTGCCGCTTTGTATTCCTGTCACGTTCCGCGGACAGCCAGATGGATTTCGACCTGGAACTTGCCATAAAACAATCGGCCGACAATCCTGTTTATTACGTACAATATGCCCACGCGCGCATTTGCAGCATCCTGAAAAATGCCCGGGAGAAAGGCATCTCTTTCGATGACGGCGATGTAAATTTGCTATTATCGGAACCCGAACAGACATTGATCCGGCATATGGTGAGGATATCGGAGCTCATTGAAACGGTAGCGACCAGCCTTGAACCACACCATCTGCCGTTCTACGCGCAGGAACTTGCTACGGTATTCCATTCATTCTACAAGCAATGCAGGGTGATCTCGGATGACGTTGAATTAACTAAAGCACGCCTTAAATTGGTTCAAGCGGCACGGACTATACTGGCCAAGACCCTGCATATCATGGGAATGACGGCGCCGGAAAGCATGTAGGGGGGGGATTAGAATCGGTCACGTATAGGGAAATTCCAAATACCAATAACCAAATTCCAAGCAATAATTAAATTCGAAGTTCTAAGCACTAAGCTCTAAACAAATACAAAATTCAAAGCTTAAAACGTTTGGAATTTATAAATTGAAATTTGTTTGGATTTTGGAATTTGGAGCTTGGAATTTCTTTAACATGCGGGTGCACCTGAAGGTACGGCCCTGCCGTTTGTAGCTAATTTACTTTTTGTGTTAAACTCTTGCTCTGGTTTATGAAAAAGAGAGTATTTTCTGGAGCCCGCCCTACGGGCAGACAGCATATCGGTAACTATATAGGAGCAATACAGAACTACGTAATGCTCCAGGAAAAGTACGATTGCATATACTGCATCGTGGATATACACGCCCTCACCACGGTTGAGGATACCTCGGAATTACAGCAGAACATTTTCGAGATGACACTGGACTGGCTGGCTGCCGGCCTGGATCCGAAAAAGTCCATCATATTTGTGCAGTCACACGTACCGGAAGTCACTGAGTTATACACTTATCTGGGTATGCTCACCCCGCTCGGCTGGTTGTTGCGCGTGCCGACATTCAAGGAAAAAGCACGCATGCAGCCACATAATGTGAATTTTGGCCTGGTAGGCTACCCGGTATTGATGGCGGCAGACATCATGTTGTACAAAGCTGACCTCGTCCCCGTCGGCGAGGATCAACTGCCGCACCTCGAGATGACGCGGGAGATAGCACGGCGTTTTAATTTTCTGTTGGGCGAGACCTTCCCCGAGCCCCAGGCCAAGCTAACTAATTTCCCGCTGGTTCAAGGGCTGAATGGGAGCCAGAAAATGGGTAAATCTTACGACAATCATATCGAGCTTGCCGCTTCACCGAAGGAAACGCTTGCCAGGGTCATGACTGCGGTTACGGATCCTGCTCGCCAGCGCAGGAATGACCGTGGCCACCCGGAGGTCTGCAATGTCTTCAGTCTGCATGGCTTTTTCAACTCCGACAGGACGGAAGAGATAGCCTCTCAATGCAGGTCTGCCGGCGTAGGCTGCGTCGACTGTAAAAAGCTGCTGGCTGACGGCATAAACTCAAGCCTCAAGGATTTCAGGGAACGCAGGGATGCTCTGGGAAAAGATCCAAACATTATATATGAGGCTCTCGCAGGAGGAGCCCAGCGTGCCCGTGCGATTGCCAGGGAGACCATGGCGGAAGTCAGATTGAAGATGGGCCTTGTCCGGAATGCCTGAAAAATACGGCAACCGGTTACCCCGCTCGCTTCACGATAAATCCCCGTATGAAATAGCAGTTTATGCCGCCGGGGAGGCCGGCAAAGTTCTGAGAAGGCGCTTCGGCCTTCAGAATGAAATACGGGTGAAGGGCAGGAGGAACCTGGTAACAGAGGCCGATATTCGTTCCGAGAAGAAAATACTGGAAATAATCAGAGAGGAGTATCCGCGGCACCGTATTCTGTCGGAGGAGGGCGGCGACAGTCAACCAGGGGCGGAATATATATGGATTATCGATCCTCTTGACGGCACCAACAATTATTACTTCGGCATCCCTTATTTTTGTATCAATATAGCGTTGGCAAAAGGAAAAGAGGTTCTACTGGGGCTCACTTATGACCCCATCAGGCGCGAGACATTCCACAGCGAAAAGGATAAAGGCTCTTTTTTGAACGGAAAACGGATTCACGTTTCAGAAGTTAACTCGCTTCAAGCAGCTTCTATTGGCGTTGACCTGGGATACCAGGCTGAAAAGAGCGCTGAAATTCTGAGAATAGCCGTAAAGCTGTGGCCTAAGATACATTGCTTGCGACTGATGGGGTCAGCAAGTCTGGGCCTGGCTTATGTCGCCTGTGGGCGGCTCAGCCTCTATTTCCATAAGCGCCTCTATCCCTGGGACATCGCAAGCGGGCTATTACTCATCAGGGAGGCTGGCGGTACGGTCATAAATGGCAACAAGGATAAAGCGGAAATAGACGATAAAGAGATTATCGCTGCGAATAAAAAGCTGGTAAAGCAGTTCTTAAGCTGGCTCGAGAGGAGCTGAAGCTCTATTTCCTGTGCCTGGCAAGGAACTCACCAATGCGTTTCAAGGCTTCTTCAATCTCAGGCATGGAAGTGGCGTAGCAGCAGCGGATATAACCTTCACCGCACTTGCCGAAGACGGAACCCGGGACTACGGCCACCTTTTCTTCTTTAAGCAATGTCTCAGAAAATTCCTCGGAAGTCATGCCGGTGGATTTTATTGAGGGGAAGGCGTAGAAAGCGCCCTTCGGTTCGAAGCAGGACAAGCCTAAATCCCTGAAACCCTTAACGATAACCCTGCGCCGTCTGTCATACTCGGAGAGCATATCTTCTACATCTTTATTGTTGCTGTCTTTGAGAGCTTCAACAGCAGCCATCTGGCCCATGATAGGTGCACACATCATCGTATACTGATGTACTTTGAGCATCGCTTCGATAAAATCGGCATTAGCAGCGGTGAACCCGACGCGCCAGCCTGTCATGGCAAATGCCTTGGAAAACCCACCGATCAAGATCACCCGGTCCTTCATACCAGGAATGCTGGCAAGACAGGTATGCCGGGCGTCGTATGTAAGCCGGGCATAGATTTCATCAGATACGACAAGCAAGTCATTCTTGATGGCGATATCGGCGATTTCCAGAAGCGGTTCTTTGGGCATTACAGCGCCCGTGGGGTTCGCAGGGTAGCTGAGTAAAATCGCCTTTGTTTTGGGTGTAATCCTCTTCTTGATATCCGCGGGCATGATTTCAAAATTGTTCTTTTCATAGGTGGGCACGACCACCGGTATGCCACCGGGCAAGGATATGGCTACCGGGTAAGCCACATAATGGGGATCGGCGATGATCACCTCATCGCCGGGATCTATGATTGCCCTGAAAGCCAGGTCGAGCGCCTCGCTGCTTCCCGTGGTAATGAGGATTTCCTCGTGGGGATTGTAGTCGATGTTATAAAATTTCTGGTGGTACTTGGAAAGGGCTTCCCTGAGCTCTATAATCCCTTTGTTTGATGTGTACATGGTGAAGCCCTTTTCTATGGCGAACATTCCGGCTTCGCGTATAGGCCAGGGGGTGACAAAATCGGGCTCACCCACTCCTAAAGATATAGCGCCGTCCATCGAGGAAAGAAGATCAAAAAACTTTCTTATGCCGGAAGGCGAGATTTCACTGGCCTTCCGGGATATATAATCACGTTTGGTTTTGGGTTGTTTAATATGGTCGGACAACTGAGACCTCCTGACCCTGATAACAGGATATAAATCAGGCTACTACGCCAAGCCTTCTGGGTTCTCCTTCATCATCAAGGATGACCCCGTCCTCTTTATATTTCTTAAGGATAAAATGGGTCACGGTGCCCTGTACGGTCTCCATGGGAGCCAGCTTTTCCGATACGAAGACCGCGATTTCCTGCATAGTCTTGCCTGCGACAATGACAGCTATATCATATGTACCCGAGGCCAGGTAGGCTGCTTTTACCTGGGGGAAACGGTAGATGCGCTCGGCGATAGCACCGAAGCCGACATCCTTCTGCGGCACTACCTTTACTTCCACCAGGGCCCACACCTGCTCCTCCCCGAGCTTTGCCCAGTTTATCACAGTTTTGTATTTAACAATGGTACCGTCTTTCTCAGCCTTCTTGATTATCTTCTGTACATCGTTAACCGGGATGCCGGTCATCGCGGATATTTGCTCGGATGTGAGCCTGGCATCTTTTTCAAGGGCTTCAAAGATCTTGTTTACGTTCTCCATAGCATCTCCTCACTCAGCCTTTATTGTCCAGGTGAACCTATTATAGCAGAATGTATTACGTTTATTGTAATCGGAATAACCTATACCTTTCCCCTAATAGGGTTAATCAGAAAAACGATTAAATATTAGGCGAGCGCAGGCTTCTGCGTGTGCCAGGGTGTTGCCTGTTCGTAGGCAAAGGCTACCCGGAGTAATGTTTCTTCGGCAAAGTGCTTGCTTATGATTTGCATACCCACGGGAAGCCCAGCGACGAAGCCGGCTGGTATCGATATGGCGGGGACTCCGGCAATGTTGATAGGCAGGGTGCATACGTCGCTGAGGTACATTTGAACTGGATCATCGGTTTTTTCGCCGATCTTGAAGGCTGCAGTAGGTGACGTGGGCGTGACCAGGGCGTCATATTTCTCAAAAGCCTGCTCAAAATCCCGCTTTATCAGTGTGCGTACTTTCTGGGCTTTCAGGTAATAGGCGTCATAGTATCCGGCGGAGAGCGCGTAAGTGCCAAGCATTATCCGCCTCTTCACTTCCAGTCCGAAACCATATTGTTTGGTCTTTTCCATGGCTTCCCACATGTTGGTTGTGTCGCGGAAGGAATAACCGTACTTCACCCCATCATAGCGTGCCAGGTTTGCCGAGGCTTCCGATGGCGCCAGTATGTAGTATGCTGCCAGGGCATACTTTGTGTAGGGCAAGGAAACATCCCAATCGACTGAGGCACCGAGTTCCTCTAACTTATTAATAGCGGTTTCAAGTGCCTTGCGGACCCCGGGTTGCATCCCCTCTACAAAATATTCACGCGGTATACCAATGCGGACATTTTTAATGTCGGATTTTAATGCTTCTGTATAGTCAGGGACGGCATATGGCACTGTAGTTGAATCCCGCTTATCGTGGCCGGAGATATAGTTCAATACTATGGCACAATCTGTAACGTCTTTTGTAATCGGACCGATCTGGTCCAGTGAGCTGGCAAAGGCTACCAAACCGTAGCGGCTTACTCTACCGTAGGTAGGTTTCAGTCCTACAACCCCGCAGAATCCCGCTGGCTGGCGGATACTGCCGCCCGTATCCGAGCCGAGCGCGTAAATAGCTTCGTCAATGGCCACAGCCGCAGCGGAGCCGCCACTGCTGCCTCCGGGAACGCATTCCAGATTCCATGGATTGTGTGTAGCAAAAAAGGCTGAATTTTCAGTGGAAGAGCCCATGGCGAATTCATCCATGTTTGTCTTGCCAACTATCACGTAGTTCTCAGCCTTTAATTTCTGAATAACAGTGGCATCATATGGCGGGACAAACTTTTCCAGCATCTTTGAAGAGCACGTTGTGCGTATGCCTTTGGTGCAAATAACGTCTTTTATCAGCGCGGGTATGCCTGTTAGCGGCTTAATATCGCCATTGGCTATGGTGCGGTCTGCAGCTTTGGCATCGGTGATTGCCTGCTCTTCGGTTATAGTGACACAAGCACGGATCCGGTCATCCACTTTGCGAAGGTGTTTCAGTACGGATTGGGTTAGTTCAAGCGAAGACAGCTTTTTTTCTTTCAGCAGCTTGTGTGCCTGGTGTACGGTGAGCTGGTTCAGGTTGTCCATGGGCTACTCCAGTACAGCCCTGACTTTAAAGAAATTCTCTTCCTGGTTCGGCGCATTGGTGAATATGTCAGTCACTGTCATTGAAGGCGCCGGTTCATCCGGCCTGTATATATTTTCCAGAGTTACGGACTGCGCCGTCGGCAGCAAGTCGGTTGTATCAACCTGTTTCAGAACCTCGAAATGTTCCAGGATATTCGATAATTGGTTCCTGAACTTTTGGACTTCTTCGTCGCTCAATCCAAGCCTGGCAAGCAAAGCGATGTGCCGGACTTCCTCTTCACTTAACTTCATATTGCTTAACCCAATTTCGATTTGAAGGTCGATCGTAAAACAGTTGGAATATTATAGCATAAAGACCGGGTAAGTCATATTAAGATGGAGATGAGAGAATATCTTATAAGAATAGTATCATAATATGAGAGCAAATTTGAGCCAGTTTTTCATACGATGCTATAATTTCCCTGCGGTTTGATAGAACGGGATATGAATATGTTCGATAAACTCGAGGCAATTGAAAAGCGCTATGAGGAACTGGGCGAACTCGTTACCCGTCCCGACGTTTACAATGATTTTTCCCGCGTGCAAGCCCTGTCTCATGAGCGTGCGGGGATAGAGGAAACTGTCAATAAATACAGGCAGTACAAGTCGGTCAGCAAAGCAGTAGAAGATACGCAAAACATGATAGATCAGGGGCTTGATCCGGATATGCTGGCACTGGCTAAAGAAGAGCTTAATGAATTGAAAAACACCGAGCAGAACCTGCGCGAGGAATTAAGGATAGGCCTTATACCCAAGGACGCCAATGAAAATAAGGACGCCATCGTGGAAATAAGGGCGGGCACGGGTGGTGATGAGGCGGCACTCTTCGCCGCGGATTTATACCGTATGTATTTCCGCTATGCGCAGACCAGAGGTTGGCAGATAGAGATAATAGACGGCAATCAGAATGAGGTCGGTGGATTTAAAGAAGTAATATTCGAGGTCAAGGGCAAAGGCGCATACGGACACCTGAAATACGAAAGGGGAGTACACCGTGTACAACGTGTGCCTGTCACCGAAGCTTCGGGGAGGATACACACGTCCACAGCTACGGTAGCGGTGTTGCCTGAAGCGGAGGAAATAGATATCCATATAAACCAGGAAGATTTACGCATAGATATATTCCGCAGTGGTGGTGCGGGTGGCCAGAATGTAAATAAACTCAGCACTGCAGTGCGCATAACTCATATTCCGACCGGCATGGTGGCAGTATGCCAGGATGAGCGTTCCCAACTTCGCAATAAGACTAAGGCCATGGCCGTGTTGCGCGCCAGGCTCTATGATATCGAACAGAGAAAGAAACAGGAGGAGTTGACAGAGGAGAGGCGGTCTCAAATCGGCAGCGGCGAGAGATCGGAAAAAATACGCACTTATAATTTCCCGCAGGACAGGATCACGGACCACAGGATCAACCTTTCATTGCACGGGCTGCAAAAAATACTCGATGGTGAACTGGATAAGCTGATTGATGCGTTGGCTACGGACGAGCAGGCCAGGCATCTTGAGGAAGACAAGCTTTGAAGCTGGGCAATGCCCTGCATAATATTATTTCCTTGCTGAAAAAGAGCGGTATCGAAGATGCAGATGATGAGTCCAAGGTACTCTTGTGTTATGTATTAAACTTCACGCCTGCCCAGTTATTTGCCAATACTGATAAGATCCTTACACCCGATGAGAGCTCAGCTTTAAATGTTCTGGTTCAGCGGAGGCTTGAAGGCGAGCCGGCAGCTTACATCGTACAGAGCCGCGAGTTCTACGGCATTGATATTTACGTGGATCCCAGGGTGCTGATACCGCGGCCTGAAACGGAGATCCTGATAGAGGAGGCAATCAAGCTTGCAGCAAAATGGGTTGAAAGCGATATCGGCCAGATATTGATAGTTGATGTGGGCACCGGTTCGGGCGCGATCGCAATTGCATTAGCCAAACATATACCCAATTCTTATATATTCGGGGTAGATACTTCCGCCCAGGCGTTCGAGGTAGCGCAATTTAATGTATGCCGCTACGGCCTTCAAGATAGGATTAAATTGATTGAAGGAAACCTGCTTCAACCGCTCAGGCATGACGTCCATATCATCGTGGCTAACTTGCCGTATATAGCGGATAGCGAATTTTACAAGCTTCCGGACGGGGTTGCTCTGTACGAGCCTGCCATAGCACTGAAAGGTGGGTCCCGGGGTACCGAAATAATAAGCGAGTTAATAAGCCAATCGCGGGAGAAGCTCAGGACCGGTGGTGTAATACTATTGGAAATCGGTCTGGACCAGGAAGGTGAAATCTTGTCTCTTATAAACACTGCTTTTCCCGGAGCGGAAACTTCTTTGATTAAAGACTACTCAGGGATAAACCGGGTTTTAAGGGTCAGTCCCCGAGTTTTGACAAACATATAAGTTTATTGTAAACTTCCCGATTGGTTAATTTAGGTTAGCCAAATACAAGAAAAGGGGTGAATTGCTAGCATGAATATGATCGTCTGCTGTAAACAGGTACTCGATCCGGAAGCAGCACCATCTACTTTCAAATTGGATGCTGCAAACAACAGAATGGTTCAACCGCCTGAAGTTAAGCCAGTCGTCAACCCGTATGATGAACAGGCAGTTGAAGCCGCCCTGCGCATTAAGGATACGGACAAAGCGGCTCACAAGGTCAGCGTTATCTCATTGGGTAACAACCTCATCCGTGACGTGGTAAAGAAGCCGCTCTCCATGGGTGCCGACGAGTTAATTCTACTTGAAGATCCCGCATTTGAAGGGGGTGACAGCTTTGCGGTGGCTACCGCGCTGGCGGCGGCGATCAAGAAAGTCGGGCAATTCGACCTTATCTTTTGCGGCAGACAGGAATCTGAATGGGATGATGGACAGGTGGGGTCCGGTATTGCTGAGATCCTCGGTATACCCAGCGTGACCGTAGCCAAGAAGGTTGAGGTCGTCGGTGGTAAGGTCAAAGTGGAGCGTGTCGTAGCCGATGGTTTCCAGGTTCTTGAAGCATCCATGCCGGCCCTGATCACGGTAAGCAACGAGCTCGGCGAAGCAAGGTATGCTACCTTGAAGGGAATCATGGCAGCCAGTAAGAAACAACCGATAGTGTGGAAGCCCGCTGATATCGGTCTCGATAAGGTCGGTGCTGCCGCCAGGAAATCCAAGATAGTCAAGCTGTTCCAGCCGGTTAAAGAAAGCAAATGCGAGATGGTCAGCGCCGATTCACCTGCTGAGGCCGGTGCCATGCTTGCCCAGAAACTCCGCGAAAACAAAGTCATTTGAACGGGATTTTAAGGATTATTATTTAGGAGGAATCAATGGCTGAAAATAAAGGCATTCTGGTTGTCGGTGAGGTTGCAGAAGGTAAATTACTACCGATTACTGCTGAACTTCTGGGCGCTGGAAGGCGTCTTGCAGATGAACTGAAAGAGCAATTGAACTGCATCTTGATCGGCGATAAGGTCGGCGACGCTGCTAAAAACGCCGTAGCCGCCGGCGCGGATAAAGTTTATGTTACGGAAGATGCGCAGTTAAAAGATTACCAGACTGACACCTATATGCTGGTAATGGACAAGGCTGTAAATGACACAGTGCCCAGGATTATCATCATGGGGCAGACCTCCATAGGGCGTGATCTCGCTCCGAGGCTGGCTTTCAAACTCGGAGTCAGCACTATTATGGACTGTCTTGAATTAGCCATCGACCCCGCCACCAAATTTATGAATTGCACCCGGCCGGTTTACGGCGGTAATGCGCGTGCTACCTTCACTTCCGAGGCGTTGCCGCAAATTGCCACCGTCAGGCAGAAGGCGATGTCTCCAATTGCTGCGGATGCTGCGAGGAAAGGCGATGTCGTAGCGTTCCAGGTAGCGATGGATGCTTCCAAGATAAGGGCCAAAGTACTTGAGGTTATCAAAGAGGAAGTTGCCGGTGTTAAACTCGAGGATGCTCAGGTGGTTATAGCCGGCGGGCGTGGCCTGGCCGGGCCCGAACCATTCCAGAAAGATCTGGCTGACCTGGCCAAGGCGTTGAAGGGTGCAGTAGGCGCATCAAGGCCTCCCTGTGATAACAAATGGGTCCCGGACTCAATCCAGATCGGTCTTACCGGCAAGATCATTGCTCCAGAACTTTACATTGCGATCGGTATTTCCGGCTCCAGCCAGCACATGTCCGGCTGCTCCGGTTCGAAGACCATCGTTGCCATAAATAAAGATCCTGAAGCTAACATTTTCAAAGAGGCGCGCTTCGGCGTAGTTGGCGATTGGAAGGCAATTTTCCCGGCTTTCGCGCAGAAAATTAAGGAATTACTGCAGTAAAAAAGCTGGTTATATAACCCGGTTGCAGGTAAAAGCAAAGACCCTGGCGAGCAATCGCCAGGGTCTTTTATTTGTGATTTACCGTATTAGATTTAATGGCTTGAACTCTTGTGCTGTGCAATTATTTTTTGGGCCTGCAGCGCAGGGACGGGTTCATAGTGATTGAACTCAACGGTGAATATTCCCCTGCCCTGCGTGATCGAACGGAGATCAATTGCATATCTTAATATCTCGGCGAGCGGGGCCTGTGCCTGGATAACGTTCATACCCTGGTTGGGATTCATACCGAGAACACGTGCGCGTTTTGTATTCAGATCTCCGATTATATCTCCTGTAAATGAATCCGGGACTGTGACCGTCATGTTCATAATCGGCTCAAGCAACACCGGCGATCCTTCACTCATTCCCTTCTTGAGTGCCTGCGCAGCGGCAATTTTAAATGCCATTTCTGAGGAATCGACCGGGTGGAAACTTCCATCGTAGAGCGTAACCTTCATATCCACTGCAGGATAGCCTGCAAGGATTCCCTCCATGCGTGCCTCTTTGACTCCCTTTTCCACTGCCGGTATGTAGTTCTTAGGAACAGAACCTCCCACGATTTTCCCAGCGAACTCGAAACCACTGCCGGGAGGCAACGGCTCCAATTCAATAAGGACGTGGCCATACTGGCCATGCCCACCGGTCTGTTTCTTATGCTTGTACTCGGCTTTAACAGGAACGGTGATGGTCTCTTTATACGGTACCTTGGGAATTTCGAGGTTGACTTCAACGCCATACTTGCGTGCAAGCTTGCTTGAAGCTATTTCCAGGTGGGTGTCTCCCATCCCGCAAAGAAGAAGCTCTCCCACATCTTGCTCACGTTGTGTTCTCAGGGTCAGATCTTCTTCGCAGATCCTCATGAGGCCGGTGCTCATTTTATCAAGATCAGCTTTGGACTTGGGGTGGACGGCCTTATTTAAAATGGTGGATGGATAACTGGCGGGATTTAGCCTGACCGGATGGTCTTTAGTACCGAGAGTGTCGCCGGTTACCGTATTTGCCAGTTTGACAACAATCCCGATATCACCGGCAACCAACTGGTTGACGGATTCCTGGCTCTTGCCCCGCGGTGTGAATATTTGCCCGACCCGTTCCACTTGTCCTTTATTTACGTTCCATACCTGGGAGTTACTGGAAAATATTCCTGAGAAAACGCGGAAGTAGCTTATTTTTCCTACATGGGGATCGGAAGTCGTTTTAAAAACCAGCGCTGCCAGTGGTGAATCATTTGCGGGTTTGATTTCCTCCACTTTACCGGACGATGCATTAGCAGCCGTATAATTACCGGCATCCGAAGGTGATGGAAGGTAATCATTGATCGCATCGAGCAATGGCATCACACCGTTATTGGCGAGGGCGGAGCCGGCCAGTACGGGAATGACCTTGCCCTGCCTGGCTGATTCTTTTATACACTTGTAGATCTCCTCTGTTTTTATCTCACCGCCGTCAAGGTACCTGTTGAGCAACTCGTCATCTATCTCAACGACTGCTTCGATCAGCTTTTCCCGGGCGCTATCGATATCAGCCGTCATGGCAGAGGGGATTTCCATTTCCTTTAAGGGCACGCCGGCATAAGCCTTATTGGCTATGATATCAACGACGCCTTTAAATTCCTTCTGCGACCCAATGGGTAATTGTATTGGCAAACATCTTGTGCTCAACTTACCTTGAATTTGCTCTAAGGTACCCGCAAAGTTAGCGTTCTCTCGATCCATCTTATTGACGAATATGAGCCGTGGAATCCGGCTTTCGGTGGTGTAGGACCATACTTGCTCTGTACCTACTTCAACACCGGAGGCGGCGCAGACCACGATGATAGCGCCTTCGCTCACCCTGAGGGC
>Ga0208047_1000173_pt1 | contig 23747 bp, 25 predicted proteins | sample Kivu_220m_FD_184162 | JGI IMG/M metagenome (GOLD analysis project Ga0208047, IMG submission 184162) | Freshwater microbial communities from Lake Kivu, Western Province, Rwanda to study Microbial Dark Matter (Phase II) - Kivu_220m (SPAdes)... | ecosystem: Environmental > Aquatic > Freshwater >...
GGATTATATTAAGTTACAAATATTAATACGGAAATAATATAATAATTATTTACACAAAATTAAATAAAGTTGAATATATAAATAAAATCAAATCGCGGATTTCCGAATCCGTCAACTTAACTTTTTAAGTAATATTGGAGAATAAATTTAAATTGTTATTTTTGTAGTTTATTATTACATTTTGTTATATTTAAAATTAAAAAAGGAGGAACAATGTTCGACAAACTTAAAAGTTTCAAAATTTATTTTATTTTAATTTCAGCTGTCACATTACTTTCTTTTTACGGCAGTTACAATTTCGAAACTAACGCTTCAAATCCTGATATACAGTTAGTAGATACTTTTATTCTTTACGGACATCCGACTGCAAATAACGGCGGCTCGGCAGGATGGGCGATATTCTTTGATTTGATTGCAGGTCCGAATAATATTATAGTCACTCGAATGGCAACTGCAAACAACGGAGCAGCGAATGTGCCATTCAGCGTTGAAGTATTAACACGGAGCGGAACTGCATTGGGAGGTCCCGTCGGTTCGGGTCCAGGCAGCTCATATGACGGATGGACTGTACTTGATACCGTACCCGCTTTTCAGGGCGGAACAAGCTCGGGTATATCTCTGGTTTTCGACCTGCCGCCGATATCTGTACCAGCCGGTGATACGGTAGGAGTTGCAGTCAGGTTCTATTCCGTAGGTCCGCGTTATTACGGGACAGGTACACCTCCTTACAGTGTTTTTTCAGACACAAATATTACTCTGATAACCGGTGAAGTCCGCTCAGCACCCTTCACACCATCAGGCAGTTTCTTCACTTCACGCGCTCTTACCGGCGAAATTCATTATATAATTGACAACGCGACCGGAGTAGGCGGCATCAATACTGAAATTCCGAACGGTTACAGACTTTCTCAAAACTATCCGAATCCGTTTAATCCGGCAACGAAGATTCGCTACGAACTGCCACAAAACGGTTATGTGAAACTGACTGTGTTTGACATACTCGGGAAAGAAATCGAAAAACTCGTAAACGAGCAGCAGTCTGCCGGAATATACGAAATAACTTTCAACGCCGCAAAGCTTCCAAGCGGAGTTTACCTCTACCGCCTGGAGACTGAAAGCTTTTCGGATGTAAAAAGAATGATGTTAATAAAATAAAAAGTTACTCGTTTTATTTCTTATTAACATTATTTAAATCAGTTTGTACTTTGTATAAAAAATAGTTTTTTTACGGGTTAATTACTGATAATTTTTAAAAAGGGATGTTTATATTCCGAACATCCCTTTTTATTTTGTAATTTATTTTTGAAGAACGAAAAGCGAACGGAAAAGGGGTAAATTTATAACTTTAATAAGAATATTAACTTAATTATCTTTATAGTTAATTTGAATATTATATTTTTTATATGAGATTTTCAATTTTATTAAGTTTATTATTACTTTTCTCTTCTTTATCATATTCCCAATCACTGAATATAATATATGCTTCGGACAACAATGAAAGCGGATTTTTTCAGATATACACGATGGACGATTTCGGAAACAATGTCAAACAAATGACGGACATGCCTTATCATTGTCAGATGCCCCACTGGTCACAGGACGGCAAAAAAATAGTTTTCAATACGGATGAACCGTGCATTTACCTGATAGAAGACGCCGATACGGACACACCTTCCAATCCGATATATCTTCACTTTGGATACAATGCTGTTTTTACTCCCGAGGGAAATGAGATAATTTTCAATTCGGAGTATGAAGGATTTCAGGGAACTTACGTAATGTCGCTTGAGGATTACGAAGTATATCCGTTATCGAGCGAAGTTTATTCAAATCAGCAGGTACTATCAGACGACGGAACAAAATTAGTATATTCGGCAATATATAAAGGGACAAAATGCATAATGCTTACGGACTTGAACGACACAACCGATAATGACACATATAAAATAAGCATAAACAGCGATTCCAATCTTGAACCCGACATATCTTCAGACAACAAGATGATAGTATACGCAAGTTTTAATTTACATTTGAAAGGAACTATTTATTTATACAAAGACGGTACAGAAAAGGCTTTAACCAAGGGGATTTCCAGCAGCAACCAGCCGAGATTCTCATACGATAACGATAAAATAGCTTTTGTAGTAATCGAGGAAAAGAGCGTCAACTTATGGGTTACGGATATCGACGGGAGCAACAGGAAAGAAATAAAAACTAAAGGAGGAAGCATCAGAACTTTCAAATGGATAGACAACGACTGGATTTTATACGATGCAGGTGAGGGCAATTCGATAAATATCTATTTAGTAAACACAGTTACAGGTGAGAATGTGGCGTTGACAAATAAGGGTAACAACATTCATCCGGATTTCTTATACACCGAGCAGTAATGAAAGTAATCGAAAAAATAGAAAAATCGAAAGATACTTTAATAAGTTTTGAAATCATACCTCCATTAAGAGGCGGTGATATCAAGATGCTTTTCGGTATAATTGATGACATAATTCAATACAATCCTCCTTTTATAGACGTAACTTCACATTCGGCAGAAGTACATTATGAAGAGACAACCGAAGGAATAAGAAAGAAGGTAAAAAGAAAAAGACCCGGTACAATAGGAATATGCGTAGCAATAAAAAACCATTTCAAAGTAGAGACAGTACCACATTTATTATGTCACGGATTCACGAGAGAGGAGACCGAAGATGCGCTGATAGAATTAAATTATCTCGGTATCGAGAACGTATTTGCCATCAGGGGTGATGACAGAGGTTACAAGAAGCCGATTCCGGCAGGTAAGACTCACAACGATTATGCAGTCGAACTTGTAAGTCAGATTTCCGACATGAACAAAGGGAAATATCTTGAAGAAGAGTTACTGGATGCGACCCCGACGAACTTTTGCATCGGAGTAGCGGGATATCCGGAAAAACACTTTGAAGCACCAAACAGGAAAACCGACATAATGCATTTAAAAGATAAAACAGATGCAGGTGCGGAATATATTGTAACTCAATTATTCTTCGACAATAAAAATTATTTTGATTTCGTAAAATCATGCAGAAGCATTGGAATAAAAGTACCGGTAATTCCCGGTATAAAAATTTTAAGTTTAAAGAACCATTTGAATTCTCTGCCGAAAGAGTTTCATATAGATATCCCTGACGAGTTAACAGAAGAAGTAATGAAAGCCAAAAGCGAACAAATCATAGATATCGGCGTGGACTGGGCTTTTAAACAATGTGAAGAACTGTTAAACGCAAAAGTACCGGCAATACATTTTTATGTTTTACAGCACAGCAAACCGATAAAGAAACTGCTTAACAAATTAAAAATTTAGATAATTGAAACTAATCTTTTACTATAAAAGAGTCAAAGACAAACCCGCAATAAAATTATATTTTACAAAAAAATCAAAAGTGTATCCCGAAAAGATACACTTTTTTTTTATTTAATCAAAGCATACAAAGATGAACAACATCGAAAAATTCATTAAATTATTAAAGAAGCAGGAAATAAGCGAAATAAAATTTTTCGGTTACGAATACATTAAAAGAAAAAAAATCGTAACCTACGTACCGCTCGGATATGTCGATAAACTCACATTCGAAATGGGAGATTCCGGAGCGGGAAAAATAGGAAATTACGATTTATGTTCATTCAGGATGAAAGGGCTGGGAACTTATCGTCCGGGAAAATCGTCCAGTCCGTTCAAGGGTACAGCCGGAAAACTCGAATTTGCCGAAGAGATAAGGCTGGAGATGGAGTGCAGCGAAAAAGACACGGACGAAGTAATCGAATCACTTTTAAAAAATCATCCATACGAAGAACCGGCATACGAGATATACGACTTCACCAAGAGGACAAACATTCCCACAGGTGCAATAATACGGCTCAAAAAAAATATTACCGTTTCGGAACTGATAATGAGAATGAGAAAAGGCATATTACCGGAAAATCTGCTGTTTAAAAACAAGATAAAAGATTTCATAATAACGACCGGCGAAACAACAAAAAACATACAGGAAACAGCAATCGAAAATAACATCAAAAATATTTTTGTAATCAACAGAAAATACATAAAATTTAACATAATTAAATAGAAAAATGGAAAATAGCAACAAAGAGGAATATCAGCTTAATGAATCCGATGAGAACAGCGAGCCTGTTTCGGATGAAGAACAAGGCGGAACAAGAATTCTCGATTATACGGATTCAGAGGAGGAAAAAAACAAAAAGATTTACAACAGTGAACTGCTGCAGCTGTTTCAAGTCAGTAAAATTGACAAAGAGCTGCTGGAAATAGAAGAAGAGAGGGGTGACCTTCCCGCAAAAATCGAACTATTACAGGAAGAAATCAAAAATTTCGAGCAGATAATCGTAAAGAACAAACAGGAAATATTAAAACTCGATTCCGAGAAAGAAAATTTATCGAATGAAAATAAAAATGCGGCAAAGAAAATAGACAGATACGATGAGGAAAAATTCAAGGTAAGGTCAAACAAAGAGTACGACGAAATAACAAGAGCCATAGACCATTTATATGACCAGATAGACAGAAACGACACAAGGAATAACGAAATAGAGATATTAAAGTCAAATTTAACCAAGGAAATCGAAGACACGGAGAGGAACAAGGCAGAAATCCAGGAAGATTTAAAAGAAAAGAAACAGCTGCTGGACGAACTGAACAAGGAAACTGAAATGCGGGAATTGGAGTTAAAGAATAAGAGAGTAAACATAATGGCGAGACTGGATGCAGGTATAGTAAATTTATACGAAAGGATAAACAAGACATACACGGGAGAAGCGATAGCGATACTTAGAAACGAAAACTGCAGCGGATGTTTTAATTCGATACCTCCGCAAAAAGCAATCGAAATCAAAATGGCGAATCAGATATTTGTATGCCAGACTTGCGGAAGAATTCTGATAGACGAATCGATAGTACCGGAAAATCACAAAGTATAGTTCTTTAAAATATTGCTGTTACAGACAATCGCGCTATTCCGCAGGGAATGTGAGGAAAGTCCGGACTCCATCATTGCAGCGGTGCAGGGAGAAAATCCCTGTCCGTAATGCCGCAAGTCATTACGGAAGAAAGTGTCACAGAAAAGTAAACTTTCCCGTCCAAAACGGGATAAAGGTGAAACGGCAGGGTAAGAGCCTACCATCGGTGAAGTGATTCACCGGATTGACAAACCTCACCGGGAGCAAGACCAAGTAAAGGGAGTTAAGTTCTGCAGCTTAGTATTCTTCCTGGGTAGGTCGCAAAAAGCCCGGCAGCAATGTTTCGGGCTAAGATAAATGATTGTCGTACCGGTTTTACCGGTAATACAGAATCCGGCTTATTTAACGGCAATATAAAAAAAGAGGCTTTATGCCTCTTTTTTTTATTTGTTCGGTAATTATTTCCTTAACTCATTTCCAGCATTTTTTTTATGGGTATAAGAGCTTTTTTTCTTAAACTCTCCTCCATTTCGATTCGCGGATTTTTATCTTTCATACACAGATACAATTTTTCCAGTGTATTGAGTTTCATATAAGGACATTCGTTGCATGAGCAGGCAGATTCGGGCGGAGCGGAAATAAAAATTTTTTCCGGTTGTTTCTTAATCATCTGATTAATTATTCCGGGTTCGGTAACAACTATGTATTCTTTGGACGAATCCTCTCCTATGAATTTCAAAAGTGCACTCGTTGAGCCGATAAAATCAGAAATATCCAGAACATTTTCTTCGCACTCCGGATGTGCTATTATTTTTGCATCCGGATGTTCGAGTTTCAGACGGGTCAATTTTTTGAAACTGAACGTTTCGTGAACGATACAACTCCCCTGCCACAAGACCATATCTCTGCCTGTCATTTTAATCAGATATTTTCCGAGATTTTTATCGGGTGCAAAAATAATTTTCTGTTCATTTGGTATTTGATTAATGATTTTCAAAGCATTCGAAGAGGTACAGATAATATCGGATATTGCTTTAACGCCGGCAGTACAGTTAATATAACTTATCAGGATATGTTGGGGATATTTATTTTTAAATTTTTCCAGCAGTTCAGCAGGACATCCTTCGGCAAGCGAGCAACCCGCTTTCAAATCAGGCAGCAGAACAAGTTTTTCAGGATTTAAAATCTTTGCCGTTTCCGCCATAAAATGGACTCCGGCAAAAACGATAACATCGGCGTCGGTCTTTTCTGCCGCCTGTGCAAGCTGCAGGCTGTCACCGATATAATCCGCCAGTTCCTGAATCTCCGATTCCTGATAATAATGAACCAGTAAAACCGCATTAAGTTCTTTTTTCAGTCTGATTACTTCAGATACGAGTTTTTCTTTTGTCAGATTAGTAAGTTTTTCGTTTACGACAGGTATATCAAAAATCTGCATTTGGTTTTTTTCTTTGAATATTTTAAAAATTTTATATTAACTAAATTGAAATATGAAAGCGTTATTATTATGTGCCGGATTCGGAACAAGGTTGAAGCCTTTGACCGACAAAATACCGAAGGCACTTGTAAGATACAACAACAGACCGATTATCGAACATCAAATCGAAAAATTAACAAAATACGGGGTAACTGAACTTGCTGTAAACACTCATCATTTAGCAAACCACATCGACGATTATTTTTCAATGAACAGTTTCGGTATCCGGATTAACACTTTTTTCGAACAGGAAATACTCGGAACAGGCGGAGCCGTTTTAAATTTAAAAGATTTTTTCAGTTCCGAAGAATTTTTTATCGTACTGAATGTTGATGCCTTTTTCGAATTCAATCTGCAAAACATAATTAAATTCCACTCGGAAACAAAACCGCTTGCAACTCTGGCAACAGAAAAACGCAAATCGGGCAAATATCTTGAATTCAACGAAAAACTCGAATTAATAAAAAGAGCAGACGAAAACACCGAAAAGAACAGTTTATTTGCTTTCAACGGTTTACACATCATATCGTCCGAAATCTTCAATTTTGATTTACCTGTAGTATTCTGCGATATAATTGACCTGTATATAACTCTTATCGAAAAGGGCGGTATCATCAAAGGATATCCGGTTGAAAATTCAGGATTCAGAGACCTCGGAAAACCCGAGAATCTGCAACAGTAATCAGACTGCTTCCACTCTTTTGACTTCCGGTATCTCCTTAAAAATAAATCTTTCGACGCCGGCTCTTAGGGTCATCATACTCATCGGACACCCATGGCAGGCACCCAGCAATTTCACTTTAACTATATTATCGTCCGTGACTTCCACCAGTTCTATATCCCCGCCGTCGTATTGTAGATAAGGTCTGACTTTTTCAAGGACTTCATTTACCTGTTGTTCGGTTACTTTTGACATATCATTAAATTATTATTTCTAAATCCTGTTTTTTCCCCGAATCAATTTTTCCGAGTTCGGCGACCGTATTATTTGCTATAGTGATAAATTCTTTTGATAAAGGAGATTCCGGTCTTTGCAATACGAGAGGATAACCGGCATCGCCTGATTCTCTGAGAGTTTTATCAATGGGTATTCTTCCGAGCAGCGGCAGCTGATATTTATCGCACAATTTTTTTCCGCCTTCTTCTCCGAATATATATTCTTTAACTCCGTTATCCTTCAGGTAATAGCTCATATTTTCTATTATTCCAACGGTCGGCACATTAACTTTTTGAAACATAAGATGTCCTTTTTCGGCGTCTGCCAGTGCAATTTCCTGCGGAGTCGTAATAAGAACCGCGCCGTTAAGAGGTATAGTTTGTCCGAGTGTCAGCTGTATATCCCCCGTACCCGGCGGCATATCGAATATGAGATAATCCAGCTCGCCCCACAGAACATCATACACAAACTGTCTGAGGGCGCTTGATGCCATAGGACCGCGCCATATTACAGCCGAATCCTTCTTTTCGAGCAGAAATCCGATTGACATCAGTTTAATTCCGTATTTCTCAACGGGAATCAGTAAGTTTTTATCATTATGTTTTGTTACCGCAGGTCTTTCGCTCACTCCAAGCATTATAGGAATTGATGGACCATAAATATCCGCATCCACGAGTCCGACTTTAAATCCTTTCATTTTCAAAGCGGCAGTTAAATTAACCGCAACGGTTGATTTTCCGACTCCGCCTTTTCCGGACACAACAGCCACCGTATATTTCACTCCCGGTATTTTATTATCTGTCATTTAAATCCTTTCTTTATAAAAGTTACAAAATACAAAATATGTCCGTTTTCATAAATGTAATAAATTATCATATTTGTAAAAACACAATAATATTAAAAAAGTTTTTAAAAAAATTATAAACGTATAAAAAACCTCGTTATTAATAAATTGAATTTGTGCATTATTATAAATAATTTTATGAATTAAAGAATTTATTAAATGAAGAAAATAACAAAACTTTCCCTTTTTCTGATTATTGTTGCGGGAATATTTTTTCTCGGCGGAATAAACGTCAGATTTCTTGTGGGGAATGAACTTTTAACTTACGATGAATTCAATTTCAAAATCGGTATTCCTCCTGATTCGGAAAACACTATTTTTGCAGTCCTGTCATACTCGTCAATTTTAATAATGATTTCATACGTTATACTGTTTATTTTTTCCATAATTTTTGCCGCAACTTATAAAATAGATTACAAAAAAAATGTATGGATTGTAATGTGTTACATAATGTTTTTCGTATTCTCACCGGTAGAGTTTTACAGTTTCTTCATTGATTTAAAATTTTCGTTGTTATATTTATACAATCAATCCAATTTATGGGAATCAGGTATCAGGGACGAGCTGCTCACACTGTTCGGCGAAAGGATAGGTCTTCTGAAAGGCGTTCCATGGATTGCAGTATTATGCTATTACACAATAATTTTCATTTCAGTTTTTCAACCTTTGAAAAAGACAAAAGATGAACTGGAGAAACAAACAAAAAAACAATCGGAAAATGATTACAAATATCACCTTCACGAAGATGATGATCTGGACATTATAAAAAATGAAAAGAGTAATAAAGAAACAACATAAAAAGTTCGATGAGAACAAGGAACTGATAATCAGAGATTTAATAGAAGTATTTCAAAAAAAAGGTTATCAGGTCAGAATAGAAAAAGGAACATTCAAAGGCGGTTACTGCCTTTTAAGAGAGCAGAGATTATTTTTATTAAACAGAAATATCGAGCAGGACAAGAAAATTTCTTTCATGATTAAAAATTTATCCGAAATCGGAGTAGAAGATATATATTTAAAACCCAACATCAGGGAGCTGATTGAGAAAGACACCGGGGGTATTTTTTGAAAGTAATAGTAACAGGTTCGGGCACATCACAGGGAATTCCGGTTATAGGGTGTGACTGTGCCGTCTGCCGTTCACGAAATCCAAAAGACAAAAGATTAAGAGCCTCAGTATACATAGAGACCGGCAGATTAAAACTTGTAATAGACACTTCCGTAGATTTCAGACAGCAAATGCTGAGAAATAAATTATATGACATAGACGCCGTACTTTTCACCCATCATCATGTTGACCACATTTTCGGATTCGACGACATAAGACAAATCAACCAGCAGCAAAAAAAAATCATAGACATTTACGGAAGCAGAAGGACGGTTAAGGAACTTAAAATCACATTCCGTTATGCGCTTGACAAAGAATTAATCAGATACAAATGCGTACCGATATTCAGGAGTCATTTTGTCAGCGGAAAAAAATTTAAAATCAGGGATACGGAAATAATTCCGATTAAATTAAAGCACGGACATTTAGACATACTCGGATACAGAATAAACGATTTTGCATACATAACAGACTGCAGTCACATACCCGAAAATGAGTTCTTAAAATTAAAAAACCTCAAAGTTCTGATAATAAACGCTTTGAGAAGAAGACCGCATCCCACACATTTCAGCGTAGAGGAAGCAGTCAACAACGCAAGGAGAATTAACGCCGAGATGACATATCTCACTCACATGACACACGACATACCGCACAATAAGACAAACAAAATACTTCCGCAAAATATCCGGTTATCTTATGACGGTTTAATAATAAATATATAGATAAATTATGTTAAGCACAGCCATTAAAGCCGCACACAGGGCAGGAAAAATATTAAAAGAATATTTCAACAAGAGTTACAAAATCGAAAGCAAGGACGTAATTTCGAATCTCGTAACCGAAGTCGACAAAAAAGCCGAAGAAGTAATTTTCAGAACAATAAAAAAAGATTATCCGACTCACAATTTATTATCGGAAGAATTCGGAGCACTTGACAAAGATTCGGACGTTAAATGGATAATAGACCCTCTTGACGGAACCATAAATTACGCACATTCCATTCCGATTTGCTGCATATCTATCGGGGTCGAAATAAGAGGGAAAATAATTTACGGAGTGATTTACAACCCGTTCGGCAAAGAACTTTTCACTTCCGAAAAAGGCAAGGGTTCATATTTAAACGGAAAAAAAATCACGGTGTCCAAAGTGAGCAACATCGGGAAGGCGCTTTTAGTAACCGGATTTCCTTATATGACAAGTAAATACAACCAAATTCCGGCAAAAATATTTATAGAATTTGTTTCGCGAGATATTCCGATCAGGCGGCTCGGTTCGGCATCGCTTGATTTATGTTATACTGCCTGCGGTAAATTCGACGGTTTCTGGGAATATAATTTAAATCCGTGGGATGTTGCAGCAGGTTATCTGATTTTGAAAGAAGCAGGAGGAAAAATCACGAATTTCGGAAACAGAAGGTATTCAATTTACGAAAAAGAAATTCTTGCCACAAACGGATTGATACACAACCAGATGCAGAAAATAATCGAATCGGTAATCAGAAAAGTTTTTTGAGAGTTTCTATTGTTTCGAGCACCGCTAATGCGGTTTCATAACCTTTATTATTATCAGAGTCAGGCGGGTTATCCCTGCTCCTTTCGTACGCCTGAGCAACATCATAGCAGGTTAAAATTCCAAAACCGACAGGTATTGAATAAACCGATGAAATCCTGTTAAGGTTAATCGATACGGAGTTGCTGATATATTCAAAATGAGCCGTTTCACCTTTTATGACACAGCCGAGAGTAATAATGCCCGCAATTTTTTTTATCTTTGCTTTTTTTGCAAGTGTTTCCGTTATCAGGGGAATTTCGAACGCACCCGGAACGCGGAATATTAAAATATTTTCACTTTTAATATTTTTATCTTTAAGCGCTTTCAAGGCACCTTTCAGCAGGCGGCCGGTTATCTCTTCATTAAAAGTGCTTATTACAACTGCAATTTTTCCGGTTATTTCCGGTTTTTTTACTGCCATATATTTGTTTTTAAAAAAGGCGTCTTTTCATGCTTAATACATCGGCTTTTGTAATATAAAACGAGCCGAGATTTTCCTCATCACTTTGAAGGATTCCGTGAAAATCGGAACCTCCGGTAACAAGCAAAAAATTGGATGATACCAATTTCAATAAATATTCCACTGTTTCATGAGTATGAGAAGGATGAATGATTTCGACACCGTCAAACCTCAGTTTCAGAAGTTCTTCAATATTCATACTCTTGAGATATTTAGACGGATGTGCAAGGAACGAGAGTCCTCCGAGACTTTCGATTAAGTCAAGTGTATCCTCTATATTCGGATTAGGTTTTTGCACGTATGCAGGTTTATTTTCAGCCAGATATTTATTAAATGCATCAAAATAATTTTTCACAAAACCTTTATTTACCATAAGAATCGCCAGGTGCGGTCTGCCGAGTGAGACATTTTCGGGAGCCTGTTCAAAAAATGTTTCCCCGTCAATTTTACATCCGAGTTTTTTCAGTTTAACAATAATTTGTTCAAGGCGTTTAATACGGTTTTCCCGCATAGCTTTCAAAAATTCCTTCAGTTTTTTGCTTTTATAATCGATAAAATAAGCGAGAATATGAATTTCTTTGCCTTTGAAATCAGCACTGAATTCTATGCCGGGAATAATTTCAAGACCGATTTTTATTTTAAATTTATAGAATTCTTCGACTGCTCCTATGTTGTCATGGTCAGTAAAAGAGATTACCGAGAGTCCTGCTTTTTTTGTTTTTTCCGCTATTTCCGAAACCGAGAAAACACCGTCTGAATAGTTAGTGTGTAAATGTAAATCAGCTTTAGTAATCACTTAATATGTTTCAATAATTTTACAATTTATTACATATTAATATTCAATTTACATAAAGTCAATATAATACTTTTTCCACAATTAATTTATTTTCATAATAAATAAAAATAAGGTAAATCAGTAAATAACGTCAATATTTAACAAATATTGCCGAAGACCGTTTAAATCGGCTGTTTGCTTACAACAAATAAAATTATTTTTACCGAAAAGAATTTAAAAACGATATTTCAGAAAAAAATCATTATTTAAATACTGATTTATATTGTTTATATTTGTAAGATATAAATGTAAAAAATTGAGAGTTAATTTGATAATCGGCGGATTCTCGGCTGAAAGAGAAGTGTCACTTTCATCCGGAAGAAGCATTTTGAAAGCATTAAGAGAACTCGGACATAATGTTAAAGTAACAGACCCGATTTTCGGAGATACGGAAGTTTCCGAAGAAGAAATTTTCAAAGACAGAATTTCAAAGGAACATCCATCTTTCGAAAAACTACAGGAATTATACGAAAAATCACACAGAAACATATTAAATTGCATAAATTCAAGACTATTTGACGACACAGACATAGCTTTCATAGGATTGCACGGAAAATTCGGAGAAGACGGAAGGATACAGAGTTTACTTGATATCAGAGGAATTAAATACACAGGTTCGGGATTTCTTTCATCCGCATTAACGCTGGACAAAGATGTATCAAAAATGCTGTTCAGACAGAGCGGGATTTTAACACCGGACTGGTTCAGCATAAGAAAAAATGAGAATACAGACTTGCAAAATACTGCAAAACTGATTGATGAAAAATTAGGTCTTCCTGTGGTAATCAAACCAAACGACGAAGGCAGCACAGTCGGACTGACGATAATAAACGATTTATCGTATAATTCACTTAAAGATTCGCTTGAAAATGCATTTCATTATTCCGATAAAATCGTACTGGAAAAATACATCAAAGGAAAGGAAATTACCGTTCCGGTAATCGGCGATGAACCATATCCTGTAATTGAAATCAAACCGATTGACGGATTTTACGACTACGAACATAAATACACAAAAGGCATGACGGAATATTTTTGTCCCGCCGAACTTCCCGAATCTGTCGTTAACCTGACAATGGATGAAGCTTTGAAGGCACACAGAATTCTCGAATGCAGTGTTTATTCCAGAGTGGATTTTATACTGTCGGAAGATAATCTGCCTTACTGTCTTGAAGTCAACACACTCCCCGGAATGACAGAGACATCGCTTGTTCCGAAATCTGCAAAAGCAGCGGGAATGGATTTTAAAACTCTCGTACAAACAATAATAAACTTTTCCATAAACAAAAATCAGCATAATGGATAACCGTTTCCAAAACAGCGAAAAAGAGCAAAAAGAAAGCATAATAAGGACCGTTGCACGATTTATCAAATACAATAAAATACTTGTATTATTTTCATTAATTCTCTCGGTACTTATTATTTTCACAATATTCGGAAACAAGGGATTAATCAGGAAAATCAGGTTAGAAAGCGAATTAAAGCATTACGAAGAAATACTTAATAAAGAAAAAGAAAAGTCGAAAGAATACAAAGAGACGATAGATTCACTTCAAAATTCGGATGAAAAAATCGAACGAGTTGCAAGGGAAAAGTACGGGATGACTAAAGAAGGAGAAACAATTTATTTTATAAAAGTAGATTCCTCGGAAAGCAAATAAGATTTTTTTAGAGTTATTTTGTTTAAATAAATATAATGCCGGAAAAGCAGGAAAATAAGAAAAAAGTAATATTATCGGGAATGAGACCGACGGGAAAGATTCATATCGGTCATTACACCGGTGCACTGGAAAGCTGGGTAAATTTGCAGGGTGAATACAAGAATTATCATCTGATAGCGGATTATCATTGTTTAACAACCGACTTAAACACACGGGAAATATCTGACAATACGACAGAGATGGTAATTGACTGGATAGCATCCGGTATAAATCCTGAAATATCGCCTATATTCAGGCAGTCAAAAATCAAGCAGCACGCCGAACTGTTTTTAATTTTTTCGATGTTAATAACAAAAGCCCGTCTGGAAAAGAATCCGTCATTGAAGGAACAGATACGAGATATGAATCTTACTTCGATAACATACGGACATTTAGGATATCCTGTATTACAGGCATCGGACATACTGCTTTACAAGGCAGATTTAGTGCCGGTCGGAGAAGATCAGGTACCTCATATAGAAATAACCAGGCACATAGCGAATCTGTTCAACGAGCATTATAAACCCGAAGACGGCAGGAAAATTTTCCCGCTTCCCGAGCCGAAAATAACAGGTTTTTCAAGATTACCGGGACTTGACGGTAAAACCAAAATGAGCAAATCGCTGGGAAACACGATTTTAATTTCTGACAACGAAGAAACGATAAGAACAAAAATCAGGAAAGCATACACCGACCCTGCAAAACTGAGAAAAGGAGACAAGGGAAACCCGGATATTTGCCTGATTTTCACATATCAAAAGAAATTCAACGAAGTAGAAACAGCAGAGATAAGGCATGGATGCATGAGCGGAACACTCGGATGTGTCGACTGCAAGAACAAAATCACATCAAAGATAAGCGAATATTTCAAGCCGATCCGCGAGAAGCGTTATGAGCTTGAAAGAAACAAAGACGGCATAATCGACGTACTTGAAGAAGGTGAAAAGAAGGCACATAAGACAGCGGAGAGCACGATGGAAGAAGTAAGAAAAGCGATGTTAATAGGATAAAACAAAAGAAATTGAAAATACCAACATCAAGAGACAAGAAAGTACAGGATGAATTAAAGTCATCCGGTGAGATCCCGAAACACATAGCCATAATAATGGACGGCAACGGTAGATGGGCAAAAATGCACAGAAAGTCGCGTATTTTCGGACACAGAGAAGGAGTAAAATCAGTCAGGGATACGGTAGAAGCATGCGGGCAGCTCGGTGTAAAATATCTTACTTTATACACTTTTTCGACTGAAAACTGGAGGAGGCCGCAGTCAGAAGTTACGATACTGATGAAACTGCTTATCAAAGCACTGAAAGACGAGACAGACCGGCTGCATGAAAATAACGTCAAATTAACCGCGTCGGGAGATTTATTCAAACTGCCCGATGCTGTTTACAAAGAAATGATGGAAGCAGTACACAAGACAAAAGACAACAGTCTGATGGTTTTAAATTTAGCTCTCAGTTACAGCGGCAGATGGGACATTGTAAATGCCGCAAAGAATCTAATAAGAGACGTCAAATCCAAAAAGATAACCGAAAATGAAATTGACGAAAAAATATTTGCTCAGTATTTAGTAACAGGCAATATACCCGACCCTGACCTGTTAATAAGAACGGGCGGCGAATTCAGAATAAGCAATTTCCTTTTATGGCAGGCGGCATACAGCGAAATTTACATAGAAAACATCTACTGGCCTGATTTCAGGCGTGAGCATTTATACAAAGCAATAAGAGATTTTCAAAACAGGGAAAGAAGATTCGGCATGACAAGCGAACAAATAAAAAAAACAAAAAGCTGACATAATTGTTACGAATACTTAAAATATCGATTCCCCTGCTTTTAATATTTTTTATATTATCAAAAAACGCAGCGGCTCAGGATGAAGGTCCTGCAACTTACAAACTTGCGAACATATCGGTAAAAGGGAACAGAACATACGACCCGAACACAATCATCGGATACACGGGTTTAAGAACAGGCATGGAAATTTCTGTTCCGTCCGACGAAACAAGATCCGCGATAAAGAAACTCTGGAATCTGGGTTTATTTTCGAACATAAGTTTATACATAGACAAAAAATTCGGAAACGATATATATCTTGTAATTGAAATTGAGGAACTACCGAGAGTAGAGACCGTAGACATAACGGGAAACGACGAATTTTCGGAAGATGATTTAAAGAAATACATTTTTCTCGTGCCCGGAGAAGTAATTTCAGAGCAAAAAATAAAAGATACCGAATATTACCTGAAGAAATATTACACTTCGGAAGGATATTCTCACGTCGAAGTAAAAGTAGACAAGTTAATATCCGCAAGCAACGAAGCACGAATAAGAATAAAAATTGACGAAGGGAAAAAGGTAACCGTAAGGAACATTTATTTCGAAGGAAACAATAATGTTTCAGCGAGCGCTCTCAGAAGTGCAATGGAACACACAGCCGAAAAAGTCTGGTGGAAAATCTGGGACAATGCATTATACGACAAAGAAAAACTCGAAGAGGATAAAAGGTATATTGTAAATTACTACAAATCACTCGGCTACAAGGACGCAGAGATTACCGGATTCGATATGAAACTTTCGGAAGACAAAGAAGACATAGACATTACAATTAAAGTCAACGAAGGAAAGAAATATTACGTCAACAAGGTTGATTTTTCAGGCAACAAGATATACCCTGATTCATTACTGCTGGAACGGCTGGATATTCAGCCGGGCGATGTATATGACATGCAAAAATTCCAGCAAAACCTTTACAGTAACGAAAAAGAAACGGACATAAGTTCTTTATATTACGATAACGGTTATCTCGGATTCAATGCGGAAGTAGAAGATGATAAAGTCGTCGGGGGAAACAAGATAGATATAACGGTAAGAATAAACGAAGGAAATCAGTTTAAACTGGGCAGAATCGAAATCGAGGGAAACGAAAAAACAAAGGATAAAGTACTCCGCAGGGAATTGTACACATATCCAGGTGATTATTTCAACCGCGGAAACATAAAGAGAAGTTTACAGCAGTTAAACGCATTAAATTATTTTAATCCCGAAAGATTAGGACAGGACATCACACTCGAAAACGATTCAACGGTAAACATAACATATCTTGTACAGGAAAGGTCATCCGATCAGTTTAATGCATCGGTAGGATACAGCGGATATTTCGGATTCACGGGAGCACTCGGACTGACATTCAACAACTTCGATATTTCCGAACCATTCACAGGCGGAGCGGGGCAGATTTTGAATTTCCAATGGATGTTCGGGGAAGGCGGCAATTACAGGACTTTTTCGATAGGATTTCAGGAACCCTGGTTAATGAACACTCCGACACTATTCGGCGTAAACATTTTCGACACCCGTCAGAGTTATTTTTATGATGTACGGGAAACGGGAGGGATATTCAACATCGGAAGGCGATTCCGCTGGCCCGATGATTATTTCAGAGGCGACTGGTCGGTAAAATTTCAAAGGACAAACGTAATAGACGGCGGAGATTATTACCAAACGGGAGTAAGAACACAATTCAGTTTAGTACAAACGCTCAGCCGTTCGACAATATTCGACCCGCTTTTCCCGTTATCAGGGACAAGGGTATTAAACCTGACCGAGCTTTCGGGCGGACCGTTTCTTCCCGGTAACATCACATACATAAAAAACCAGTTTAAAGCCGAAGCATATACACAGGTTATAAGAAGTTTCCGTCTGGTATTATACTCGAGTTTCGATTTTTCTTTCATAAATCCGTTCGGCAAAGACAAATATCTTCCCCCGACAGAATATTTTTACATGGGCGGCAACGGGTTAGCATACAATACAATAGCGTTGAGGGGTTACGATGACCGGAACATCGGACCGAAAAACATAAACGGCGACCCGTTCGGCGGTAAAGTAGCATTAAAACTCGAAGCAGATTTAAGAATACCTCTTGCTTTCGAGCCGATGCCTGTTTATGCCACAATTTTTGCAGAAGCGGGAAATTTATGGCCTGATATTTCACATCTTGACCCGTTTGATTTAAGACGCTCGCTGGGATTCGGAGTCAGAATACTGCTTCCTGCTGTCGGGCTCGTCGGATTCGATTTCGGATACGGTTTCGACAGACTAATCGAAGACAGGCAGGACCCGAAACTGTTATTCCATTTTCAATTCGGCAGAACATTTTAAAATTTAAAATCATAAGGAGAAAATTAATTTGAAAAACTTAAAATTATCGTTAACAACAGTACTGCTATTGATTTTTTTTGTTACGGTTAATTTAACAGGACAGGAAAAAGACCTGAAAATCGGATTCGTTGACAGTGAAGTTATACTCAAGCAATTGCCTGAATCACAATTAATTCTCGACACACTGGAAAATCTTCAGAAGTTATACGTAGACACAATAAAAGCAAGGGAAACCGAAATAAAGGAAAAAGCTGAAAATCTGAAGGCAAAATACGAAGAAGCACAACGGAAAATTAAAAACAACGAGATAAAATCACAGGCTGAGCAGGATGCAATCACAGAGGAACTGACCGAGCTTGAAAGAGAATTACAAAATCTCGACGAAGCATTAACCGTATATAAACAGAAAGTACAGCAGGAACTTCTTCAAAAGCAGCAGGAAATGTTCAAACCTCTTAAAGATAAAATAACCAAAGCAATAGAAGATGTGGCTAAAGCAAATAAAATCAGTTTTGTATTTGACAAAGCCGACGGAAATTTATTATACGGCGACAAAGAGTTCGACATAACATTCAAGGTACTTGACAAGCTGAAATAGGTCAGTAAGTAAAAATAGTCAGGAATCAAGACACTCAAAAAAAACATAATAATGCATAAAAAATATTTAATCTTATTTTTAATACTGGTATTTTCAGTTCCGTTATTTTCCCAGACAAAAGTCGGATACATAGATTCAAAGAGAATAATGGAGAACCTGCAGGAAGCGAAAGACGCAAAACAGCGGCTGGATTTAATCGTCGGGGAATGGCAGGCACAGTTAAAAGTATTACAGGACAGTCTTACATTAATGAAAGAAGATTTCGAAAAGAAGAAACTGATACTGACTGAACAGTTAAAGCAAAAATACGATAAAGAGATTTCCGACCTTGACAATTCCATTTCGAACTTCAAAATCCAGAAATTCGGAGAGAACGGCGAATACACGCAGAAGCAGACGGAATTCATGAAGCCGGTACTTGACAGGATTTTCAAGGCAATTGAGACAGCAGCAAAAGAAGGAGATTACGATTATGTATTTGACAGGAACAGCGACATATTTCTTCTTTACGTAAACGAAAAGCACGATTTAACCGTTAAAGTTCAGCGAATACTCGAGGGTAAATAAATGAAAATTTCCGACATAGCAAATATAACGGAAGCTGTAATCGAGGGAAATCCGGACACGGAAATTTCCGGTATTGCAAAAATCGAAGAAGCAAAGGAAAATGAAATTACGTTCATAGCAAATCCTGCGTACGAGAAGCATTACGGCACAACAAGAGCCGGTGCAATTTTGACATCCGAAAATTTCAAACCTTCGGTTCCGAGAAGAGAAATAACCCTTCTGAGAGTTAAAGACCCTTACAATTCATTTTTAAAATTATTAAAACATTTCGAACATGAGGAAATATCCGAACTATGCGGTATTTCAAAATTCGCATCGGTTCCTGAAAATACAAAGACGGGCGATAAAATTTTCATAGACGATTTCGTAAAAATAGGAAACGGATGCCGGATAGGATACAACACAAAAATCTTTTCCAATTGTTCAATTGGCAGCGGTATAAAAATCGGTAACAACTGCATAATATATCCGAACGTTACAATTTACAAAAAATGCATTATAGGGAACAACGTCATAATACACAGCGGTACGGCAATCGGCAGCGACGGATTCGGTCAGGCGAAGCAAAAAGACGGCACTTATAAAAAGATCCCTCAGTTAGGGATTGTAAAAATTGAAGACGACGTGGAAATCGGCAGTAACTGTTCGATAGACAGAGCCACGCTCGGTGAAACACTAATCTGCCGCGGTGTTAAGCTCGACAATCAGATACAGATAGCCCACAATGTCATAATCGGCGACGATACAGTAATAGCCGCACAGGTCGGAATTGCCGGCTCGACAAAAATCGGAAAACGCTGTATGATAGCGGGACAGGTAGGAATAATCGGTCATCTTTCGATTTGCGATGACGTCATTTTACTCGCAAAGACGGGCGTAACAAAATCGATAACGAAGCCCGGAATGTACGGCGGGTACAGGTGCAAACCGGCAAAAGAAGCCGTATTTGACGAAGCCGGGATTAATAAAATTCCGGAAATAATCGAACGATTAAAAAAACTGGAAAAAAATAAATAGCAAAGATATGCTCGAAAAACAAAGAACAATTTCAAAACCGGTAAGTTTGAGCGGAACAGGACTTCATACTGGAAACGATTCCACTATGACTTTTTTACCTGCCCCTGCAGATTACGGAATCAGGTTCAGGAGAACCGACTGTGAAAACTCTCCCGAAATACCGGCAGATATAGACCATGTTATTGACATATCGCGTGGTACGACGATCGGAAAAAACGGGGTGGAAGTACACACAGTCGAACACGTACTCGCAGCTATTGTCGGCTGTGAAATTGACAATATAATAGTCGAGTTAAATGCAAACGAGCCGCCGGTAATGGACGGAAGCGCAAAAGATTACGTGGATGCACTGCATACAGCGGGAATTGCGGAGCAGGAAGAAAAGCGGGATTATCTGGTTATAGAAGATACGATACACTATCATGACGAAAAAAATCTTGTGGACATAGTTGCTCTCCCGCTCAAAAACGATTTCAGAATAACTGTTATGATAGATTTTCAGAATCCGGCACTCGGAGTACAGCATACGGGATTATTTAATTCCCAGAAAGAATTTGCAACCGAGTTTGCACCGGCGAGAACATTTTGTTTTCTGAAAGAAGTTGAAATGTTAAAAGACGCCGGACTAATAAAAGGCGGAAGTATGAATAACGCAATAGTCATAGTCGACAGGGATTTTACCGAAGCGGAATTCGAGGAATTAAAAATGAAACTCGAACTTGATCCATCAATAAAACTCGGACATGGTATATTAAATAACGTAAAATTAAGATATAAAAACGAGCCCGCACGCCATAAACTGGTTGACCTGATGGGAGACCTTGCATTAATCGGTGCTCCGGTGATAGGGCAAATACTCGCTGCAAGACCGGGGCATGCGGCTAACGTGGAATTTACAAAGATGCTAAGAAAATTATATCTCAAGAAAAAAATAGTAAGGAAATATCAGGTATTGAAATCGGGAGACGTTGTTTTTGACATAAATGCAATTATGAAAATAATGCCTCACCGATATCCGTTTCTGCTTGTTGATAAAGTTATAGATATGGATGAACAAAAAATTATCGGCGTAAAAAATGTTACATACAACGAACCATTTTTTCAAGGACACTTCCCTGCTCTTCCGATAATGCCCGGAGTACTTATAATAGAATCAATGGTTCAGTGCGGCTGCATACTTTTATTGAACACAATCGAAGAGCCGGAAAAGAAGCTGGTTTTTTTCGGTTCGATTGACAAGGTAAAATTCAGAAAACCGATAACGCCGGGTGACCAGTTAATATTAGAAATGGAGCTTACTTATTACAGAAAAAACATGTGCCGGCTTGTCGGCAGAGCTTACCGCAACGAATTAGGAGGCGAGATTGCCTGCGAGGGAGAATTCACGGCAGCAATAATCGACAAATAACGATACAAATAGTAAAAAGTAAATAATAAATGATAATTATTTCAGTTTTCTATTTTTCTATTCTCGTAGTTTTTAAAATTGAAAACAATATTTTATTGAGCTCTTCACAATCTTTGCTCAATGAATCACATTGTTTCTGATTGATAAATTCTCCTTTTTGTAAAAGTTTTAACCAATACAATGTTTCCCTTGCTTCTTTATACGCAATTGATATTTTATTCGAAAAATCTTTCTTTGAAATTGCTCCATGAGCCTCTTCGACATTCGCCCCTATAGAAGTACCGCATTTTAAGACTTGTTTTGATAACACATATTCTTTCTTTTTTTCAGTTAAATATTTGTATAATTTTACAATTCTAAATGCAAATCTCAAAGATTTATCTTTAATTACACTACTTACTGCCATTTGATAAATTTACTATTTACTTTTTACTATTTGTTATCTGTTAGGGCGGCGATACCGGGCAGGATTTTTCCTTCGAGGAATTCGAGTGATGCGCCTCCTCCCGTCGAAACATGAGTAACCTCGCTTTCAAGCCCAGCCTTTGCTATTGCAGCAGCTGAATCTCCCCCGCCGATGACGGTAATTGCACCGAGTTTAGTAGCATCGGCAAGTGCACGTGCGATTTCGAAAGTACCTTTTGAAAAATTATCCATTTCAAATACTCCCATAGGACCGTTCCAAATAATTGTTTTCGACTCGAGTATTGCGTGTTTGAATCTTTCAATAGTCTCCGGTCCGATGTCCATCCCGATGCATTCCTTGCATACTTCGGGCATCATACTGCAATCCATTATTTTTATTTCCGCATCATTCTCGAATTTATCGGCATATACCGCATCAGAAGGCAGTAAAAATTCCTTATGCATTTCGGATGCTTTATCGTAGATTTGTTTTGCAAGCTGCACTTTATCTTCTTCCAGAATAGATTTTCCGATGTCATATCCGAGTGCTTTAAAAAATGTAAACATCATTCCCCCTCCGATTAAAATTTTATCTGCGGTATTAAGCAGATTCATAATAATTTCTATTTTTCCCGAGATTTTTGACCCGCCTAAAATAGCGCACAGAGGTCTTTTTGGGTTTTCGATTGCAGCAGACAGATATTTTATTTCCTTTTCCATTAAGTAACCCGCAGCACAAATCTCTATAAAATGTGTTACTCCTTCCGTCGAAGCATGCGCGCGGTGTGCGGTACCGAATGCATCGTTTACGTATATGTCCCCGTACCTTGCAAGTTTCTTCGCAAACTCAGGGTCATTTTTTTCTTCTTCCCTGTAATACCTCAGATTTTCCAAAAGTAAGATTTCACCCTCTTTCATATTTTCTATCATCAACAAGTTATCATCGCTTATGCAGTCATCTGAGAACAAAACACTCATATCGAGATTACCCGCGAGATATTTTGCAACAACGTCGAGAGAATATTTAGGATTTCGTTCCCCTTTCGGTCTTCCCATATGACTCATTAAAATACATTTCCCGCCGTTTTTTATAATCGCATTAATCGTAGGCAGTGATTCTACGATTCTTTTTGCATCGGTAATATTCCTGTTCTCATCGAGCGGAACATTAAAATCAACTCGAACCAATATTCGTTTTCCGCTGATTATATCCCGGCTGATTAAATTTTCAAGAGTTAGCTTATTCATATTATTGTAATTTAATTTTATAAAATATACTAAATTTAGAAAAAAAATTATAACTTTTAACTGATAAAATTAAACATATATTCGTCTTTTTATATCTATATTTTTGACGGTATTCGGATAAATTCAACGACAGGTTATTATATGTATGGATGGATGGATGAATGGATGGATGGATGTTCGAGATCCCAATCTTGCCTTTCTTAAGTTAGTATTACTCGTTTCCGCTTCTATTCAGCCCATGACTTTAGTCATATGTATGAATGGATGGATGGATGTTTGAGATCCCAATCTTGCCTTTCTTAAGTTAGTATTACTCGTTTCCGCTTCTATTCAGCCCATGACTTCAGTCATATGTATGAATGGATGGATGGATGTTTGAGATCCCAATCTTGCCTTTCTTAAGTTAGTATTACTCGTTTCCGCTTCTATTCAGCCCATGACTTCAGTCATATGTATGAATGGATGGATGGAT
>Ga0208047_1000177_pt1 | contig 23698 bp, 22 predicted proteins | sample Kivu_220m_FD_184162 | JGI IMG/M metagenome (GOLD analysis project Ga0208047, IMG submission 184162) | Freshwater microbial communities from Lake Kivu, Western Province, Rwanda to study Microbial Dark Matter (Phase II) - Kivu_220m (SPAdes)... | ecosystem: Environmental > Aquatic > Freshwater >...
TTTAAGGAAGAATATCTTCCTATCTAAATATAGGGAGTTTTTTTCATTTTATTAAATTATTTTCGGATACTTTTTTTAAATGAAGCAACGATACCGTTTCGGATACTTTTTAAATAAATCAATTCGTATATTTGATTTAGTAAAAAACAAGTGTATTATATTAAATTATTAAACAAAATATAAATCAGATTTTCCTTTCATTTGCCTGTAATTTCAGTAAAAAACTTTTTTTATTTTTTATTGTTAAAATTTCATATTTTAATTTAAAATATATAAACAAGAGTTAAAAATTAATTTAAAACTTTCTAAAAATCCTAAAAGGAGGAAGATATGGATGCATACTGTGTAAAATGTAAAGCCAAAGTTGAAGTCAAAGACGCCAAAGAAGTCAAGATGAAAAACGGAAGGCCTGCTGTAAGCGGAATATGTTCAAAATGCGGCACAAAGGTCTTTAAGATAAAATCAAAAAACGATAAATAAAATACTGTTATCTTTGCAGGTAAAATCCGTAGATTATAAATATATTGAAAACAGGTAAACGGCATAAGTGGCCGTTTATCTGTTTTTAATGATTTATTTTGATTGAAAAAATAAACAAAAAAAGTAAAATAGAGTAAATTTTTAATATGAAAAAGGAATGATATGGAAAACCAAGAACACCCGAAATATGCTTTTTTCCATGGAAGCATAGTACCTGTCACAGAAGCTAAAGTAGATATCAGGACAAGTGCGCTGCAGTATGGCATAGCGGTTTTTGAAGGAATCAGGTGCTACTGGAACAAAGATGAAAGCGCCAATTATGTATTCAGGATGCGCGACCACTATGAGAGGCTGTTTAACAGTGCAGGGATAATGATGATAAAAATAAAGTACAGCATAGATGAGCTTTGTGATATTACAGTGGAACTGCTCCGGAAAGAAGGCTACAGGGAAGATTCTTACGTCAGGCCTTTTGCATATAACAGCGGACTTAAAATAGGGCCAAAACTTGGTGATGCAAACCAGGACCTCTTTATATATTCAATACCCCTGGGAGAATATCTTGATATTAACAAACCGAATAAGGTCTGTATCTCTTCATGGACAAGGCTCCCTGACAATTGCATTCCCCCAAGGGCCAAGATATCAGGCTCATATGTAAATGCAGCAATACAGAAAACCGAAGCCATACTTAACGGATACGATGAAGCAATTGTCCTTACTTCAAATGGCCAGCATATAAGCGAAGGCAGTGCAATGAATATTTTCATGGTAAAAAACGGCACGCTTATTACTCCTCCTGTTACAGATGATATACTTGAGGGAATAACTAGAGATACAATCATGAGGATAGCAGAAGAAATACTGGATATAAAAGTAGTCGAAAGGTCGATTGACAGAACAGAGCTTTATACTGCAGACGAGTTGTTTTTCTGCGGCACCGGTGCACAGATATCGCCCATCGGGAATGTGGACAACAGGCCGGTAAAAGATGGTAATATGGGGCCATTGACCAAAAAGCTTCAGGAACAGTATTTCAAAACAGTTAAAAACCAGGTCAGCAATTATAAAGACTGGTGCACAAAGATATAATACTACCTGCATAAACCTGAATAACTGCAGAAACTGCAGCATTTTTCATCTGTAACTTTAATTTTACTGAAATCACCGGCATTTATTTTCCTGATCGAATCAGTAATAAGTGAATTAAATAATCTTAAGTCATCTTTTTTGAAATCATGGTCTTTTGTTGTGCCATCTTTCAGATAAAAAAGGCAGCAGCGTATTTTACTGCAATCTGTTTTATATAAAGATGATATTCCTGATGTGTAAGCCTTAAGCTGATTTGTATAATCATTATACCCGCCATCATCCTGAGAGCCGGATGATTTATAATCGATTATCCTGATTGCACCCTTGCCTGAAAAATCCAGCCTGTCTATCTTGCAGTTCAATATATAACCTGAATGGTTCCAGTAAAATAACTGTTCCAGCACTATTTCATCACTTTGCATCTCTTTAAAAAAATCGCTCTTTATATAATTTTCCACACACTGCCTTACCAGCGGATCCTCATCTGCGGCTATTATTGCCTCTGCCGCCACATCCAGTTGTTTTTTTGCAGAAACTGTGTAATTGCCCTTCACCCGCATTCCAAACCTTTCAAGCGTAAGTAGCAGAATATATTTATGTATCTTTTCACCAATATCAGCTGCTGCAGATGGCGGTTCGGCAATATTATATATATATTTCCACATGTAGTGTTGGGGACATTTAATATAATCGATTACTTCAGTCATTGAGAAAAATCTCTTTTCCTCTGCGTTCCTGCCCCTACTGGCTCCATCATCACTGACCTTTAACTTTTCAAGAGCGTCAATATATTCCGAATAAGTACTATCTTTTTTTAATATATCAACTTTAAGGCTCTCAACATTTGAGGCGAGCAATTTCTCAGACTTACGTATCGACTCATTGCTTAAATTGTATTTTACCTTCTCTGTTTTTTCTCCATCTGCCAAACCGTCCAATAAAACGTTATTTACACTGCCTGTTTTAAACACTTCCTGGAGGAAAATAAGCGGTTCCTTCTGTTTATCGTCCGGGATACTTTCATTAATGTCTTCTTCATAAAGACTGTATGAAAGATAAAGATATTTTTTTGCCCTGCTGCAGCCAACATAAAATATCCTTCTCTCCTCTTCAAGATTTGCCTTTTTTTCCTCCTCTTCAAATTTCTGTTTGCTGCCAAATTCCTGCTTTAACGTATAAAGCGCCCTGTCCTTTCTTAATACTGCCGGCATTTTAAATTTTTTCCCTGACCGCCTGGCGTAAAAACTGCTGTTCCAGAGCATTGGTAAAAATACTGCTTCAAATTCAAGGCCTTTTGATGCATGTATAGACATTACCTTTACAGATTTTGAATTAATGTAAACTGCATTTTCAGGTTCTTCTTCTTCAGTTTTTGCTGCATCCTTAAGGTAATCAATAAAGCTGTCCAGGTTTCCATTGACATCCCTGGCACTGAAATCTGCACCCAGCTTAACCAGGGCCTCTATGTTTTTTATTCTTGTTTTAATTGAACTGTCGAAACTGGACCTGAATTCATCTGCCATTCCAGAGTACTGGTAAACCAGACCAATAAGTTCACCGAGCTTTAAAAGCATAGCTCTGCTTTTATAGTATCTAAGCTCATCAATAAATAAATGCAGCCTTTCTTTGGCCTCTTCAGTAAGATATGGATTTGATTTGCATTCTAATATTTGACTTATGAGGCTTATGGAAACCGGCCTGCTATCAGGCAGGAAGCAGTTATTATCATTATCAAAATTCCGGAGGAAAAATATATCCCTGTCAGAAATCTTATATTTCGGGGACTGCAGTATATTGATTATATGCAGAGCATTGCTGCAATCATAAATTACCATCAGCCATGATATTATAAACAGAACCTCCGGCTCATAATAAAATCCCCGGCTGCTGATAAGCTCATATTTTATATTAAATTTTTCAAGGGCATCAGTTATATGTCTGAATTTTTTTACTCTCGAAAGTATTGCAATGTCTTTGGCACAGATCCCGGAGTTTTTCAGCCTGATTATTTCTTTTGCAATTATTGCTGCTTCCTCTTTTAATGAGCCTGCTTCAAAAAACATGACCTCTGACTGCTTGCCTTCATACTCGGTGCGGAATTTCTTGGCAAACCTTGAAGCATTAGCATTTATTATATTTTCTATTGCGCATACTATTTTATCTCCGGAACGGAAATTAGTCGTAAGGTAGTAATCCTTAACCTCTTCGCCGGCAAATTCATCCCATTTATCAAATCCAAGAATATTCTCAACACATGCTCCCCTGAAAGAATAAATTCCCTGGTCATCATCACCGACAATCATCATATTGTTCCGGCCGGGAGAATAAAGCATTGCAATAAGCCTGCCCTGTGCCACATCTGTATCCTGGAACTCGTCTATAAAAATGTATTTATATTTATTACTGTATTGTTTCCTGACTTGGGGTTTTTCTGTAAAAAGCTTGTATGGCAGAAAAACATGGTCATGGTAATCTACAAGATTATTTATAATTTTGGCCTCTTCGTATCTTTCATATACATTACAGAGATCCTCCTGGTATGACAGGACTTCAAGTTCTTCATCATAAAGTGCCTTACTCTTGTAGCTTTCAAGCAAAATGTTTGATGATTGGATATATTGCTTTAACTGTACCGGTGTGACAAGATTGTTTTTCAGGTCCCAAATATACCTTAGAATATCGTCAACAAAGCTTCCCCTGTCTTTTCCGGTCTTTATTGATGAAAAATCAGCTTTCCTTACAATTTCATACAGTATCTGCCAGGACCTCGGTACATTTATCAGGTTATAGCCTTTTCCTAATCCAACCAGGAAGGTATTTTCAGAAATTATATGGTTACCAAAAGAATTAAAGGTAAAAATGTCAATTGAGTTAAAATCAATTCTTTGCCCAACCCTCTCTTTTATTTTTTTGCGCATGTTTTCAGCTGCATTTTTAGTAAAAGTAATTGCCAGTATCTCGTCGGGCCGGCACAATTTTTGCTTCAGTATGCCCGAAATGCTGCTTGTAAGGACAAATGTTTTGCCTGAGCCCGCACATGCAATCACCCTTTTTATGCCTTCCCGGCCTGAAATTATTTCAGACTGCTGGGGTGTGATAATTATGTTTTTTTTATCTGTAGGTTTAACCGGCATTTTAATCCTTTTTGCATCCTGAAAAATAAATCAAATGTCCTGTGCCCCGAAACTGGAGTTACTGCATAAAACCCTGGTTGTACAGTTCCTGCAGGCATAACTTCCTCCAGCCAACGGTTTAAATTTCTCTTCTTTTATTTTTGATAACAATTCTTTCAGCTTTTCATGAAAAGCCCGGCAGCCATAAAAATCAGGCGGTAATTCATGTTCCTGCTTCTTTTCGTCTCCAAGAAAAACATATTTAAGGGAAAAACCTTTTGCATTGTGTAAAAGTCCCTCAAATTCACTGCAGCTGTCAATAGCCATTCTGTATATCCGCAACTGCATTTCGATTTCTTTATTCATAAGCTGATAATTCTTTGCTCCCGACTTAAAATCTATAAGTTCCACTGTTCCATCGCTGTTTACGGCAATCAGGTCTATTCTTCCTGTTATTTCATCTTCTTCAATATTGAAGCTGAAAAGTTTTTCAGGATAGATATCCACGGCATTTTTTTTCAGTCCGGCAAGTTTTTCAAAGTATTTATTGAAATCAGACAAAGCTTTACTATAGAGCTGTTTTTTTAAGTAAGTAAATTCAAGATCATTATGGACCATTGAGTCAAAAGTGTCTTTTATGATTTTCTCAATAGCTTCCCATGACGGGTTTTTTTCTTCTATTACAAAAAACTTCCTGATTATTTCGTGGTAGGCATTTCCCAGTGCAAGCGCAAGCCCTGAATTATCCCTTACATTAAAAAAATAATTAACTTTATATTTATATGGGCACTCTACAAAATTATCTAGTGCACTGTAAGAAAATGTTTTACCTGAAACAGTAAAAGGGTTATTTAAATTGACAGTCTCTCTGGTTCTGCTCCACCATTGCCCGGGAGGATACAGCAATTTAAGATAAAGCAATCCTTTTACCATACTAAAGCTATATCTATCTGCTGCAGGTAAAGGTTTCAGGTGTTTTGCAACGGTTTTTTTTCTTTCGAGCCACCTGTTTCCTGTTGAAATAAAAAGTGTGCTTCCTGGAGTTTTAACCTGTTTTTTGGCTTTTTTAATTTTATCTGTATTTACCTTTTGTTTTTCCTGACCCGGTTTTCCTGAGAATCTGCTGCAGATATCTTCAAGCTCATCAAAAAAAATAGATCTTGCAGAAAGGCGGTTTGATGTAATAGCCAGGTATTCTGATGCCCTGGTCATTCCATTATAAAAAATTTTTCTTTCGTCCTGCAGATGCCTGGATTTTAATAGCTCCTCCCTCATTATTTTTTTATCGGTAAAATATGCAAATAACTGCATATCATAAAGCTGCGTCTTACCGAATTTTGCCGGCAAATAATCCTCATTTATAAAGGGCATATACACACAATCAAATTCCAGCCCCTTGCACTGATGATAACTCAATATATTAATGGAGCCCGGTTTTATGAATTCTTTTGTGCTTTGCTCTATTTCTTCAAGAAAACTGTTCTCAATTGCATCTTCAAGATAATCAAGATATCCGCTGATTGAATTTGATTTCAGGTTGCTTTCTGAAAAATCCTTAATTGTGCCCAGGAAGTCCCCGGCAATAATGGCATTATTTTCTACTGTACAGTTTTTTCTACCCGGACCGTACAGGATATTTTTTAATATGCCTGTATGCTCGTCATTTACAAAACGGTAAATAAAATCCAGTATATTTGAATCTGCAAAACCTGCATACCTTTCAATTGCATTTGCAAATTCTGCCAGTCCGGAAATACCGGAAGATTTCAGCATCCCGATCAAACCTGCAATACCTGGAGCATTATATTTTTTATTGCCCCCGGATACTTCTCCTTTTATTTGCTCATTAAAAAAAATCTCTATTTCAACCGGATCCAGACCTGTAAACTCTGAGCACAGGACTGATTGTAAAAGGCCGGTTATGCCATTACCTGATTTAATTAATGAAACAGGCTCGCCTTTCATTTTGTCCATCAGGTTTATAAGCCTTAAAAAATCAAGTATGTAGCTGACATATGGGTTATCCAGCATGGATCTGGAACTTCTCATCAAATAACTTATGCCATTATCTGTAAGCATCTTTTCCAGCAGGCGGGACTTATAATCACTGCCTTTTACGATTATGCATATTTTTTCCGGCTTTATATCCCTTGATATAATATTTCTTTTAATGCTGCTGCAAATATAACTGATTTCTTCAAGGGAGTTCCTGAACTCTTTGAGTACCAGGCTGTCAGGTATATCTTCATTTTTAATGGTGCTTGCAGTCTTTTGTATCCTTTCATAATTCTGGTTTATAAATGCTTCAGATATTTTTTTGATAACATTGCTGAACCTGTAGTTTTTCTTTAAAAACAAAATATTACCGGTTCTTTTATTATCCTTTTTTTCAATTTTTTTAAGTTTTTCGTATACTATGCTGAAATTATCCCTCATGGAGCCCCTGAATGCGTATGTGCACTGGTCATCATTTCCAAAATAGATGCGGTGCTTTGCGGGAATGTTTTTAATGATTTCATACTGGGCCCTGTTTATTTCCTGGAATTCATCGACTACCAGTGATTCTACAGATTTTTCATGGAATTGTTTTATTAGTCTGTTTGACTTTAAGATTGATACACTTTCGCTTAACAGCCTTCCGTAATCAAAATAGTCCCTGTCCAGAAGCATTGTCTTATAACTTTTATAAATGCCTGTTATTTCATAAAGAAGATCGCCGGCCACCGGATAAAGGTCCGTTTTCAGCATATCGGGTTCAAGAAGGTTTTCCTGTGCCCTTAGTATAAAATCAAAGACTTCCTGGATAAAACTCCTGGCTACATATTTATTGGCCTGCATGTATTTATACGCGGCAGGATAATCCTTTTTAATGTCTTCTCCCGATAGCAGCTCTTTTAACAGTTTCCATTGTTGTGGTGCAGTAAGTATTTCAATATTTACGGTATAGTCACTGATTTGTCCTGATAAAAATTTCAGGAATCTGTCTCGCTCAATAAGCTCAGCGCAATATGAAAAAAATGTTGTTATCTGTATCTCGTTTATGCTGAGCCCCGCCGCCTGAGCGGTCATCTCCCTGAGAATCTTTGCCCAGCGGCGGTTAAAACAGAAAACTGTTACTTTTGAGGTATCATAACCATTGGTTTTTATCAGGTGCCCGATGAGCTCTGCCATTGTACGGGTCTTGCCGCTTCCCGGCGGGCCTGTCACAAGGAAATCTCCTTCTGGTAAAACAAGATATCTTTTAATTAGTGGATGAAGCATCAGGCTCTATTCTTTGAAGATAAAATTATAAATTTATGGAGCGGGGTACGGGAATCGGACCCGCCTCTTAAGCTTGGGAAGCTTATGTACTACCAATGTACTAACCCCGCATTGTTAAAGAGAATTGCCGGAATCATCGCTGTCATCTATTTCTTCACTGACAGGTCCGCCTGCAGCACTGCTGCCGGAATTGCTTTTGTTTTCAGGGGCCTGGCCTGAAGATTCTGCAGTTCGCCTGATTTCCCTGTTTTGCTCAGCATCCTGCCGTGCCTGCGGTTGCTCCGCCGGCTTTATGCTATCCTGCAGGACCTTCTGGTCCTCAACATACTGTATTACAGGTGAAGCATTACTTTTTGTGGCCGGATGAAATTGCCCGGGTGACCCTTTTTCCTCAGGGATAAGATTTGTAATAGTGAGCCTTGTATCTACGACTTTTACATTAAGCCTGTTTAATGCGATATCACGGGCTATTTTAATTATTTCTGTCATTTTTTCCGGAATGCTGACCCCCTGGCTCATCTCGACGCTCATTTCAATTATGACCCCGCCTGATTTCTTGCTTATTTCAATATTCAGGTTTTTGAGCCCTTCGACTTTAAGGACAGCATCTTTTACCTGATGAGCTATTGTATCTATTGTTATCATTGCAGTGCCAGATTCAACATTGTAGACTTTAGCTATCCTCGTTTTTTTCCTGTAGAATTCAAGTAGCAGCAATACTATGCATGCTACTATTACAAAAAGCAGCGCAAGAGTGGAGATATACGGATTTATATTTGTTTCAGGGTTAAAAACTTTCCCGGCAATATCAGACCACTTAAAGAATCCGGCAAATTCATTGATTATGGACAGAAAGGAAACCACAATAAAGAACAGGAGAATTATAATAAGTATTATTTTATTAAATATATTCATTGTTTTATCCTCTTATTTCCTGCCCTTTTATTGAATTGTTAATACGGGCAAATGCTGTTTTTTCAATTTAATGCTTATTAGCTCGATCCTTAAGATATTATAACCAAATTGTAAAATCAATAAAGCCTGTTTATATAAATATTTTATTTTTTTAAAAAAACTTATACAATTAGCTACCATGAAAAATCTTTTTATATTGAATCCGGCATCACAACATGGCAAAGCCCTTGAACTTAAAGACAGGCTTGGAGAAATACTGCATAATTATGGGATGGATTTTACCATACGTGTCTCCAGCAGTCCCCGGGACATAGAAGATACGGTCAGGGATAATCTTGAGGCTTATGATAATTTTATTTCCTGTGGAGGAGATGGAACAATCCATAACCTGGCAAACTGCCTTGTCGGAACAGGAAAAAACCTGGGATGCATTCCCATGGGTTCCGGCAATGATATAGCCCGCAATCTGGGCATTCCCCTTGATATGGAAAAAGCAGCAGCAATCATAAATGAGGGTCATGTAAGAGTGCTTGATACGGGCAGGATTAATGGGAAGTATTATTATCTTGCAGTATCAGGAGCAGGTTTCGATTCTGTTGTAAACGATCTTGCCAACAATACAAAATTCCCCCTTAAGGGCCCTGCAAAATATACTTATGCAGTATACAAGACGCTTATAACTTACCGGGCAAAAAAGTTTTACATTAAATATGACGGGCAGGAAAAAACCCTGGATTCAATGTTTATGGTTGTCGGTAATATGGACAGTTACGGGGGCGGCATGAGAATAACACCGAATGCTGACCCGGAAGACGGGATACTGGACGTATGCATCATCAAAAGGATGAGCAAGATTCATTTTATAAAAGTTTTCCCGTCGGTCTTTAAGGGAGAGCATATAAGTGATCCCTTTGTAGAATATTTCAGGGCAAATGAAGTCGAGATTGACAGTGATTACAATTTCAGTGTCTTTGCTGACGGGGAATATATCTGCAAGTTGCCTGCAAAATTTGAAGTTGCAAAAAAATCCCTGAATTTTATTGCTCCAAAAAAATAAAACTTCCCTGTTAGCTGATTATGCAAACCAGGTTAGCTACTCAGCAAACCTTACCCAATCCCCATTCCTGACTATAAAAACTGTGGACTGCGGCAAAACCCTGTCTCCATTTGAGTTAAACTCAATTTTTCCTGTTATGCCATTATACGAACTAGCTTTAAGTTCGCTTGAAAAATCTTCCGGCAATATCGAATTGGCCCTTTTTATTGCATCTATAAGGATATACATTGCATCATAGGAGTAAGGGGCAAAAGGGCCCGGACCTGTTTTTGTAATGTTTTCATCCTCCATTTTTGCAGCAAAGTCTGAATATTTTCTCCAGAAATCAATTGCATTTTTATCTTCAGTAGATTTTGCAAGCGCCGGGGGTTCATGTATTATTGCTAAAAGCCCCTCCAGGTCAAGCTTATCTGCAAGCCCGCCTATCCTGTCATCCATGCCCTGCTCCTCAGTAATGAACCTGCAGTCAAGGCCGGCTTTTCTGGCTCTTTTAACCAGGTCCGCGACCTCATTATAAGGCGCACAGAAAAAGATTGTGTCCGGTTCGTCAATTAAAAGATTTTCAGCCAGGACATTGTATTCATTCGAATCATATTTTACTGAATATCTTTTATTGTATTCTATTTTCCTGTTATCAAACACCTCAATTAAAAAGTCCACCAGTTTTACAGAATATTCTTCAGTATTGTCAATTATTATGAGCTTTTCCGGCTTTATTTTCTGGTCAATAAAATCAGATATATTTTCTATCTTCTGGCTGTTGTTTATTATCATCCTGTAAAAATTCGGAAGGTTCCTTGATATATCGTTGCCCTGTGCGGATGGAGTTATTAAAGGTATATTGAACTCAGCAAAAACAGGTACAGAGGCTTTAGTTGTGCCATTGAAAGTGGAACCAATAACAGCAGCAACTCCTTCTTCAACGAATTCCTGTGATATTAAAAAGGCCCTTTCAGCATTGCCTTCATCATCCTTGGATATTAATTGTATCCTGTAATCAAACCCGCCGACTCTTGCCGGAGACAGCTCGGAAACTGCAAGGCTCAGGCTTATAAGCTGGTCATCCCCATAAAATTTATCATCGCCCGAAAAAACTGACTGGTTCCCGATTTTTATTACTTTTTCCTGGCTGTCGCAGGCAGAAAAGCCGGATGCCAGAAATATTATTCCGAAGAAAACAACAAATATAATAATAACTTTATGCCTTTTGACATATGACCTGGTAATGTTTAGACCCATATATATCCCCCGGGTATTTATGATAATTAATCTTTAATGTTAAACGGTTTTACCTTATGTGACATGATAATCAAAAGTGATTATACCAGAAATCAGGCAATTATTAATAAAAATACCATTAATTAATCATTTTCTGCCATCCTGTTATTATAAATGAAATGCTGCCTTCCTGGGCCCGGGAAACAAATACGGCCCAAAAAACGACTATTAAGTCTACAGGTTTATCTTTGAAGGACTCTTTGAGGAGAAACTTATTATAAGATAAATATTACCTGTTTTACTGATTTATTATAAGAATAATGGTAAACTCTTCATGCCGGAGTTTATCATAAAAATATCAAACAAGGAGGGTATTTTATGGGCAAAATAAAAATAGTAACCGATAGCACTTCAGACATGCCTGCAGACCTGGCTCAAAAATTAAACATAAAGGTTGTCCCGCTTTATGTCAATTTCGAAAATGAGAGTTTTGTTGATGGCAGGGACATAACACCAAAAGATTTTTATGAAAAATTGCGCAGCGTCAAGGTATTGCCGAAATCGGCACAACCTTCACCATCAGATTTTATTGAAGCCTATAAGGAAGTCTTAAAAGACTGCGAAAGTATAATATCTATACATATTTCAAAAAAAATGTCCGGTACCATTGATTCTGCAGAAATGGCAAAAAAAGAACTGGGAGCGGATATTGAAATAATAGATTCAGAGATGGTGCACCTGCCGCTTGGAATAATTGTATTAAAAGCTGCACAGATGGCAGCAGACGGTAAAAGTAAAAATGAAATACTGGATGCCATACAGGAATTTAAGGAAAAAGTAAAAGTGCTTTTTATCCCGAAATCATTGAAATATCTAATAATGGGCGGAAGGATAGGGAGGGCAAAAGGCCTGATTGCTTCAATACTTGAAATAAACCCGATACTGACCCTGCATCTTGGAGAAGTGTCACAATTCAAGACAACAAGAAGATGGAACCAGGCAAAAAATGAGCTGATTGAAGCAATGAAATCGATGGTCAAGGATTCAAAAAACCTCACAGCATATATTACAGATTCTGACACTCCTGAAGAAGCCGATGAGATGCTCCAGAGAGTTAAAGCCGAAATAGGGCCCCGTGAGATATACAGGTCCTATATTGGCTCGATAGTAGGTATCCATCTCGGGCCGGATTCCATTGCTGTAACATTTTTTGAGGATTAACTAGCATAATCATATCTTAAAATACAGGGATAAGGAGATATTATGTCAAAGGTTGCCATAGTGACAGATAGCACTGCGGACCTTCCGGAAGAATTATATTTAAAAAACAACATAACAGTTGTTCCTCTTTCCGTTATTTTCGGGGAAGAAATATTCATAGACAACAAACATGACCTCTCTATTGATGCTTTTTATAAAAAGCTTAAAAATTCAAGCAAACTTCCAACAACAGCACAGCCTACCCCATCAGATTTTGTAAAAGTCTACAGAAAACTGCTGGAAGATCATGAAAAGATAATATCGATACATATTTCCAAAAAAATGTCCGGTACCCCGGATTCCGCAGAAGCTGCTAAAAAGGAAATAGGCAGTGATAATATAATTGTCGTTGATTCAGAGGTGACAACAATCGCTCTTGGACTGATGGTCCTCAAATCATGCTGGATGGCACAGGAAGGGCGGCCCGCAGAAGAAATAATTGCCAGGATAAATGAATTAAAAACTTCCATAAATACTTTATTTGTACCGCATACGCTGGAATACCTCCAGAAGGGTGGGAGGATAGGCAGGGCAAAAGGGCTGATAGCATCATTGCTCGAAATCAAGCCGATACTTACACTGCGCCTCGGGGAAGTTTCCCAATACAGGACAACAAGAAGGTGGAACCAGGCAAAAAATGAAATGCTGAGTTCTGTGCAGGCTATGATAAAAGGCAAAGGCAAACTTTATGTTTCTGTTGCTGACGCGGACCTTGAAGAAGAAGGTAATGAAATGTCAGAAAAAATAAACCAGTTGTTAAAACCTGAGTTTATGCTAAGGTCCAAAATCGGGTGCATTGTAGGTACGCACCTTGGCCCGGCCATCGCAATAGCTTTCTACGAGGGGTAAAACTGTATATTAAGGATAAAAAAAACCTGCGAAAGTCTGCCGAGTCGGCAAGGGACAGTATAGAGCCCGGGGTAAGGCAGGAAAAAAGTAAAATAATTGCGGAAAAATTTGCTGCACTGCCGGAATATAAGACTGTAAAAACCATATTGCTGTATTACCCGTTCAGAAGTGAGCCGGATATAAGGATAATAATTGATAAGGCGCTTTGTGACGGTAAGAAAGTAGTCCTGCCAAAAGTAAAAGGAAATATACTTAAACTGTTTTATGTAAATGATATCGCCGCACAACTGAAGAGCGGGGCATTTGGCATAATGGAGCCGGATGAAGATAAATGTATAGAGGCCGCCACAAATGATATAGAGCTTGCTCTTGTTCCAGGCGTTTGTTTTGACAGATATCTTAACAGGTTAGGTTATGGCGGCGGATTTTATGACAGGCTGATTCCCTTCCTTCCTGCAAGCGCAAAAAAAATATCTGTTTGCTTCCAGAAACAGATGGTTGATAAAATCCCTTCAGGCAAATATGATATAGCAGTTGATATGGTTATATCTGAAGAAAAGACTTATAAAAATGGAAAAAGTTTATCCGGAAAATAACAATGATATAGCTATTCTTATTCCTGCGTACAATGAGGCAAAATATATTAAAGGCGTAATACAGGAAAGCCTTGCATATGGCCTTGATATAATTGTGGTGGACGACGGCTCTACAGATGGGACAGCTGACACGGTAAGGCCGCTTGCAAGCAATGACAGCCCGGGAGTAATACTGATTGAGCATGGTACTAACAGAGGCAAGGGCAACGCTTTAAAAACAGGTTTTGGCTTTGCGGCAGAAAGAAAATACCTGGGCGTTATAACAATTGATGCCGACGGCCAGCACAAGGTAAGGGAAATAGCTGATTTTATTGATGCTGTTTATAAAACAGAGCCTGACATTATTGTCGGCAGCCGTTTCCAGAATACAAAAGGAATGCCGTTTATAAGGCTGGCAACAAACTTTTTCACATCATGGCTCATCTCTGCAATTGCCGGACAGAAGATAAACGATGTACAGTCAGGATTCAGGTATATAGGTTATAGAGCCTTAAAGAATATAAAGCTTGAAACCAGCAATTTTGATACCGAGCCTGAAATCCTTTTAAAAGCAAGCTGGATGAATTACAGGATAATAAATATACCGATAACTACAATCTATCATGAAAACTTTGTCAGCCATGTCAATCCCGTAAAAGATACTGTAAAATTCTTTAAACTTGTCTTCAAAAGCATCGGATGGAAAAGGAAATTTAAGCGTTACCGTACCACGCTTTAAAGTCTTTTATATACTCTAATATCTGCCTGTTAAATACCAGAAGCAATATAACTATTATAAGTATTATGATCAATATTATTGCAAGCTTTTCTGCTATCGTAAGCGGCCGTTTTTTCTTTTCATTATGGTGGGGCAGCAATTTATATTTATCCTTAAGGTTTTAATTTTAAAGTGTTTCCATGCGGGTTCTTGTTGCACAACCCTGACAGCATTAAAAAAACATTTATATTACTGTTTTTGCTGATTTCTATTTCCTTGAAATTTGAAGTCTCACCGGATAATATCCTGATATCTTTTGCTGGTATTCCTGTCTTTCCGGATATAAAAGAAATCAGGGCTTTATTGGCTCTGCCTTTTTCCGGTTGCGCAGAAATCTTTACCTTTATCCTGTCTCCAATGATTTCTTCCACTGAATTTGACCTTGAGCCGGGCCGGACAATAAGCTTTATCTTCTCTGTTTCCATAAAAAAGCTTTTAGTCATCTGAGGCGCGGAAAAAATTCTCAATTATATCAGGATTTGCAATATCTATTTTTTTCCTTTCCCTTTTCGGGTTATCCTCATTTAAAGAATATTCATCTTTATCTGCCTGGGGCTCACTTCCGGCAGTATGTTTTGATATCTCCTGCTCTGCTTCACTGCTTTTTTCATCAATTTTTTCTTCTTCCTGTTTTTGGAAAGCCTGTTCAGGTTCTTTTTCCTGTATTTCCTGTTTCCCTATTTTTTCAAAATAATAGCTGCCTTCCTTTTCAGTGTTGATGTTATATTTATCAAAACCTGAAAAATCGCTGAACTGTCCGTCCTGTTTTTTATCCTGGCTTTTCTCCGATTCTTCTCCGGCACTTTCACCCGGTTCCTGTATAATATTTTCAGGCTCTTTCCATGACACTGGAGCTGCATCGGGCGGTTCTTCCTCATTTTCCGCCAGTATATTATTATCATCTTTTGCCATTTCAAAAGAATCACCCTTTTGCAGATCTGCACTGGCATCGACCGCTTCAATAAACTGGTTTACTTCCTCAGTAAATTTCTTCATTCTCGTTTTTATTTCTTCATATTTACTTTGTAAAATAAGGATAGATTCTTCTACCTGGAATTTCTGTTTTGTAAAATTTTCAAGTGTTTTTTCTTCTTCATCTTTGCGCTGGTCGATGATGGCATCTGCTTCCTTCTTTGCCTGTGTCTTTATATCTTCAGCGACTTTGTGGGCAGAAATAAGCGCGTCCTGGATTATCTTTTTAATATCCGTATCTTCAACAGTGTTTTCAAACTTGAGTTTGTCAAGGCTTTCCTGCAATTCGCGGTTTTTCTTTATCATCCTGTCAAACTCCATGGAAAGAATGTCGAGAAATTTGTCGACTTCTCCCGGTTTATATCCCTTAAAAACAATATGAAACTCTTTTTTCCTTATAAATTCTGCATTTTTTTCCATCTGTGCCTCCAGAAAATTATTTAGAATTAATTTATATTATAGCACTATTGTGCTTTTTATTTCCTGCAGTTATGGCGGGCATTTACCCGTTTAAAATTTCAATTTTATTTAACCATAACCCTGTCCTGTATCTCTTGTGCCCTTTTACGGGCATTACCTGCAGCTTCCTTTATAATCCTGCCGAGTTCCCTTTTCGAAAAAACCTCAAGCGCCGCTTCTGTCGTTCCTCCCGGAGATGCAACCATTTTGATAAGGTAAGCGGCATCATTTTTGAATTTTCTTAACATTTCAGCTGAGCCTGTTATTGTTTCAAGTACAAGTTTGCCTGCATCCTCTGTGCTTAGGCCCATCTCCGAAGCTGCTTCACAAAGTAGTTTACAAAAAAGGAAAAAATATGCCGGACCGCTTCCGCTTATAGCTGTAGCTGCATTCTGGAGCCCTTCATCTAAGATAATATATTCTCCAAGGCCCTTAAATACCCCGGTTACAAAATCAATGTCTTCACTATCCGCATTTGCACCTTTTGAAATTACAGCGACCCCCCGGTTTACAAGGGCGGGAGTGTTGGGCATAACTCTTACCACTGAAGCTTTTTTATCCAGCATTTCTTCATAAAAAATAGTCGGGACTCCCGCAGCAATACTGATTATCATATTTCTGCCCGGTACAAACATATTTCTGATGCCTTCTGTTACAGCCCTTACATCTTTTGGCTTTACAGCTACAAGTAATCTTGGTGAAACTGCGGGCAGTTCATTGACAGAATTTGCAATGCTTATGCTGAATTCAGATTTTACTGAAGTTGCAGCCGCAGGATCTATGTCATATGCAATGACCTGATGTGGTCTTAAGAAACCTGAAGAAAAAATACCATTTAATATGGCTTTTGCCATATTTCCGCAGCCGATTATTCCAAGTTCAAAATTGTTTTTTATTTCCAATGATTAAAAATCCTCCAGGTCAGCTTAAAGCTGATTATAAAGGCCTCTTTCCCTGAGAATTTCCTTTTCATTCGAAGTCACCACTGTATTTTTGGGAGTAAGCAAAAACACCCTGTCCGCTACTTTTTTTATGCTTCCTTCCAGCGCATATGTGAGGCCGCTGCAGAAGTCTATTATCCTTTTTGAAAGGTCCGGATTTGTGTTCTGCAGATTGATTATTACCGGAATACCAAGCTTTAAATCATCTCCTATAAGCTGCACTTCTTCGAATTCATGCGGTTCTTCAACAGAAACCCTGGAATTCTTCGAATCCTTTGCTCCGTCAATAGAAAGCAGCCTCCTGGGTTGTTTTATGCCCTGCAGCGTTTTTCTCTGACTTTCTTCCCTTCTAAGAGACGGCCTGAAAGAATATTCGCTCTTGGGGTAAAGGTCATCGCGGAAAGATTCCTTTGAAGAATAACGTTCCTCGAATTCATCATTGTAATCTTCAATGCTATTTTCAGTGCTGTCATCTTCTGCAAGGCCAAGGAAAGAGAGTGTTTTTTTGAAAAAAGTTCCCATCATTCCTCCTTTTGCTTTACTTGCTTTATTTATTGCTACAATTTTGCAATGTTTATTAACTAGAATTATAATAGAAATTATAATAAAAATCTAACTAAATCTATAAAAATATTAAAGAGCCTATCCTGACCATTGTGGCGCCTTCTTCTATAGCTATCCTGAAATCATTGCTCATACCCATAGAGAGCTCTTTTACTGTTTCGTAGCCATACTCACTGGCCAGTCTGTCTCTTAGTTTCCTTGCCCTGTGAAAAATATTCCTTAACACCATTTCATCATTACTGAGCGGCGCCATCACCATCAAACCGCATACCCGGATATTTTTTAAACAGTTAACATTTCTTATAAAATACTCTGCCTGCTCCGGCTGTATGCCGTATTTTGTTTCTTCACCGGAAATGTTGATTTCCACCAGCACCTTCTGTATCTTTGCTGCTTTAAATGCCTGTTTGTCTACTTCCTCAGCTGTGCTTATACTGTCTATTGAATGTACGTAATCTGCAAGGGGCACTACTTTTTTTGCTTTCCTGCTCTGTAGATGCCCTATAAAGTGCCATTTTACTTTTTCTGCAAGACTGCCGAGACTTTTATATTTCTCTTCAAACTCATCCGCCCTGTTTTCACCAAGATCAGTTATGCCGGAATCAATCAAATCAGCTATCTGCGAGGAGTCTGCATATTTTGAGGCTGCGATTAAAGTGACGCTTTGAGGGTCACGGTTTGACTTTCCGCAGGATTTTACTATCTCGTTTTTTAAATACTCGATTTTTTGCCTGTAAAAATCTTTTGTGGCCAATCAGTTTGTTAATATTAATTTTATAAAAAAACCCGGATATCTTCGCAGAATGATATCACTTATCTTTGTTTTTTCTTAAAAATGTGGGCACATCAAGGTAATCATCTTCTTCTATGGACCTGAAATCTTCTGAACCAAACCTGCTTTCAGGTGACTTTTCAGCAGAAGGTTTTTTTTCGGAATCAATGAATTCTTTTTCGGAGAATATGTTATGGTCTGCGCTGTCTTTTTCAAGTTCAGAGATTTTTTCTTCAGTTATGAATGACCTCTCTATTGACCTGTCCCTGTCTTTAAATCCTGCTGCAATAATTGTAACTTTTAATTTATCATTCATGGTCTCATCTATTACAGCGCCAAAAATTATATTGGCGTCTGCGCTGGCAGCGTTCCTTATTACTTCTGCGGCTTCATTGACTTCATGGAGCTTAAGGTCGGGCCCGCCTGAAATGTTAAGCAGTATGCCCTGTGCGCCATCGATTGAGTTATCAATCAGCGGGTTCTTTATGGCTGTCTGGGCTGCTTTGATTGCACGGTTTTCCCCCGATGCCAAACCATCTCCGAGTATTGCTGTTCCGGCATCCTTTATTATTGATTTTATATCCGCAAAATCAAGATTGATAAGTCCCGGAAGAGTTATAAGGTCAGTTACTCCCCTTACCCCCGCTTTTAATACATTATCGGCCAGCCTGAAGGCATTAAGGAGTGTTGTGTTTTCATCTGAAATATCAAGGAGCTTGTCATTTGGAATTATTATAAGGGTATCTACTTTTCCTTTAAGGCCTTTTATTCCATCTTCTGCCTGGAGCATCCTTTTCCTGCCTTCAAATGTAAAGGGCTTTGTGACAACAGCAACTGTAAGGCAGCCATTTTCCTTGGCAACTGCTGCAATCACTGGAGCAGCTCCGGTTCCGGTACCGCCTCCTTCACCGCATGTGATAAAAACCATGTCTGAATTCTTAACTACTTCCTTTATAACGTCAATTGATTTTTCTGCAGCAATACGGCCGATTTCAGGATTTGAACCGGCTCCCAGGCCGGACTCACCTATAAGAATCTTCTTATCAGCATTAGACATCATCAGGGCCTGGGCATCGGTGTTTACAGCTATAAATTCACAGCCGGAAATATTATCTTCCATCATCCTGTTTACTGCATTGCTTCCGCCGCCGCCTATACCGATAACGCTGATAACAGCATAATAGCTCTTGCCAAGTTCATCTTTCAAGTCAAAACCTCCCTGCTAAAATTATTCATTCCTTAATATCCTTGATATAAAATCTTTAAACCTTGCAGCAAAACTTCTGCTTTTCTGCCTCCTGTCGTCAAACTGTCCAAGATCCATGAAGTTTTTTATCTGGTTAGCATATTTTAGTATTCCTATGGCTGTCGAGTAAATAGGGTTCCCTACAGCTTCTGAAGGACCTTCTGCATCCAGTGATGTCCCTATCCTTACAGGCATATTAAATATGTTTTCAGCAAGCGCCGTTATGCCCTTAAGGTTTGCAGTGCCGCCTGTAATTACCAGCCCGCATGGTATTGAATGTATAAAACCATATGCCTCGATTTTCTCCTTTACCAGGTTGAGCAGCTCTTTAAGCCTGTCATTTACAATGCTGTAAAGCCTGATATTTAATGTCGCCTTATTCTTATCAAGCATTATATCACCCATATTTATCCTGTTTAAGGTATCATAAAAATTAATGTCGACATTTGCAAATTTTTTCTTGATTTCCTCAGCTTTTGCAAATGGTATATTCAGACCAATCGAGATATCATTTGTAATAAGGTCCCCTCCAACAGGAAGGCAATAAGTAAAAATCATTTTTTTCCCGCGGTAGACAGCTACATCTGTCGTTCCGCCGCCTATATCTATCATTATAACGCCGCTTTCTTTTTCTTCAGGGGTCAGCACTGCTTCGCTTGATGCAAGAGCCTCAAGTATTATATCCTCAATATCTATATTTGCTGCTTTTACGCTGTTTATGACATTTCTTATGGGTATTACTGAACCGTAGATAATAAGCAGCTCGACAGCAAGCTTATCAGTAGAAAGCCCTACCGGGTCCATGATGTCTTTTTCATCGCCAAGAGCAAACTGTTTGATAAGTGTATGTATTATGTAATGTTCAGAAGAAATATTTACTTTATTTGCAAGCCCTATTAGCCTGTCCACATCTGATTTTCTCACTACTTTGCCGGAGCTGTTAATGTTTATATCTGTCCAGTTATTTAAGAAAGAGATATGTTTACCGGTTACTCCTATATAGGCGCTGTCAATAAACATGTTAGTCGATTTTTCAGCAGCTCCTATTGATGCCAGTATTGATTTTGTGGCCTCATTTATATCTACTACCAGGCCCTTTTTAATTCCCCTGCATTCAGAAGAGCCGAAACCTTTTATTTCTATTGTGTTATTCTTCCTGACGCTGCCGATAAAGGTACAAACCTTTGTCGTACCAATATCTATGGCTGCAATATATTCATCCCTTGCTGGCAACACATCCTCCGATTCAGAATTGCTACTTTAATATTTTACTGATTTTTTATTATTTTATTACAGGATTTTCAATATTTCTTAAATCTATTACAGAATAACTGGTCCCGGATTTAATTGCCTCTTCCAGTATTTTTCTAAGTATAGCATTTTTATCGATAATTTTATCACTTGTTCCAAAAATTATTTGTTTTGATTCAACGGTTACCATAATAATGTCCTGGCCGGGGCCATCGCTTATATATGCTTCTCTTATCATTTTTTTTATTTCAAGGTCAAGGGACCCGTATATGTCTGCACAGCTCAATATATTTTTTTTTGCTATTTTTTCACCGGTTTCCGGATAGTATCTGAGCCCGTTTTTTACAAGTATAAGGCTCTTATACTCATCGGGTATCTTGCCCGACAGAGCTTCAAGAACAATGCCTTCATTATCAAGAATATAAAACATGCTGCTGTAAACAGCAATTAAAAAGGGTTTTCGTTCCAAAATATTTATTTCTATTCTGTCAGGAAATATTTTTTTTATTGAAGCACTCTTGAGTCTCACAAGGTTATCTGTCAGGCTGTCTTCTATATTTTTTTTATCTACTTCAAAAATATTAACTCCTGTCTGGACACTGGCCTGCTTAAGTATTTCTTCAGGTGCGTAGAAGTTGTTTCCAGAAACAGTAATTTCCTTAATCCTGAAATAATTGCTGTTATAAAAGTAATTTGCGCCAAATACAAGCGCCCCGAAAAAAACAAGTGCAAACAATATTTTAAGGAAAAGGAAAAACTTTTTTCTGGCATTTCTCCTTTTCCTGCCTGCAAGCATTTTTTCATATTTTTTATCAATACCTGCCATTTCAGGAGCAATATAAACAGTTTAGAGTTTTAATGATGCACAGTTTAAAATTATTTCCACCAGTAATGCAAAGTCTATCCCTGCCGCAGCAGCAGCTTTGGGAACAAGGCTGGTGGGGGTCATTCCCGGAATTGTATTGACCTCGAGAATATTTATTTCATTATTTTCAGCAAGTATAAGGTCGACTCTTGATATACTGCTGCAGCCTAGCACGCTGTGGCATTTTACAGAGATGTCAGATATTTTTTTTGCTGTATCCTCTCCTATCGGTGCGGGCACGATATATTCTGTCATCCCTGAAGTATATTTTGATGTGTAATCATAAAAACCGCTTTTTGGCCTTATTTCTATGACCGGCAGCGCCACAGGGTTATTACCTATTATGCTGACTGTGAGCAATTTCCCGCTTATAAATTTTTCCATTAGCACCCTTGTATCATTTATGAATGCTTCCTCAAGCGCTTTCTGTATGCCCTCTTCGCTTTCGACAACTGTAACTCCAATTGTGGACCCGCCCCTGTTTGGTTTGGCAATCAGGGGATAACCCGTAATAGAGCGGGCAAGACTGCCGATTTCCATAATGCCGGGCATGGTTGCAAGTTCAATGGTAAAAAACGGAGGAGTTGGGATTTTTTCAAATTCAAATATTTTTTTTGAAAAATACTTATCCATTGCAATTGCACTTGCAAGTACGCCCGAACCCGTATAAGGTATTTTTAAAAGTTCAAGCAATCCCTGGACAGTGCCATCCTCGCCGTATTTACCATGAAGCGCAATATAAGCTATATCCATATCATTTGAAATTGCACTGACATCTCCGTTAAAATCAATGAATTTTGCCCTGTAGCCAAGCGCGGTAAGGGCATCAAATATGCCTTTCCCTGTTGACAGGGAAACTTCTCTTTCAGATGATATCCCTCCCGCAATAACACCTGTTACAATATCTTTCTTTTTTTTCCTGAAAGGAAAATCCATAGTTATTTCAGATATTTTTCCCATTGCTTAAAATCCCACCAGCCTTACTTCGTTTTCAAGTTCAATATTATATTTATCCTTAACCGCCATAGCGGCAATGTGTGAAAGGACAAAAAAATCTCTGGCGCTTGCGCTGCCGGAATTTACTATAAAATTGGCATGTTTCTGTGAAATTTGGGCACCGCCAAAAATAAATCCTTTTAATCCGCAAACATCTATCATTTCCCCGGCGCTTTTATCAGTTCCGGAGGGGTTTTTAAAAAAACAGCCGGAACTGGGCCAGCCAAGCGGCTGGCTTTTCTTCTTATTTTTTATTCTCTGGCGTATCCTTGAAAAAATCTCATCCCTTTCTGCTTTCTCCGGAGCTATTAAAACACTGTTTATCGCGGCCATATCTTTTATTTTACAAAAACGGTAGCCGTAATCTGTTTTGTTTAAAGGCGCTTTCCTTGATTCGATGGCATTGCCGGAAAATGCCAGATAATTCAATTCTCTTATGAAGTTGCATATTCCTTCATTTGCGCTGCCGGCGTTACCTGCAACCGCTCCGCCTGTGGTTCCAGGAATGCCTGCTAAAAAAGAAAGGTCAAGGCTGTATTTTGCAGAAAATATTACAAGCTTGGCCAGGCTGCACCCTGCCCCTGCAGATATCAGTCCATTTCCTGCATATCTCATTTTTTTAAAGTCACCGGTAAGTTTGATAAGGTACATATCAATATAACCGTCATTAAAAAGAAAATTTGTCCCGTCCCCTATGATGTGGAATGCAGCATTATTTTCATGCAGGTATTTTATAATGCCTGATAAAACTTTTTCATCAGGGGCCTCGATAAGTGCATTGCACCTTCCCCCTGACCTGGCAGAAGTAATGCGCGAGCAATCTGCATTGACCTGGAATTGTATTTCCATTCCGGAACTTAAAAGGAAATCATTTATTTTTTTTGAATCTAGCTGCATCTGCAATTCCATAAAACCCTTGACTTCGAATCTTACTGCAATGGCTGTTTTTTTAATAATTCATCTGTGACTCTTGTAACATCTCCTGCGCCCATTATTATGACCATATCGTCTTTTTGAATCAGTGTGTCAAGATA
>Ga0208047_1000182_pt1 | contig 23359 bp, 25 predicted proteins | sample Kivu_220m_FD_184162 | JGI IMG/M metagenome (GOLD analysis project Ga0208047, IMG submission 184162) | Freshwater microbial communities from Lake Kivu, Western Province, Rwanda to study Microbial Dark Matter (Phase II) - Kivu_220m (SPAdes)... | ecosystem: Environmental > Aquatic > Freshwater >...
TTACCTAATGGTTTTATATTTACATGAAATTGCCGATTAAAATTTTAAACAGTAAAGCAGTACCGTATGATTCTACAAATAAAGGTCATATTCCACCGGTGTGATTTGCTGCTGATACTTTAGTATTTCCTGTTCCTTCGCTTTTATAAAGCTTGTGTAGGCTCCGCCAAGCGATTTTATTATAACATCATCTTTTTTTAAGTGTTCCAGGGCGCTGCTTAAAGAATACGGAAGTGATTCAATTCCAAGTTCCTGGAGTTTTCCTTCAGACAGGTTATATGTATTGTCTGAGACATTATGTGATGGTTTTAACCTCCTTTCTATTCCGTCCTGCCCCGCACAGTAAAGCGCTGAAAAAAGCGTATGGGGCTCACATGTCGGGTCAGCCCAGCGCAGTTCGGCCCTTACATTCTTTTCCTCACCGGACCTGCAGGAAGGTATCCTTATTGCTGCGGACCTGTTTAACCTGCCCCAGCAGATATTTACAGGCGCCTCATAATTGGGCACCAGTCTTTTATAGGAGTTTACAGTTGGAGAAGTTACTGCACAAAGAGCCTTTGCGTGTTCAAGCTGGCCGGCAATGAAGGACAACGCCATATCAGAAAGGTTGAAATGTTTGCTTTTCGGGTCATAAAAAAGGTTTCTGCCTTCAAGATCAGCAAGGTTTTCATGGATATGCATCCCTGAACCATTCTGTCCAATAATCGGTTTTGCCATGAATGTAGCCTTAAGATTATTAGAATCTGCAACAGAAGTGACTATATATTTATACAGCAGTATTCTTTCAGCTGTTTTTAAAGCGTCGTCATACTGGAAGCCTATCTCATTCTGCCCGTGGGAGACCTCATGGTGGATTGCTTCTGTCTTAAATCCTGACTCTCTCATGGTTTTGGCCATGCTTTGCCTGATAAGAAAGGTGCTGTCCAGGGAGTGAGATGAAAAATACCCCGCCTTATCTGCAGGAACAAGCGGAAAAATGACATTTCCATGTTCATCTTTTCGAAACAGGAAGTATTCTATTTCCGGCGCAACAAAAAACCGCAGTCCCTTTTCATACGCCTTTGCCATTGCGCTTTTTAAAACATGCCGCGGATCCCCTTCATAAATAGAGCCTTCTGCATCATAAATATCGCCGGTAATCCATGCCATTTTATTGGTCAGGTTTCCCCTTGTATCAAAAAAGTGGATTATGTGGAAAGTATCAGGGTCAGGGATAAGGTATTTGTCGCTTTCAGCGGTCCTTCCAAGGCCAAGTATGGAAGAGCCGTCAAAAGCCCTTCCTTTCTTAAAGGCGCTTCTAAGCTCATCTTCATCTGCTGCATATCCGGAGCTTCTCAGATTTCCCTGAATGTCTGAGAACTGGAAATAGATAAATTCAATTTTATGTTTTTTTATTTTATCCAGCACATCTGCCTGTGCACTTTTTATCCTGTCGACAAATTCATTTTTTTTAGGCATTTGACTCTCCAAGTTATATAGAATTCAAGAAATAATAAATATGAAGGATATGATATCACAAAAAAATCCAAAAATTATCATGAATTTTATATTGACAAATGAACCATAGTTCATTATATTATTATTGAACCATAGTTCATTATATAAATGGTGGTGATGAAAATGCCAGGTTTTGATGGAACAGGTCCCCTTGGACAGGGGCCATTCACTGGTGGCGGTAAAGGTTTTTGTGTAATGCCTTTGAATTCTAATGTGTTAAAGGAGGTAACTAAAATGCCAAGAGGAGATGGAACAGGTCCTGCCGGTATGGGTCCAATGACAGGAAGAGCCGCAGGTTATTGCGCAGGTTATGCAGTTCCGGGTTATGCCAACCCGCTCGGAGGAAGGTTTCCAGGGGCCGGAAGGTTTTTTGCAGGAGGCAGAGGCGGCCGTGGATACAGGAACTGGTACAGGGCAACAGGGCTGACAGGATGGCAGAGATATAATGCAGGAATGCCTGCATGGGGTGGCGTATATGCCCCGCCAGTTAATCCTGTTGTAGATCCGAATTTTGTTCAGGCTGTAACACCTGACCAGGAGAAAGAGATGCTTAAAGAGCAGGCAGAGTTTTTAAAGCAGCAGATGGATGATATCCAGCTGAGGCTTGATGAGCTTGAAAAAACAACGGTAAAAAAAGAAAAGAAGTCCTAGCATGGAATAAACCTGGGGATGGATAACTGGTCCGTCTCCAGGTTTATTTTTATATTTACAGGAAAATATACATTTCCCTGGGCTAAGGTTTAAAAGAAAAAATAACCTGAAGAATAAATTTATAAACTATTTCATAAAAAGTTTTTCAGTGATAAAATGAATTTATGTTTTGGGTATATGCCCATAATAGAAAGGATTGAAGTTTTGGCAACTATCGAAAAAACTGAAGAAGAACAGCTTTCAGATAATGTTGAAAAAAATATTGCAGACATAAAAAATAAGTTCATAGTAATTAGCGGAAAAGGCGGAGTGGGAAAAACCACTGTTTCCGTTAGTTTGGCATGTGCCCTTGCTTTAAGAAATTATAAAGTTGGACTTCTGGATGTTGATATTCATGGCCCAAATGTCATTAAAATGCTGGGAATGGAAAATAAGCCATTGACAGGTGATGGCATAAGGCTAAATCCATTAGAAGTTTTTGAGAACCTTAAAGTAATCAGCACTGCTTCTATCATTGTGGATCAGGATACTCCTATTATTTGGAGAGGTCCCTTAAAAATGAAATTAATAAAGCAATTTCTTGGGGATGTTAATTGGGGCACTCTGGATTATTTAATAATTGATTCTCCGCCAGGCACAGGAGACGAACCATTAAGCGTTATACAGCTCATTACTGATATCGATGGGGCAATTATAGTAACAACCCCCCAGGAAGTCGCTCTTCTTGATGCAAGAAAAAGTATCCAGTTTACAAAAAAGTTAAAGGTGCCTTTCATTGGTCTTGTAGAAAATATGAGCGGTCTTATCTGTCCTTACTGTAATAAAAAAATCGATCTTTTTGGAACAGGAAGGGTCAAAAAAACAGCAAAGGAAATGAATGTAAATTTTTTGGGGGAAATTCCTATGGATACTGAAATCATAAAATTGTGTGATAGAGGCAAAATACTTGAGGCTGTTAAGTCCAATTCTGCTGCTGCCTCATCGATGGCAAAGATTACTGATTCAATAATTGAATATTCTCAAAATAAAAATTTTTAATAGTATTAATATAATATGAAGTCAGTTTATTATTTTGTTAAAGGATAAAAAAATGCGATTAACCATTCTTGTTGACAATTATGTTTATTCACAGAAACTGAAAGCAGAACATGGACTCTCGATATTAATTGAACATGGAGACGAGAGCATTCTTTTTGATTGCGGCCAGAGCGACATAGTTTTGAGCAATGCAAAGATTATGGGGATTGATTTAAATAAAATCACTAAAATTGTTTTGAGCCATGGGCATTTTGACCATACTGGTGGCCTGCTTCCCATATTAAAATATTTAAATAGGGGGATAGACGTATATGCTCACCCATTAATATTTTCTGAAAAATTAAGCCGCCAAGAGGATTTTAATGGTTCCAGCATAAACAGATATATAGGCATCCCGGAAAAAAAAGAAACTTATGAAAAAAAGGGTGCGAGGTTTTTGCTTATTAATGAATCTGAAAAAATCAGCAGGGACGTTTATTTCAGCGGCAAAATAAATAAAAGCGACAAAGAAATTTCAGACAATGAGTTGTATACCAGGGATAATGATATTTACATAAAAGATCCGCTCCATGATGATATATCACTTTTTATAGATTTGCCTGAAACCCTTGTCTCAGTTACAGGTTGTGCGCACAGCGGGATTTTAAATATACTTAATATGGCAAAAGAAATGGAGCTAACCTCCAAAAAAATAGCAATTATCGGTGGCCTTCACCTTTCAAAAAAGGATGATTTTTATATTGATAATATAATAAGGGAATTTAATAAATATAATATTGAGCTTCTTGTCCCGATGCACTGCGCCGGAATAGATGCATATGTGAAATTAAAGAATAAATTTGGCACAAAATGCACTATTGGCGCTATCGGCAGGACTTTGGAGTTTTAAAAAATATGGCAGGCAACACAGACAGTTTATTTTATGGCCCGGTACCGTCCAGAAGGTTTGGATTTTCCCTGGGTATAGACCTGGTCCCTTACAAGACCTGCAGCTTTGATTGCATATATTGCCAGCTTGGCAGGACGACCAATAAAACTGCAGAAAGAAAAAGATATAAAGAAATAAGCCTTGATGGTTTTCTTTCCGGGCTTGACGATAAAATAAAAAATACCGGTAAAATAGATTATATTACCTTTTCAGGCTCAGGAGAGCCCACGCTTAATTCTGATATCGGGACACTGATTGATGCTGTAAAAAAAGTTACCACCATACCCGTTGCAGTTCTGACAAATGGAAGTTTGTTGCACAGGGAAGAAGTGGTACAGGACTTGTCAAATGCGGATCTTATTAAAGTCTCTCTGGATGGTTGCAATGCGGATATTTATAAAAGAATCAATGAGCCGGTTGAGTCAATAACATTGGAAAATATCTTAAATGGAATAAAAATGATGTTAAAAAATTATACAGGCAGGACCTGGATAGAAATAATGTTACTGGAAAATATAAATGATAATCTAGTCTGCGCTACAGAATTCAAGGATATTCTGGTTGAAAATGATATTATTGACAGGGTAGAGAAAATACATATAAACACGCCTGTCAGGCCATCCGGATTTAAAGAAGTTTCTGCACCATTAAAGGAAAATATACAGTTTTTTAAGGATGTTTTAAATGAGCAGTTTTTTGAAAATATACTTGGGGAAAAAGCAGAAATAATAAGCCGGTTCAAACAGGATAATGTTGCCACTGAATTTTCTGAGAAGCACAAAAAATTGAAGGAAAACATCATAGAGCTTGCAAAACGGCGCCCTGTTACAGCTAAAGATATAAGTTTTGCGCTTGGAGTAAATATCAATGAGGTCATAAAAATTCTTGGCCCATTATTAAAAAGAGATGAAATCAGGTATAAATTATATGAGAACAGCAAATATTATTATTTTTAGAAAAGGAGCACAAACAAATGAAAATCGCGATTTCAACTGACGGGGACAATGTATCCAGCCATTTCGGCCGATGCCCCGAATACACAATTGTGGATATAGAAAATAATAAAGTGGCAAGCAGGGAAGTTATAGCAAACCCTGGCCATGAACCCGGGTTTTTACCCCAGTTCCTTAAAGAAAAAAGTGTAAATATCATCATTGCCGGAGGCATGGGGCCGAGGGCACAGGAACTATTTAGAGATGCAAATATTGACACAATATTGGGTATCGAAGGAAGTATTAATGATACTATTGATGCGTTTATTTCAGGTAACCTCAAAAGCAAAGGAAGCAGTTGTTCCGAAGGTGCAGGTAAAGGTTACGGAATAGATAAAAGTGTTTGCGATCATAGCAATCACTGATAAGAAAGGAGGCTAAAAATGCCAGGAAAAGATGGAACAGGTCCAACGGGCCGTGGAGCTGGCACAGGAAGGGGCCAGGGTAGAGGAGGCGGCCAGGGGCGCATGGGCGGACAGGGCGCAGGCCCGGGCGGCAACTGTGTTTGCCCGAGCTGTGGCGCTAAAGTACCACACCAGGCTGGAAATCCATGTTACAATATCAGCTGCCCAAAATGCGGCACAAAAATGGTGCGTGAGTAAAAAGTGGCCAGACCCAAAATAAAAAAAATAGTAGATATACTGCCCCTGTATGCTTATTTTAAGCCACAGGGCATTCCGATGACAAAGCTTAAAGTTGTTGCTCTTACGCTTGAAGAAGTAGAAGCGCTTAAATTGAAAGACATAGAAAATCTTGAGCAGGAAGGTGCTGCAAAAAAAATGGGCATCTCCAGGAGCACCTTCCAGCGGATACTGAAATCTGCAAGGTATAAGCTCACAGATGCAGTTATAGAGGGAAAAGCTTTAAAAGTCGAGGGAGGGCAATATATCCCCGCTGAAAAAGTCGTACAGAAACAGTGCCTCATGGGTAAGCATCATTATTATGTAAAAAAAGACAACTTAAATAATCATGATAATAATTTTTTCAGCATGAGCAATATGGTGTGCCCTGAATGTGGCGAGAAAATAATTGACTTTGAAAAAGAGAATAGCAAAAATAATAAGAAAGGAAAAACAATGAAAATCTGCATTACATCAACTGGAAGCACTTTAAATGCAAGTGTGGATCCAAGGTTCGGTAGATGCCCATATTTTATAATCTACGATCTGGAACAGAACACCTTTGAGGCAATTGAAAACTCAAGCAGGGATGCAATGGGCGGTGCCGGCATACAGGCAGGACAGAATATAGCCTCTAAAAACGTTGAGGCAGTACTTTCCGGAAGCTTTGGGCCCAATGCGTTCAGGGTGCTTCAGGCCGCAAATATTAAAACATATTCCGGCGTATCAGGGACAGTCAGGGAAGCAATTGAACAGTACAGAAAGGGCCAGTTGACGGCTACATCTTCACCTGATGTCAATGCCCATTATGGAATGGGGAGGAGTTCCTGAAGGTAAAATAAAAATTAATAGAAAGGAAAAACCATAAGTTGATAATTTCAATAGCAAGCGGTAAAGGCGGTACAGGAAAGACTACAGTTGCTGTAGCTCTTGCGCTTTCAAACGGATACTGCCAGTTTATTGATTATGATGTTGAAGCTCCAAACGCGGACATATTTTTGAAACCTGATATTAAGAATATAAAAAAGGTGACTATCAAACAGCCTTATTTCCTTATGGATACAGGATTGGATTTTTCCAGCTGTGCAGAATTCTGCCATTATAATGCACTTGCTGTAATCAAAAATGAAGTCATATTTTACCCGGAGCTCTGCCATGGCTGCGGAGGCTGTATCCTGGTCGGTCCACAGGGCGGGGTCCGTGAAAAAGACGTTGAAGTCGGCGAGGTAACAAAAGGATTTGTCAAGCCGGGAATTGATTTTTTAAAGGGTAATTTAACACCCGGCTCCATGAGGTCGACAACTGTGCAAAATGAACTTGAAAAAATGGTTAACAGCAAAGGTGATGTTATCATTGACTGTCCTCCGGGTAACTCCTGCAGCATGGTAATGGCAGTAAAGAACAGCGATTACTGCATCCTTGTGACCGAACCCACACCATATGGATTTAATGATCTTTTAATTTCCATGGCTGTGCTTGATAAGCTAAAAATACCTTATGGCGTTATTATAAACAGGGATGGCATAGGGGACTCAGCTGTAGAAGATTATTGCAGGACCAATAATATAAAGGTACATCTCAAGATACCAAACGATGTGCAGATTGCCAGGTGTTATTCAAGTGGCGGGACATTACTGGATTATGATATTTCATACCAGGAAAAATTTGAAAAAATATTTAAAGAAATCGAAGGTTTAGTATATCAAGAGTCTTAAAGGATTAAAAAATGAAGCAAATGACAATTATAAGCGGCAAAGGCGGGACCGGAAAGACCACTATTGCATCCAGTTTCATTAAAATGGCGCATGAGCACGTAGCAGTTGATGCTGATGTGGATGCCGCAAATCTGCATATCCTCCTTGAGCCGGTAATTGAAAAGAAGGAGGATTTTTTTGGTGGTGAAGTGGCAGTGGTTAGCGAGGACTGTATAAGCTGTGGAAAGTGCGAAGAGCTTTGCAGGTTCGATGCGATTTCTGATTCAACAGCGCAAATAAAAATCGATACCCTCAAATGTGAAGGTTGCGGTGTTTGTAAGTATATATGCCCTGCAGGTGCTATTGAACTAAGGAAGGATAAGCAGGGAGAGTTTTATAAATCCTCCACAAATTATTGCAAACTTGTGCACGCAAAGCTTGATCCTGGTGCTGAAAATTCAGGGCTTCTCGTTACAAAAGTAAGGAATATTGCGGAAGATATAGCTTACAGTGACAATAAAAAGCTTATAATCATAGACGGAGCACCGGGAATCGGTTGTCCCGTGATTGCTTCGCTCAATGGAGTCGACTTTGCTTTAATAGTAACAGAGCCCACGCTATCGGGGATAAGCGATTTTATAAAAATCTACGAAGTGGCAAAATTTTTTAACATAAAGACTTTTGCCTGCATAAATAAATTTGACATAAATACTGAAAATACTTCTAAAATAGAAAAGTTCTGTGTTAGTAATAACATTGATTTAATAGGAAAAATTACATATGATGAAAACGTGCCGAGAGCTATTTCGCAGAAGAAATTTATAATAGATTATCCTGACAGTCCTGCAGCCAAAGATATCAGGTTTGTCTGGGAGAAATTTGCAGAAATTCTATATAATTAAATTACTTTTTAATAACTTGCGAGTAATTTCAGTATTTGATTTTTGATATGAAGCCAAGAAAAAAAAGAGATGTGCAGTATCCTCCAAATGTGCAGTATTTTAAGCCGCAGGGCATCCCTATGGCCAGCATTGATACTGTATGCGTGACTGTTGATGAATATGAAGCAGTAAGGCTTGCTGATTATGAAAAGCTAAGGCACCAGGAAGCTGCTGAAAAAATGGCAATATCAAGGCCCACTTTTACAAGGTTACTTGAAAGCGCACACAACAAAATAGGGGATGCCATAATCAACGGTAAGGCCATCAGGATAGAAGGCGGGGATTTTAATTTCCTGGGCAGCAGATATCAGTGCAGAAACTGCGGATTTTCCTGGAACATTGATAATAGTAACAGCATTGATGTAAATACCAGCTACAGTGCAGTTTGTCCCAATTGCGGAAGCAGCAAAACAGATAATATAGGGCAAAAAATTGTTTTGCAGTGCGGGCGCGGCAGAAGGGCAAGATTTGGCCATGGCTGGAACAAAATGGAGCAATAATAATTAAAAACAAAATCTGGCCAATAGAACTAGTAAAGTACATATTCTATAAAAATTTTAACAAAAAAAGGCGAAAAGGAGGACAAAATGGAAGAGACAACAACTAAAATGCCTCTGATTGGTGACCCCGCACCGGCATTTAAAGCAAAAACAACCCAGGGAGAAATCAACTTTCCTGAAGACTATAAAGGGAAGTGGGTAATACTTTTTTCCCATCCTGCAGATTTTACGCCAGTGTGCACAACAGAATTCATGACATTTGCATCTCTGATGGATGAATTCAAGGCTCTTAACACACAGCTCATAGGCCTTTCTGTTGATTCACTTTATGCACACATTGCATGGCTGAGGACAATCAAAGAAAAGATAAAGTGGAAAGGTATGGAAAATATCGAAGTGACATTTCCATTGATTGAAGACATCAAAATGGATGTTGCAAACAAGTTTGGAATGATACAGCCAAATGCTTCCACAACACAGGCAGTGCGTGCAGTATTCATAATAGATCCCAAGGCAACAATAAGGTGCATATTGTACTATCCGCTTTCAACAGGCCGCAATTTTGATGAGTTAAAAAGGATAATAATTGCACTCCAGAAAGCTGATAAGGATGGCATTGCTACTCCTGCGGACTGGAGACCCGGAGATGACTGCATAATCCCGCCTCCCGGTTCATGCGGTGTTGCAAAAGAGCGTATGGAATCACAGGATAAAGATAAATATTGCCTTGACTGGTTCATGTGCTTCAGGAAAGAAAAATAAGGGCTGTTCCTAATCTGTATATCAGAGAGCAGGACAGTTATGTTGTTATTAATTGTTACATCTGTCCTGCTCTATTTTTATGGGATAAAATAATTGGAAAAGTATATTATTAAGTTTAAAAAAAATAGTATTCACAAAGGGAACTAATCTTGGGTAACTATATTTTCAATGGCATAATTTATTTAATTGCAATAGTGTTTTTAATCATATCTTTAATAAAGAGCAGGCAGAAAACAAAGCAGGCACTGCTTAAAGCCTGGAATTCTTTTAAAAATATCATTCCCATGCTTCTGGGTGTGATACTGCTTGTGGGGTTGATGCTGTCACTTCTTGACACAGAGATTATAAGTAAAATAATCGGTGACCGGTCAGGTGCATTGGGAGTACTTATTGCTTCGGTTGTGGGCTCAGTTACTCTGATTCCCAGTTTTATAGCTTTTCCCACGGCTGCATTGCTTTTGCAGGGCGGCGCAGGATACACACAGATTGCTGCTTTTGTGCAGACGCTTATGATGGTGGGAATTGTCACCATACCAATGGAAATAAAGTATTTCAATTTCAAAGCTGCTGTTCTGAGAAATGTTATTTCATTTTTCCTGTCAATCGGGGTCGCCTACTTCATCGGTTTTGTATTGAGTATATGGCTATGAAAAAGAAAGGGAGATTTTTTTGAATAAAGATATTAATAAAAAATTTAATTTAAAGAATTTTTTAAAGCAGTACCTGTTTTTCTTAATAACACTTGTTCTTCTTGGAGTCCTTTTCATTTTCAAGTTTGATGCAGGCCTTAAAGCAACCGATGTGGTGGTTTACAGTTTCAAGGAAATGCTTCTTGTTCTGCCTCCGATTTTTATTCTTATAGGCCTTCTTGATGTATGGATACCAAAGGAGACAATGGTAAGGCTTATGGGTGAGGGCTCTGGAATAAAAGGCATATTGCTCGCTTTTCTATTCGGCACAGTGGCAGCAGGGCCCCTTTATGCTGCTTTTCCAGTGGCCATAGTATTTATGAAAAAGCATGTAAAATTTTCAAATATAGTAATACTTCTGGGTTCGTGGGGTGCCACAAAGCTTCCGATGCTTTTATTTGAAATGACTGCCCTGGGCTTTAAATTTGCTCTTCTAAGGCTAGCTATAAATATACCTGTCATAATAATTATTGCATACCTGATGGAGGCACTTATTAAAAAAGATGAGGTGCAGGCAATATATGAAAAAGCTGCAAAGATGTAATATCAATTAGTGTCTTTACAAAAAATTATGGACAGGATTTTTAATAAAACCTATCCATAATATCATGAATCAATGCTAATAATTGTTAATTAAATGGTCAATATAGCAGAGTGGGGAGTTATTTCAATAGCCAAGCTTATATAACTTATCTTCGTTAAGTCCGAAATAATGGCCTATTTCATGAAGCACCACTCGCCTGACAGTTTTTTTTATTTCTTCGTCACTGGAGCATACTGATTCAATGGCTCTTTTGTATATTGTTATCTTGTCAGGAAAAACAGGTTTGCCGGCGGCACGTTTGGTCAGGGGAACCCCGTGATAAAGAGCAAGTGTGATTCTGCCTTTGCCGTGCCAGCTATTTTCAGCAGACTGTATTATTTCATTGTCATCTATTTCCAGGCTTAAATTTTCAACCCTGTCACGAAATTCTTCAGGTATTCCTTCAGTTGCCTGTAAAACCAATTCTTCAAATTGAGCTTTTTCCATTGCTTTTAAATATATATAAAATATAATTTACTGATTATGCAGGGTGCATATTTTACAGCATTCCAGAATTATTACAGATTTTGATTAATTAATAAACAATTTGACGGGGGAAACGGAGACTTGAAATGAAAAAAATCCAGTGGCAGATTCTGCTGGGGATAATACTTGCGTTATTATCAGTAATACTTTATTTGGCTCACTACTTTATTTTCAGGGATTACCACCATATTTTCATATATCTTCTTGGCGACATAGCATTCCTGCCAATAGAGGTGTTACTGGTAACACTGATTATTGACAGGGTCTTAAGCGTGCGTGAAAAAAAGTCGATGCTTGACAAGTTAAACATGGTCATAGGCGCCTTTTTCAGTGAGGTTGGCCTTGGCCTGATACACCTTTTTGCAAGCTTTGATCTTAATGCGAAGAATATTAAAAATGAACTTGCGAGAATTGAGAAGTGGACAGAAAAAGACTTTGCAAGAATCAATATGATGATTACTAAATTCAAGTATTCAGTTAACAGCCATTCCGGTGATATCAGCCAGTTAAAGGCGTTCCTTAATCAGCGAAGGGGGTTTTTGCTAAGGCTTCTTGAAAACCCGAATTTGCTGGAGCATGAAAAGTTCACGGAACTGCTGTGGGCAGTATTTCACCTCACAGAGGAACTTGACTATAGGAAAGATTTCAGTATGTCGCCTGAGTCTGATTACACTCATATTTCCGGTGATATAAAAAGAGCCTATGTGCTTCTTATCAGCGAATGGATATCATACATAAAACATCTCAAAAAGCATTATCCATATCTGTATTCACTTGCAGCAAGGATGAATCCTTTTGATGATAATGCCACTCCTGTCGTGAGCTGATATGAGTTATTTTAACAATACACTAGAATTACAATGAAGAAATTATTATGGCTGGTAACAAACAGAAACTTCATACTTGTCCTATCTTTAGTTCTTGGCCTGCTTTTAAAAAACATAGGTGATTGGGTAAAACACCTGACAATTCCTGCACTTGCAATAGTCATGGTTGTGTCCCTCACAAGGATTTCTTTTAAATCCTTTCTGAATTTCAGGAAAGTGATAAAACCCACTCTCTATACACTTCTTTTTAACTTTGTCATATTTGGGGCAGTTATGCTTATTCCTGCATGGTTTTTAATAAAAGACAGGCAGCTCTGGACAGGTTTTGTAATACTGGCAATTGCACCCCCCGGCGTAGCCATTGCGCCATTTGCATATATTATTGGTGCAGATGATGAATATTCAGTAGTCGGGATGGTGGGTGCATATATAGCTTCACTTATACTTATTCCGCTTGCAGGCTGGGCTTTAATTGGCAGAGAATTTGTGCAACCGCTTAACATATTCATTGTATTTGTTGAACTGATAATTGGACCGATGATAATTGCACAACTTCTTGTAAAATTCAAAGCAGAAAAATATATTACGCGCGCAAGGGGGGCAATTGTGAACTGGGGGCTTTTCGTGGTTATATTTGCAGTGGTTGCATTAAACAGGGAGGTGTTCTTAAGTGATTTCAGGACCCTGGGCATTATATCTCTGATATCTTTTATAGCAGTTTTCGGTTTATGGTTTGCAGTAAACATAATCTCAAAAAAAACAGGTGTAGAAGAAAGAATAAGGAAAAGCTATATTCTTGCTGCAACCATTAAAAACAGCGGCTTCGCAGCAGCAACCGCACTTGCTTTGCTTGGGGAAAAAGCTTCACTTCCGGGAGCCATAATGAGCGTTGTGCTTATAATTTTTTTCATAATTATAGGCCTGAAAACAAACACAAGCGCTTCTAAAAAAAATAACTGATTTAAAACTGACTTAAAATTACCGGAAAAGGCGTATCTCTGCAAGAAATATTTTATTTTGTAATTATCCCTTAATATACAATTAATTTATAGTATATAGTCAAACCTTATATTTTATGATATATTAATATTCTGTGTAATCTGAAACCTGAGAATCACGTCGGCGGGTAGTGAAAACTTATATAAAAAATCTCCTAAAGTTTGTTTTGGAATATTCAATAATTTAAGTAATTTAGTTTTAAATAATTTATAAATTTATACATAAAATTATGGAAGAAAACAATTATGCTTTTATTGATGGGCAAAACCTCCATAAAACAATTGAGAGTTTAACTTGGTTTTTTTGCTATTTTAAATTCTATCAATTGTTACAAACAAGATTTAATATTACTAAAGCATTTTATTTTATTGGTTTTACACGGGATAGAAATTGTTCACTATATAGAAGATTGAGAAGCGCTGGATTTCAACTATCATTAAGATTGCCAACAATTTATTACGAAAATGGTCAAAGAAAAATTAAAGCAAATGTTGATTCCAATTTAATAACCTGTGCCTTAACTAAGTTAAATAATTTTGATAAAGCGCTTATTGTTGCTGGAGATGGTGATTATTATTACTTTGTAAAATATCTTTTACGAAATGAAAAATTATTGAATATATTATTACCAAGTAGACAAGATAGCTCAAATCTGTATAGAAGTAATATGTTTATGAATAAAATAGCTTATATCAATAATATGAGAAGTTATTTAGAAAAATAAAAAAGGTAGGTCTTATTACAAAACCTACCCACGCTATCAACAAAGTAAATGTTACTATTTTAAATAAATTTGTCAAGATTTACTTGAAACTATTCCTATTACAGGAGTTTTATTTAATGTACCTCTACCACGATTGTTTTTTGGCAAATCATCATCATCCTTATTGTTTGATTTTCTTGGTTTTCCACCAACATAAGTTTTATCAATTTCTATTATAGCTTCATAAAATCCTTCTGGATTTCCTTCTTCCATTGCTTTTCTTATCTGGTGCAGTATTCTCCAGGCGCACTTGTAAGTTACTCCGATTTCTCTTTGTAACTGCTTTGCTGAAATACCTTTTTTAGCATTAAGAAATAAATGAATTGCGTAAAACCACTTTGTTAAATCTGTTGTAGTCTTTTCAAAGATCGTGTCCTTAAATACCGAAAAACTATAATTGCATAATCTACAATGGTAAAATTTTGGGTTTTCCTTCCTCTGTTTCACCTCTTTTCTTTTGCATTTTGGACAAACTACTCCTTCTGGAAATCTGATATTAACAAAATAATCAACAGTTGATTTGTCATCTGGAAACTTTTTTAGAAACTCCTTATAATTCATTTTAAATACCCTTGATAAAAAATGTTATTATAAGGAGATTATATACTAAATTATAATTGTATTAAAGGGGATAATTCCATTTTATTTTAATTGAAAAAGCCCCTTGGAAAAGAGGCTTTTTATTAAATTAAATGTTATTTTTAATTTTATTTATTTCTTATTTTGTTTCAACTGATACGTCCCTGAAATGTATACCTGCTACAGAGTAGCCGATAGCATAAGGGAACAACCCCGGATACTTAATGAGAACCCATGCAAGAAGGCCCCAGAAGTATTTCCTGCCGCGGCCCCTGATGCCAAGACGCCAGACCGAGCTCCACAATGCCCTTAAATGGTAAAGTTTTAATCTCTGCATCCTTCGCTTGGGCGGTTTAAATTCTCTCAGGAACGTCCTTATCCTTGCATAATACTCCTTAGGTGAATATATGGTATTAAGTATTTTTTTATAGCCGCTGAAAAGCACATTTGGCTCCATTTTCGGGATAAAGTTCATTGTCGTTACCGCAGTATTGTTGCCCGAGGATTCATCCAATATCCTTTTTGAATCAAAGAGCCTTTTGTAGAGCTTTGTTTTCGGTATTGCGCTAAGCAGTCCGACCATTGCAGTGACAATACCGCTTTTCTGTATAAAGTCTATCTGTTTCTGGAATATTGCCGGCGTATCGTTATCAAATCCAACAATAAATCCACCCTGCACCTCAAGTCCGGAGTTCTGGAGTTTCTTTACTGAATCAATAAGATTTCTGTTTTTATTGTGGAACTTGTTGCATTCTTCGAGGCTGTCTTCCTCAGGAGTCTCAATTCCTACAAATACTGTTGTAAAACCGGCTTTTATAAGAAGTTTTAATAGCTCTTCATCATCAGCAAGGTTTATTGAAACCTGTGTGTTGAAGGAACACGGAAACCTTTTGTTTTGCTGCCACTCGATAATTGCCGGGAGTATATCTTTTTTGAGCTTCTGCTTATTGCCTATAAGGTTATCATCGACAAAGAAAATCCCGCCCCGCCAGCCAAGGTTATAAATAGTTTCAAGTTCATTTATTATCTGCTCGCTTGTCTTTGTCCTTGGGGTCCTTCCGTTAAGAATCACCACATCACAGAACTCACAATCGAAAGGGCATCCCCTCGAATACTGTATGCACATGGAATGGTAATTGAAAATATTAACCAGTTTCCAGTCAGGAGCCGCAAGACCTGTGATGTCGGGGAACTGTTTTGATTCATATATGTGTTTTACTGAATTGCCTGCAATATCGCTTATAAATTCCGGAAGGGTGTTTTCAGCTTCACCAAGAAACAGATGATCGACATTCGTAAATTCTTCCCAGCTTGAAGTAAACAACGGTCCTCCGGCTACAACAGGTTTTCCATTTTTCTTTACTTTTTCAATTACTTTAACTGTGGAATCTTTCTGGACTATCATTGCGCTGATAAAAACAAAGTCCGCCCACTGTATATCTGCATCAGTGAGTGAATCTATATTCATATCAACAAGTTTTTTGTTCCATGACGCCGGAAGCATTGAAGAGATGCTTAAGAGTCCCAGAGGGGGAAAGGATGCTTTCTTTCCGATGATATCCATAATATTTTCAAAGCTCCAGAAAGTCTTGGAATATTTAGGATATACCATCAGGATGTTTTTGTCCCCGCCCTGTGTTAAATTATCTTCCGATTTATTTTTCATAAAATTTATCTCCATATAAAAAAAATTTTTTAATTTAAACTGTAAAAGAACTGTTATATATGTGCCGGTTTCAAACTTTCACAGATTATTACAGTAATTGACGTTAAAGTAAACCAGTTGGCTGCCTGTATTCTGTAAAGAAATTGTAAAATTATTTCTGGTTTGAATTAACCGGCTGATATTACTTTACAATCAGTGTTTTAGACGCAGTATTTCTAAAAAGGTTGCTTGCCGATGCTTACAATTATATTTTCGATATCTGTTCCCCTGCCAAGGACTTTTTGCCATATGTCCCCTGTTTTTTTAAGCCTCTTGAAAATATTCTGCATTGTAAAGTCTGAAGGTTTGAAAGGTTTTTTAAGTTCTTCCCAGTAAAGAGGGGCAGATACCGTCGCGCCTGCGCGGGGGCGGACACAATATGGCGCAGCAATTGTCTGGCCTATCCTGTTCTGGTAACAGTCAAGGTATACCCTGTTGTGCCTTTTTTCAGGGGAGCGCTCAAGGCTTGTTATATCCGGCAGCCTTTTATTTACCAGCCTGGCAAGAAGCTTTATAAAATCCAGGGCCACCTCATATGAATATTTCGCTTCAAGGGCAATAAATATGTGCAAACCCTTTGAGCCCGAAGTCTTGCAGCAACCTTCAATAGAGAACTCATCCATTACTTTTTTTACCTCAATAGCTGTTTTTACAACTGTTTCAAAATCGACTCCTAGAGGGTCAAGGTCAAGGATGGCATAATCAGGGTTTCCAAGGCTGGCAACTCTTGAGTGCCAGGGGTGAATATCAATGCACCCAAGATTTACCATATAAAGAAGGGCCTCGATTCCGTTGCAGATAAAGTAATCTATATAACCGTTTTTGGATTCTGAAAATATCCGGCGGGTGACAAGCCCTGGTGGCAGCTCATAATCAATGTCTTTCTGGTAAAAGCATTCCCCGGCAATACCATCCGGGCACCTGTTTAAAGAGTGCGGCCTGTCAACCAGGTAGGGTAGAATATAGCTTGATATTTTTTCATAATACTGGTACAGGTCAAGTTTGGTATATCCTTCTTCGGGCCAGAATACCTTGAGAGGGTTTGAAAGAACCATTGTCTGCGGGGTTAATATTTTTGTAGAAATCGGCTCTTTATTTCCGGAAATAGGCGATACAGGTTTTTCAAGTATAACGTCTTTTGCATCTTTGTCGGCCCTCAATCCTATATATGAGGGCTGGCGCATTAAATTATCCTTTGTCCATTCAGCGAATTCAACTTCTGCAACTAAAACCGGTTTTATCCAGTGTGCCTTTATTCCGGTTGCGGGAAGGCTGAAAGGCGTTTTATCTGTTATATTTTCCGTAAACAACTTATAAAGATAAGTAAGTTCTCGGGAGTCAAACCCTGTGCCGACGAGCCCTGTAAAGGTAAGTTTGCCTTTATTATAAACCCCGGTAATGATTGCCCCTATGCCTGCCCTTTGGCCCTTCGGCTCTGTATATCCGCAAATTATGACTTCCTGCCTGTGGCGCGTCTTGATTTTAAGCCAGTTTTTACTTCTTGAACCGGGAACATACGTGCTGTCTGATTTCTTTGCGATTATTCCTTCCAGGTTGTTTTTGACGGCTTCTTTAAAAAAAGCCCTGCCCTCACCGGATATATGGCCGCAATATTTAATAAAGCTGGTGGTCAAATCCCTGCTGCCGGGTTCCGGGTTTACTTCTTCAAACATTGCTATTACCGCCTGGAGTATTTGCTTTCTGGCAAGCAGCGGAAGGTTTATAAGTTCATAACCTTCAAGATAAAGTATATCAAAAACATAATATATTACCGGGTATTTAATGTTATCCGGGCTGCCGCTTTGCAGGTATTCCTGAAGAAGCGTAAAACTTGACCGTCCGTCAGGCTCAAGCGCAACTATTTCTCCATCAAAAACAGCATCAATTTTTATTTTGTCCAGAGCTGCTGTAATCTGTGGAAACTGTATGTTAAGGTTTTTTCCATTTCTTGAATAAAGGGTTGCAATGCCCGGCTGGCCATTAATGCCATGCATTATTTCTGCAATTGCCCTGTATCCGTCCCATTTGATTTCAAAGATCCACCCGCTGCTGTTAAAAGGTTGTTCGGCAAGTGATGCCAGCATAGGACCATAGAAAGGATGTTTGCCTGTCACCGTTTTTTTAACCGATGAAATATCGGTTCCTGCTTTGGCAAGGATTTCATAAGGTGCCGGATTTGTCCTGTCCGGGACCATTAAAGTTTTTTTTTAGGCATTGCTTTTTCTTCAGGACCGGAAGCCTCATCCGGAGCCTCAAGCTTTGACACGTCCATCTCTGAAGCAAATTCATCATTTTTCTTTATGAGGAGCCAGTCTTTAGGAGAAGCTTTCTTTAACCTTATAAGGGCAAACTCACCTTTTAGTATATTTCCATTAAGTATGAAAGTCATGTGGCCCTTTTCAAGGCCCTCCTTAAGCAATTTTTCACTTTCAGCCCTTTCGCCTGTGCCAAGCGCATGATAAGAGCCCTGGTCCCAGATATATACTCTTCCGGCTCCATAATTGCCTTCAGGAATTATGCCTTCAAAATCCCTGTATTCAAAAGGGTGGTCCTCGACCATGACGGCAAGCTTTTTTTCCTTCGGGTTTATTGTCGGACCCTTTGGAATTGCCCAGCTCTTAAGAACACCATCAAGTTCAAGCCTTAAATCAAAGTGAAGGCGGGAAGCATAATGTTTATGGACAACAAATTTTAAATTATCATTATCTATAGCTGCAACTTGAGCATCAGCACCGCCTGCACTGCCGGCAGGCATTTGAGTTTTGCCATCTTTTTGCAATTCATCACTGGAAGCAGGAGGTTCAGGGGTATTGTTAAAGGCTCTTTTTTTATTGTAATCCTCAAGAGACATTTTTCTTTTTGGCCTCCTCAAGGCTCGATTTTAGTTTTTCAAGAAGGTCTATCACTTCAGCTGGCCTTTCCGGTTGTGCTTTTTCAATAGGGTTGACCTTTCCTGTTTTTATCTTTTCATCTATCATTTTTGCAATTTCATCCCTGTATGTGTCGTTGTAGCCAGACGGCTCAAAAGGCGCGCTGAGCTGTTCAATAAGCATTATTGCAATATCTATTTCTTTTTGGGAAAGACCTTCCAGGGCCGGTATATTTAAATCTTTTGTCTGCCTGAAATCACTCTCAAACCTTATCTGGTTAAGCATCAGCATGTCCTGGCTGCTTTTAAGTACCCCCAGATGCTGGATATTGTGGAAGACATAAGTTGCGATTCCTGCTTTTTTCGTTTTTTTTAGTGCCTCATTTAATAGTGCGTAAACTTTAGAGGCTCCCTTTTGGGGCTCTATATAATACGGCTGTTCGAAATATTTTGTATCTATTTCTGCCTCATTGACAAATGAGATTATTTCGATATTTTCACTCCGCTTTTTATATGCCTGCCTGAAATCATCATCATGCAGTATTACCTGTGAACCCTGCTGGTACTGGTAACCCCTGGCAATTTCGCTGTAAGGCACTTCCTCTCCGGTATATTTGCAGACTCTGGTGTAAGTTATTGGGCAGAGGTCCTTTTCCCTTACAAGGTGAAACACGGGCTTTTGCTCATCTGTTGCTTTATATAGTTTTACAGGTATAAGAATCAGCCCGAAACTTATTGCCCCTTCCCATAAAGGTTTCAATTTGCTACCTCCAAACTTCAATTGTGTATTAAAGTCTTTTGTTTACTGGAAAATGCATTATTAAAATAATACAATACCAATTATTAGGGGCAATAACAATATTTGCCCTGCTTTCTAAATTTAATCAATTTTTGCAGGGAGGTGTTTTATGTGGAAAGAATTTAAAGCTTTTGTGAGCAGGGGTAATGTGGTTGACCTTGCGGTCGGTCTTGTCCTTGGCGTCTCATTTACAGCAATAGTAAATTCTCTTGTAAACGACATCATAATGCCGCCAATTTCGCTGCTTATTGGAAAAATAGATTTTTTCCGGGTGCTCCGCCAGGGAAGCGTACCGGGGCCGTATATTTCACAGGCAGCTGCTAAAGAGGCAGGCGCAATCACATTAAATTATGGTTTTTTCATAAATACCGTCCTGACTTTTATTATTGTTGCAGTAGTCCTTTTCTTTATTGTAAAGGCTGTTAATATTTTCAGGAAGAAAGAGGCTGCCACCACGAAGTCCTGTCCTTACTGTTTTACCACGATAAACATAAATGCAACCAGGTGCCCGAACTGCACGTCTGAATTAGCCAATTCACAGTAATTTTTGGACCTGGCAAAGTGTATCAGCTATCAGGCAATATTATTTAATAGTCTCGACAAGTTTTGCAACGATTTCAGGGTCAAACTGGGTGCCTGCGTTTCTCATTATTTCTTCCATGGCTTCTTTTTTTGAAACTGCATCCCGATAGGGCTGGCTGTTTGTCATTACGTCATAAGCGTCGATTATTGAGATTATCCTTGACTCGATAGGTATGTCGTCACCTTTTAGCCCCTGTGGATATCCTGTGCCGTCGTACCATTCATGGTGTGAAAGAACAAGGTCTGCAATGTGGGCGAGCTGGGGGCTGGATTCACATATGCTGAACCCGATTTCAGGATGTCTCTTTATTATGTCCCATTCCCTTTTTGTGAGTTTTGATTTCTTGATAAGTAACTCATCAGAAATTGCAATTTTGCCAATATCATGAAGTGCTGCGCACAGAGAGAGATTGTCAATCCCGCTCTGTGAAAGATTGAATTTTTTACCGACCTCGACTGCCAGCTCCCTCATCCTTGTCGTATGGTTCTCGGTCTCAAAACTTTTTTCAAACAGGGTTTTTGTAAGGGAAGAGATAATAGAGCTGGAAATGCTTTTTTTCTCAAGCAGCTTGCTCTTATACATATTGTCCTCAGCTTCGCTTATAATAGCATTTATATCCTGGCTTTCGTTTTCCTTTGATGCAAGGCCAAGCGATATGCTTATCGGTATTTTATATTTCGATGTTTTCCTGCAGGCATCCCTTATCCTTTCGACTATCTCAGAAGCATAGTCTTTCGGTGTCTGGGGCAGCAATATTGCAAACTCGTCTCCGCCCCATCTTGAGATTATATCTTCTTTTCTGCAGAAGCTTTTCATGAGATTGGCGACATTTTTCAGCAGTGTGTCTCCTTCCTTATGGCCGAAAGTATCATTTATCAGCTTTAAGCTGTTTACATCACCCATTATAAAGCTTAAAGGCAGCTGCCTTTTTGTATTTAATCTTTTAAGTTCCTCCTCAAAATATGCCCTGTTATAAAGATCTGTCATGCTGTCGTGAAAGGAAAGATATTTTATCCTTTCTTCTGCAATTTTTCTTTCAGTTATATCTCTTGCAATGCCGTCTATTGCAATTACTTCCTTTTCCGGATTATAAATAGGTGAGATATTCTGTTCGGTCCATACCACATTTCCGTCTTTTGTTATCCACCTGATTTCAAAAGGTTTATTAAAACCTCTTGCAGATGTCAACAGCTCCATTAGCATGGAGTAGTCATCCGGGTGCACTATCTTAAAAATAAGTTCAGGATCATTATAATTATCCTGTGCAGTGTAACCTGTCAGCTTTTCTATTGAGGGGCTCAAGTACTCGCATGCTACTGAAGGTTTTAGTCTTACCCTGAAAATTACATCTGTTGCGTTTTCTGCAAGCATGCGGAACCTTTTTTCATCGGCCTTTAACTTAAGCTCCATTGCCTTCTTTTCAGTAATATCCCTGCCGACGCAAATAATCGATGAGATCTTGTTCTTTTTATTTATAACTGCCCTGTTTGACCATTCGACCCACTTCAGCCCGTTTTTTGTAATAACTCTTTGTTCAGAAATGCTTTTATACGGCGGCAGTGTAAGTGACTGAAGGGAAGTATAAACTGTATCTTTATCTTTTCTGTGGACAAACCGCAGAAAATTCTTACCCAGTATATCTTCTTCTGCCCGGTTGTAGAACTCACAAAATGAAGGGCTGATGAAAATATAATTGGCGTCAGGGTCAAGTTTTACAATTAGATCGGCCTGGTTCTCAACAAGCAGCCTGTATTTTTCCTCGCTTTCTTCTGATTTTTCTTCCGCCTGCTTTCTTTCAGTGATATCTTCACCGGAACTAAGCGCTGCAGTTATATTACCCATTTCATCTTTTATAATTGTATTTTTCCAGGAAATTGTCCTTTCCTCACCGCTTTTTGTAATGACATTGTTTTCATAGGATTCAGGGAACTTCCACTCTCCTGAAATAAATTTCTTGAATTTTGACTTCAGGTCTTTTGCGATTTTTTTAGGTACGAAATTGTCAAACCAGTTCATGCCTATGATTTCACTTTTTTTACATTCAAGCAGCTCTCGACCACGGCGGTTTATCAGGGTTACTTTACCTTTTTTATCCAGCACAACGATTATTACTGCTGCGATATCAAGGTAATTCTGGGAAATGGATACCTGTTTCTCGTATTCACTGTAAAAGGTCACATCTTCGATAATACAGAGCATCCCATTGAAACTGCGGTTCTTGACCATCGGGATCAATTCCAGGGACTTGAATTTTGTCTTGCCATTATTGCCGCCGAATGGAATTGATTTGGCATAAAGGGATTTTAAGTTCCTCTTTGCTTCATTGTAGTACGGGCGCAGAAACTTTGCAGAGCTTTCAGCAGTAGTGTCTTTTGATATGTTAGAGCCTATAAGTTTGGCTTTGGCTTGTTTGCCGATGCGTGCCGCCTGGCTGTTGGCAAAAATTATATCATCCTTTGAATCAGTTACTATTATGCCTTCATATATGTTATCAACAATTCTCTTTAATGTATTATAGCTTTTATCTTTTGCCACTTCTTTTGCTTTCCTGCCAAGGTTAATATTCTTTTAATACTTCACTAAGCTGACATTACACATAATTACTGCATATTACAGTGAAGGGAGACAGAAAAAGGGATTTCCATAATATAATAATTACATAAATATTGTTATTATTTAATAATATTATTAAATATTTATAATATCATTTTAACAAAAATATTATAAAACTATAATCTATATTTATTTATAAAACTTTATTAATTATTTTATAGAGAAATTTTATAATAATTTATAATATTTTTCAACTTTTATGCAAAAAAATATTCAATTGCTTATTTTTGTGTTACCGGGA
>Ga0208047_1000183_pt1 | contig 23261 bp, 17 predicted proteins | sample Kivu_220m_FD_184162 | JGI IMG/M metagenome (GOLD analysis project Ga0208047, IMG submission 184162) | Freshwater microbial communities from Lake Kivu, Western Province, Rwanda to study Microbial Dark Matter (Phase II) - Kivu_220m (SPAdes)... | ecosystem: Environmental > Aquatic > Freshwater >...
CATCCACGGCATACCAGTTGTAGAGATAACCATAAGTCGCTACGTTGCTTTGATCATTCTCATAGATGCATCGGGCTCCAGTTGACAGATTGTACCAATCATCAGAACTGGTTACTACGGGTATCGTGGCGCCATTCCGATAGTGGGTTACCTTCAGATTCTCCGCCATCCACCACTGATCACCGATCTTGACAGTCTGATAGACATTGCCGTCAATATCAGTCATTGTTCCCGTTAAAATAGCTTCTTGTGTTGCGAATGACATTGCACTTCCATAGCCGGTACCGGCGCTATTGGTGGCATAGGCACGGACATAGTAGGTTGTACTTCCAGTCAATCCGGTAATATGGCTGGTATAACTGCCTGCGCCGGTGCCATTATTGGTTGTGTCATTGGATACTTTTGGCGTTTTACCGGTGCTCCAGCAGACTCCACGAGCGATTACAGTTGCCCCGCTATCATCAGTAATATTACCGCCGCAGGTCGCCGTGGTTCTCGTTATTTCAGTGACTTCGTAGGTGACTACTTCCGGGACTTTTGTTTTTCTTTCGGTCGGATTTTGCTCACAGGACAGGAAAACAGACAAGAAAACGACGACTAAAAATGCTGCTAAAATTAGCTGTTTATTCATAATACACCTCTCATATTTGTATTTATTATCTCTTTAATATGCTAACGACATGGCTCACTTGCGGCGAGGATTTAAAGCACAAGACATCGACTTGCAACAGACTTTGGCAAAAGCTACAAACTTTAGATTTTGCACTGCGCCACCGCCGTCAAGTGAAGCCAATGGTTATACCGCCTTTAGCCCATTGGGCTTGTAGTAAGAAACGAGTTTCAGTATTAAATCTATTTGCGCTTTAATTCTTTTAGAATAGATAATGTTGTTTCATGCAAACTAAAAATTACTATACAACCTTCGCAGAGTATTCTCCATAACAGATTGCCAAATATTATCACTGCTATTCCACCTAAAACAAATGCTTCACCATCACGATACATATCAGAACCTTGGTAGATCACAATAATACCCCCTATAGTAATTACGACCATTCCAACTATGTATAAGATTTTTATCAGTAATCCACTTAACATTATATGAAAAGACAAAAAACCACCTTTATATATTTTCTGATTTGTCTCATCTTTCGTTTCTAAAGGTTTATCAACATTTTCACCCTTGATAACGAGCCCTTTGTCAAAATTGTAACCACAATCACAGCGTTGTGCGCTCTCAGGATTAATCAATCCACAATTTGGACATTTCATATTTTGCCTCCTCCATTACGGTATAACGGTCAAGGCTGAGATACGCGGTGATTCGGAGCAGTTCTGTTTTAATATTCAAAATCCTTCTGAAAAGTCTTGAATCTTAAATTTGTCGAACAGCTCACCGCGTTATCTCCAGCCAGTGGTTAGCCAAAATTAAATTCATATTTACTTATTACTCTCAAATGATTGCTTTATTATAGACTTAGAATTCTGAAATTTATCTACACTATTAATTTCAACTTCAACATTTCCAACTCCCCAATGACCAACTTTTGAAACATCACGTACATAATCAGGCGGATTATTAATGTCTGAATAATTTAATTTTACCCAAACTCGAAGTCCGCTTTTTTGAACATGTACACAGCAAAAAATAGATTTACCATGTAAATAACATATGTATTTTGCAAGATACCTTTTTTGGATATAACCAGGATTCAACTCCCTACAAAATTTGTCTATTGAACGATAAAGTTCAATTACCTCTTGCGGTTTTTCTTTTAAATGATGTTCTTCACCATAATCCTTTCCTCTCGAAAACTTTTCTTCTATTTTCTCGGATTTACTTTCTTTTACGTCAATCGAAGGTATCTCATTACCTATGGATTGTGTCCATATTCTTTTTAAAGCATCCCTAACTTGAAATGGTTTTAATATATCTCCATCAACACTTGAACGTATTATCTTTATTAAGTTGTTTGGTGGATCAATAAATAATTTATCTAATGCTTTTCTGACCTTTCCTGTCGTAAATACTTGTTCGCCAATCTCGTCAAGTACTCCCTTTTCCATAGCATCACATGAAAAACGGTTAAATTGTTCTGCAATTTGTTGAATCGACTTACCCTCTGATTGCTTGGGATCTATTGATACTTCAAATAATAATTTGTCAGGAGCTTCCGCTTTTTCTGTACTTCGGTACACTTTATAGGTTACTCCATTTGTAAGAATGCACCACTCAACTCCTGCATTGGCTGCATATCCTACAACTTGAGTAACAGATTTTACATCAGAGAGGTTATCATTTATGGACTTTGCCTCTAAAAATAAGACCGGTTTACGATTTACTTTTGGTGCATAATCAACTGATTTACCATCAATTGTAGGATATTCAAGTTGTACCTCATCGGGATCAGTAACATCCCAGCCGAGTGCTTTTAACATTGGATCAATAAAAATAGTCCGTGTCGGGTATTCTTTTAAATTATCTTTTCGATGTCTTTCTAACTTTAGACGAAGTTCTTCAATGCATGAAATAATTTCTTTCAATTTTTTATCCTTTCATATATTGGCTAACGGATAATGATGAGGCACGAGGTGAATCGAAGCGATAATATCTCTCTGTTCAAAACTCCTGCAAAAAGTCTGAAATCCAGGATTCATCGAGCAGCTCACCGCGTTATCTCCATCTGATGGTTATACTATTTTTACATGTAGTTCTTTAATCTCCTAAGTCAACTCCCTCAACACTATGAAGATTTACATATATCTGACGATTTTCGCTTTCATTTGATAAAAATAACATAATACTATCACTGACTTTAAAATCTGGATATCTAATTATCAACTCCTCAGTACCATCAATCAATAAACGAAAGACTGAACCTTTTTTCTCTACTTTGAATTCTTTTGGTACATTTGTGATAAAATTACTCTTAATTTCTTTTTGACTTTTATTAATAAACGCGCTAAAATCAGTACAATGATGATGATATATTCCCGCTTGTAAATTGCCAATCTTTATATATGAGTTCGGACAATGTGAACATTCGGATTTACCACTTACTTTCCAACAAAAACTAAAGTTATCAGGAAATTTTATATCTGGAATACGAAGTATGACTGGTCCAGGTTGGAAGGTAGTTAATATTTTATTTTTAGAATTACTCCCTAATTCTTTAAGTATTACATTATCTGTTCCCCCCCAGCTTAATGGAACTTCTCCAATATTTAGTTGCAAAAAGTCCTCGCGATAAAAGATTGCTCCCGCCTTACCAGCTGTTTCTTGGTTTATTGGTGTAACTTGATTCTGCTGAGATTGGGATGAATAATACGAACTTAAATTTGAGGCTTGAACTCTTTTAATACCTTCAGTCCTGGGAACAGAAACAGCAACAGCCGACGAAACATTTCCTGAAGTAACTGAGACAATTCTAGCATTTATTCTAATAGTTTCACCCATGTCAGCCCATGTACCGATGATAAGAGCATCTGCACCTAGTAATATACCAATTCTATTTGCTGTATTCTGATCAGTCAAACCAGAAAGCTGTAACTTCTGTTCGTTTAATATTTTTTCTAGCATTGTTCTCTCAATGATATTAATATTTTTTGCGTTGAATAAACCCGTGGTAACTTCTTCCGCAATAAGTTTACCTAGAGTACTCTGGGTTCCGTCTATGCAAGCAAACTCTGCAACAGCTACAGTTTTGATTTGGAGATCTTTTAGTGTTCGCGCAAGATTTTCGCCAAGCGTGGTCAGGTCAAATAGCTGTTCAGCAAGTGCTGGAGATGAGCTGATCCCTGTTAAGAAAATGATTAACGAAATAATCATTTTTCGTAAACGATAATCATAATAATTCATTTTTATCCTCCATAATATTTTTATTTCGTCTAACGCTCAAGGCTGAGGCACGCGATGAATCGAAGCGATAGACATTTGAATTTCATAAATCTTCTTCAAAGTCGAAAATTCCGAAATCATGCAACAGCTCATCGCGTTGCCTCCAGCCAATGGTTATATGGTTTTTACTTTAAATATATGCACTTCAATACAGAACAATTATTACTCGATTTCATCCTGATAAAATAGATACCAGCCGAAATGTCAGGAGAATCCCAAAAAATGTGATGAAGACCTGAAAATTGAATACCTGAATATAAATTCTCCACCTCTTTGCCATTTATATCATATACTGATATATCAATTTCGCACATTTCAACCAAATTGTATACAATCGTAGTGGATGTATTAAACGGATTGGGATAATTTTGAATTAAGCGATATTCATTTATTAATTTTTCTTCATTCATTATACTCGTAAAATCACCATATGTCGAGTCTCCTATCTGTGCCGCTATTAATATTCGCTCAGTATAACACCATGGCTGTATGAAATATGCGGAGCGGGTATATCCTAATCCGAATCCTTTGTACAGTCTATAATCATGATATTCATCTAGCCAAAAATATTCATAATATTTATACGGAACTGAATTTGGTATGCATCCTATTTTACCAAAACCCCCACTAAATTCATTCATCCGACCCAAATAACATTCCTCTGTATCGATGGCCGTAATATCCAACTTATATTCAAGAGTATCAAAATCAAATATTGTAGAATAATAGTATACAGCTAATTGTGTCGTATCAATTCTTATATATTGTCCATTTGAAAATATGTAGTAATGCTTCTTGGCAAGAATAGTATCTTTCGTCACTGTATAGGTAATATATGTCTGAAAATTGCCCAAATAATCATATTGAGCGTATTTCCATCGATTTCCGACAGCTAATGGATAATAATCGAGAACATCAAGACTGTCCGTCTGCCCAGGTAAAAGGTTAGCTAATATAAGCAAAAGCGCGATTATTCGTAGCATCTTTATACCATATAACGGGCAAGTCTGAGGCACGAGGTGATTAAAACGAACGGATTTTACACCTTGAAAATTATGCCCGAGAAAACTCTCAAAATCCGAGTTTATCGAGCAGCTCACCTCGTTGCCTCCAGACAATGGTTAGCGTTATTAATTAAAAGTCACTGAGTTGCCGTTTCATTTTTCAGAGTATCAAATAAACTCTCTAACGCCCCTTTTAAACGAGTTTCAAAACGATATTTTGGCGTTCCAAAAACTGTCTTAGTTGAACTTTTTTTTGCTCTCCAGACTACTTTTTCATCCTGTGCACTGATGAGAACTCCTTCAAAACGTGGTATTGTCTCCGTTGCTGAAATTGAAATGGAAATGTATTGAGTACCACCCGAAGGACCAGGAAGCTTCTGCTCATAAGGCTGATAAAAAGTAATCAATACTCCGTCCACCCCAAGAGCTTTAGCAAATGCGGAGATCTTTGGTATGTTTAAACTGTCCGCATTTAAAAACTTAGGAACCTCGACTGATAAATTTGTGATCTTTTCTTTAAATTGAGATTGATCCATCACTGAGAATAATCCTAATTGAGAGAGAAGTTTTTGTGATTCACCGTAAGTATTAAACGAACCTTCTATTGAAACCAAATTCCCAATTAAAGTTGTCGCCAAATTGCCCAAAATAGAACCACTTTCCTGTTCTTTTAGGATTTGCTTGTGGGCAAACTCTGCTTGTCCGCCGATCAGTACGACTGATTTCACCTTCTGAATCCCAACATTATCTTTGATAGCCACGCCATAGCTGGCACATCCGATAAAAAAAGTAGCAAAGATGCTCAATAAAAGAAGAGAAAAATCCAATTTTGAATTGAATTCAATTTTTTGCTTTTTCATAACGACCTCCTTGTTGTTATTAATAATATGGTACATATTTTAGATCATCAAAATAAAAATGATAATTGATAATGAAATTAATGTTAATATAAATCTAATCTTCATTTTATTCTCCTAATTTATTTCTTCTTATATACGCTAACATGTTCATGAGCGACTTGGATAATGGCTTATAGCCAACTTTTGCTGTTGGATAATGTTCCTGTCTGATTTTCTGTATCTCATTTCAAATCAACGTTATAGAGATTAAATAAAAAAGTCAAGTGGAATTTTATCCAAGCTGGATAATATTCCCGTGTCGGATAATGTTCCGGCGCAGAGCATATCGACCGGACTCCTGACATAATGCCCGCCGTGCTTCAAAACGTGAGAATCGATCACCGTCGTTTTGATACGTTGATGACCCGGCGGCTCCCGGATCGTTCTGATTAAAACGATGAAAACGGGGTAATATCTCTCCGGGAATGCAGATTTAAACGCGAATGTTGTCCGATCACGCGCCATAACTCCCCTTGCAGGGAAATCAAGACGCGTTGCGGCAGGCGATGCGGCGATTATTTGAGATAGACACATTTTCGATGCCAGGTTCCGGCGTTGGTCTGCAAGCCGATGAAATAGACGCCGCTGCCCAAACCGACCGGCGTCCATGCGAACACATGCCGGCCGCCCGATAAGGCCTCTATCCCGGATGAAAATACGCAGTTGCCGCAAAGATCGGTAACGTCAATCCGAACCCGGCAGTCCCGGGGCAGCTCGAAGCGGATCAGGGTCGTCGCGTTAAACGGATTGGGATACGGCGGCAACAGCCGGAAATCCGATGGCATCTGATACCGGTCGGACTCAACGCGGCTGATCGCGTGGTGATTCGCCAGATCGTACTGAACGGTCGCATTCAGAAAATGCAGCCGCCCTCCGATCATCCCCGGATGGTTCGATACAACCGGTGTCCTAAAACCAACATGCGTGACCGTCTGGGTTTCAAAAATATAGCAGAGTTTCGTGGTGCTCAGGACGCCGGTCGGGGAAACGGTTAAAACGGACTGATCGTCCACGACTATCGCCGTGTAACCCGGATGACGGGCGACGCCGAACAGGGCGCCCACCCAGCGATTTTCGTAGTAATCCCGATGGTTCCAGATTTTCGGGATGATGACGCTGCTGGGAATCCGGCTGCTGCCGGGCCGCTCGCCAAGATTTCCGTACCAGGCGTTATATTGGCTCGATGTCAGACCCGTGATAAACACCGCGCCGGTATCGGCGGTCGCCTCGGCGTTACCTGCGCAGGTGACGCCATCATAGACGGCGTTGAGCGATGGAACCGACACCGCGCCGACATACGGTCCGGCGTCGATCAATTGACGGTTTGCGAGATTGTAAACCATGCCATGAATCAGTTGTTCGCAGTGCAGATTCGTATAAATGACGGGTTGACCGGTCACGCATTCGACGCGTGAAGCGGGGCTTTTATAGAGAATCGTCACGCTCGCCTTGCCGTAAGCCGTGGCCACCCGGTCCGGGCCGACACACAGCGCCGTTTTTTCATCGACGCCGATGCCGGTCAAATCCTCGCCATACTGAATGAAACGGCGCGCCAGCATGGGCACCAATCGTCCCAGCCGGCCGCGCTGCAGAAAGTGAGAGTCGGTAATACAGCCCGGCAACACATGTAAAAAATCGTCTTCGAGTGTCAGCTTGTAATGAAATGGATTATACGCCGCATCTTCGGGATAGAGCGTTCCGTACCGGGCGCTGATACAGACGTCCCCGAGCACCGCGAGACCGGCGCTGGTGCCGCCGATCGCTCCTCCCTGCTGAAAAACGTAATGGATGGCGTCCTCGACCAGGGTTCCTTTCCAGGTGGTGACATAAGTCCACTGATCGCCGCCTTCGATGAAAATCCCGCGGGCTGAAATCAGTTCGTAGTAGGTCGCGGAATCATTTGCCGCGCTGAGCGTGGCGATCTGCAGCGAACGGGACGACTGCGCGGCGCCGAATGAGCGGAAATAGGCTGGATACCAGTCGCTGGTTGTCGCGACGTCAATATTGATAATCTTGCCCGAATCGGCCGCCTGGACAAACCAGCGGTAGGGAATATCCGACCAGTCATTGTAGTTTTCACCGCCGCCGCCGACCAACAGCAATGAGCCCTGACCCTGTAAAATTGTCGCAACCATTCCCATAACCATGAACAGACGTAATTTCATGCGGTTTCCCTGCGATATTCATTCTGAGATATTCCAATCCCGGCCAAATCTGAGTGCCTCTGAACAGATACGCTGCCCCGGTTCATGGTGCAATCCAGCGCCGGTAAACCGGTTCACCGAAGAACCGATAGCCTTTCTCATCGTCTGCGGTACCGGCCAGCAGACTGTGAATCAATCCGTTTCTCGCGACCAGAACCGTGTGGTAGATATTGCGCTCCGGATTCTCCTTCAGGATGAACTGCAACCGCCCGTCAAATCCATAAAAACGCCGCAGCTGCGGGTCGCGTCGTTCAGTCATGGGAGTCAGTTCCGCAAACCGGCGGGCCATCAGCCGGCTGCGAACCCAGGTGCCGCCGGTCGCCGAAACGAACGGTTTCCCGTCCAGTAACGCAATGCTGTCATTGTAAGCGATCACGGTCAGAACGGCCTGATCGTGATTTCGCAGCCATTCATCCAGCAGAGTGATCTGACGCGAGTTTTCATCGAAACCATAATTGCTGTCCAAAAACGCGATCCGTTCGATCACGGCGGGGATGGAATCGAGCGTGTTCAGGTAACCGAATACAAAACTGCCGCCGCCGCTGTGACTACAGAGCGCGATTTTCGGATTCCAGGAGTGCCACCCGGCCGTCAGCGTGTCGATGATCGACCGGATCCGTTCCGCCTGATCGGGATGCTGCCGACGCCAGGCCGGCCAGCTCTTAAGATCATTTTCAAGATAAGCGACAATCAGGTTGCGATCCGGCCGCCTCCGGCGCAGGTAACGGGCTTGAGCGGCGATGTGCTGGATGTCGTAATGCCAGTCATCACCCGGCCGGAGCTGTTTGCCGATCGTCCATTCGATGGAGTTGCCATTCGGCAATACGTAGATCATCAGCAAGGTTTTTTTGCCGGGCGATAATCGCGCCGGGGCATTGATCACGATCCGCACATCCGGAGCAAACCGAATGGTTTTGTTCTGTTCGCCGAAAGCCGGGTCGTGTTCAAAACCAGGCAACAACCCATCGTCAGACTGACAGGACAGACCCGGTATGCCTGCCAGCATCATCCATAAGACAAGGCACGCCGCCCAGCTCAGTGATCTTCGGGGAGGCAACAATCGGATGGTTTTTACTCTATCGGAGGACGAGACCGGCTCAGGTGACATGATTTCAGACCTCACTCCATGATCCGATAAACGGGTAGCAGGCTGTCCGGTAAAATGAGTTCGCGGAACAATTTCTGATCATACAGCCCGAAAACCAAATAGGGTTCAAGTAAAACCGCCGCCCGCCGCGCATCCGCGTTATCCAGCGGCACCAGCAAAGCGCCCGCATCGAACTCGCGCGTAAAAACCGAATCCTGCACGACAACTTGGCGGCCGCTGTAGCGGGAGTAGAGCAGATCGTCGTCGATCTGAATTTCCCGCAGCCGGCAACGCTCGACGGTTCTGATTTCAGGTTGTGTCAATACCTGCGCCGCAATCGCGTGCCGTTCCATTAACTGCTGAAAAGGTGGGCGAAACTCATGCGGGATGAGGTAGGCTTTCGGCGCCGGGACGCATTTTTTGATCACCCGCTGATCCATGAAATTCGGCGCCGGGATCATCAGGGTATCACGGGTCAGACGGTCGATGACCGGCAGCAGCGAAGTCTGATTGCTGGTTTTGGCCCAAAAATAGTTGGTCGGTAAGGCTTGCGGCAACCGCGCGCGACGCGCCTCGAGGATTGCCCGCTGGTCAGTCTCGCGCGATTCGGTATTGCGGATAAACTGGTCGAAAATGGCCAGATAAGCCTTTACCCGTTGTCCCAGATCGGCGTTCGGATCGGGTGTGTTGTACCGAATTCCGGACTCGATGATAAACGACAATCCGCCATAAAGGCCAAGACCATTGCGGCCATCATCGGTTTCAAGCGTGCTGTGTCGCTGCTCTTCGAGAGGTGGAACGCCTCCGACGTAATAACGCCGATAGGGATAGCCCTGGTTTTCCAGAACCGGCTGAAGCCGCTCGCACCATGCCACCCCGGCGGAATAGATGCTCTCATCCAAAATCGGGTGATTGGCGCAATCCATCATAATCAGCGGATATTTTTCCCACCCGCGGAGGGAATAATCACGGCTGTCGCGACCGAATTCGTGACAATCGATCGCAACCTGGGGCTGCAATTCACGGAAGGTGCGGTGCAGAATCCGGGTTTCAGGCTGGTCAAGCAGACAATGGTCGCGGTTGAGATCGGTGTTCCGGGCGTTGCGGCGCTGATTTTTTTCAGCGCCGTCGGGGTTGACCTGTGGAATGATAAAAATTTCGACATCGTTCGGCAACCAGGCCGGATTCTCGGCGACCTTTTTGATCAGATAGAGAGCCGCTTCTTTGCCGGCCGGTTCATTGCCGTGCTGCTGGGCGTAGATGAGGATCCGCCAGCCGGCTGTCTTCCGTTTTCCGCGGGATAACCGCACCCGGTATAGATTCCGGTTTTCAACCGACTGGCCGATCACCTGCACATCGATTTGCGGCGAGCGGCCGGCTTCATTTAAAAATGCGGTAATCGTCGCATACGAGGTTGGTTGCCGCAGTTGATCAGGATCATCCGGCAAATGGCGGCTCAGGTCGCCCGCTAATCCACCGCCGGTCACAACCGTGCAAATCACGATGAGACGGGCAATAAATGGCCGATAGAGTCCTTTCGTCATTGGCAATCTCCGCTTTTCTCAGATCGCTGTGACTCTGCTTTCAACTCAGCTGCCGATGGCCGTTTCGTCGTCGCGGACGCGCGGCGCCATCGTTATACCCGTTACACCGAAAATGATCAGAATCACCACCGAAAAATAGTTCATGAACGCATACGGCAGATATTCGAAAGTGGAAACACCGATTGTGCCGGTGATATAGACACCTGCCATGCTCCACGGAATCAATGGAACGATGATGGCGCCACATTCTTCGATGATTCGCGACAGATTCTTGGCAGCCAGGTTTTTTTGCCGGAAAACCGGAGCCAGCAGTTCGCCGGGAATGATCATCGCCAGATAGGAACTGCCGGTAACCAGCGCCGTGGTCAGAGTAGTGACAACCGTGGTCAGGACGATACTCCATACCTTGCGCGCTGACCGCATGACGCGCTCCAGCAGCACATTCAGAAGCCCGGTTTTCTGCATGATTCCACCAAAACTGAAAGCGGTGAATGCAACCAGCTGAGTCTCCATCATGCTCATCATGCCTCCGCGCGATAGCAGGCGATCCACCGCCGCAACCCCGGTGTGGGCCGGAAATCCGGTATTGAGCGCCGCAGCGATAGTCTGGATATCGACGCGCTGAAAGATGATTCCGAGTACAATCGCGGTCAGAGCCGAAAGAATCATGCCCGGGATAACCGGTTTTTTCGTGAACGCAAAATAAAACACGATGATTATCGGCGCCAGCAGCAAAATATTGAATTGAAAATGACTTTTCAGGGTCGTCAGGATGACGGCAATTTGCGGGGATTCGACAGATGCGGGCTGAAAGCGCAATCCAATCAGAAAATAGCCTGCCAGGCCGATCAGCCAGGCGGGACCGGCTGACCAGAGCATGTGCCGGATATGATCGAAAAGGTTCGAACCCGCAGCCACCGGCGCCAGATTGGTGACATCCGAAAAGGGCGACATTTTATCACCGAAATAGGCTCCGGCGACAATCGCGCCGGCCGCTGCTCCGGGGGGCAAACCCTGCGCCAGCGCAATCCCCATGAACGCCACTCCGAGGGTGCCAATCGTGCCCCACGAAGTACCCGTCGCGAGGGATGACAGACTGCAAACCAGACACGCCGTCACGAGAAAAAAACGCGGTGAAATGATCCGCAAGCCATAATAGATAATCATCGGAATGGTGCCTGCGCACATCCACGCGCCGATCAGGATGCCGACGCAGATCATAATCAAAATGGCCGGCAACGCCTTGTGAATACTGGCGACAATGCCATCCTGCATTTCCTGCCAGGACAGTCGCAGCGCCAGGGCTACCAGCGCCGTGATAAACGCCGCGCCGACCAGCAATACCTGCGCCCGAATTTTATATACGCCATAGCCGACAATCAGCAATAAGGCCATCGCGATAATCGGAATCAGCGCCAGACCGACTGAAGGCGCACGAACAGACCTGTTGGTGGAAGTCATCCGAACCCCGTCAAGCAAGCGGCGGAAGAACGTCGCCGGGACGCTCTTCCGCCATGATTAGAATTAGCGCATCAGAATCATCTTTTTCGCAAGCGTCTGAGCCCCCTGAGTCAACCGGTACAGATAGACGCCGGCAGCCACCGGTTGTCCGCTCTGGTCACAGGCGTTCCATTCGATCGTGTGCTGACCGGCGGCGATGGCTCCCGCGTACAGGGTGTTGATCAGATGTCCGTTCAGATCGTAGACTGTCAGTTCAACCGGCCGCGATTCGGCAAGCACGAAAGTAATCCGCGTCGTCGGGTTGAAGGGATTCGGATAATTCTGACGGAGTTCGAAGTTGGATGGCAGACTGGATATATCGGGTTGGTTGGCGGTGTAGAAGGTGGTTGCGTAAGTATACGCGGCTTCCGCCAAAGCCAGCGCCAGGAGTTCGACAGTCGAACCGTAACCGACGGCAATAAAATAAATGGCGCTGTCACCGGCCGGGATAGCGAAATCTCCGGCATTCATGAAACTGGCAGTGCCATCCGATCCGGTATTCAACGGGTAAGTGCTGTTTTCCGTTGCGCACATTTCCGCCCATTGCAGCGAATCGGGAAACGCGCCGCCGGGAGCGTAGGCGCTGTACGCCATCGAACGGAAAGAAACCGGCGCCAGATTCAGATACGTCATGCCTGTAAAATCACTTGCTTTATAGGCATAGATGGTGTTGGCCGCCGACAGAATATCAACCGTCTCATCGCCATAGGCTCCCGAAACTTGGGGAATCAGTTCAAAGGCAACTTTACCGCTGACCGCACTGGCCGTATTATTGGTAATGCAATTGCGGATAATCATCCAGTTCTTGGTGTTCCAGAAATAGATATGATGACTGACCGTCACGTCGATCGCCGCGTCCCCGGTGTTATACGTGAACAAACAATACGATTCAGCGTCGGCGATTGTCGCCGTTAGCGCCCCGGCCGGCACCACAGGCGTTATTCCGCCGATATCCTTGTAATGATACACGACGTCCTGACTCACGCCGACATTGATGCTGACGCGATCGATTTGCCGGACGCCCGCCGGATTGCTCAGCCGGATGCGTCCGTAATCATTCAGTGTGTAACTGATCTGGGCCGGCAGAACCGAGCCGATCAGAACCAAAGCCAACACGATTAGTAACACTCTTTTCATTTCACCCTCCTTAGGTTGGTTGATTAAAAACTTAGACGGATGCTGACATAAGAAATGGCTCCCAGAGGCCCGAAATCGCTGAATCCGTAATCGAAAGCGGTAGTATACTGACCGATCGGGTAGGTGATTCCGAGCCCTGCATTCAATCCGCACAGATCATGCTGAAGATCATACCCGCCGCGAAGCAGCAACAGGTTTTTGAAAGCATACTCAAATCCGTAACTGGCGCGCGTCCGGTTATCATTGGGATCAATGGCCGTAGCGGTAATAGTCAACCGGTGAACAGGCGTCGCCAGCGGGTCAAAAGCGACGCCGACATTGAAATACTGAGGGAGCGAATAGGTCTCAGCCAGGCGCTCGAGACGGGGATTGTTTTCTTCGCTGAGGGCGCGTTCAGCCGCTATCCGATCGTCGATTTGTCGTCCCCGCATTTTCAAATTGCCGCCGAAATTGGCAATGATCATCCCGATGCGCAGGTTATAAAAATCAGCCTGATATACTGATCCGAAATCAAAGGCATAGGTCGAGCTGTGCATATCCCAGATATGCTCATCGATCCATTTGATATTCAGGCCATAGCAGAAGCGATCCGACAGGCGTTGCGCATAACTCAGGGTATAGGCGGCGTTTCCGGCTTTGAAATTCTCCCCCGTTCCGTCAGGATATTGCGGGGTTGTGACCTCCAGATTGCCGGCATCGAAGCTGGTTATTCCCGCTCCGATCGCCATATTCCTGAAAAGCGGCGTGACGGCGGCGGCATGCAACAGCCGCGTATCGAGAATCCATGCCGCACTGGCAAACAGGATTTCCGGACGTTGGTTCAGCACAATGCTTGCCGGATTCCAGTAAACGCCCTCCGCGCCGCGGGCCAGCGCCACAAATGATCCGGCCAGCGCCGCGCCGCGCGGTTCAGCCGCAATTTGCAGAAAATTGGCTCCCGAATGTCCGACGTTTTTAAAATCACTGGCCGACAGGATCGTCGTATGCATTGTCATCAGGACGACCAGGCTGATCCCGATGATCATTTTTTTCTGTAACTTCATGATAGGCTTCCCTCCTGTTAGCGCACGATCGCGAGTTTACCGACCGATTCACCCTGCGGTGAACTGACATAGAAGAAATAAACACCCGTAGCGACCATCTGGTTGTAATCCGAACGCAAATCCCAGTACTCGGTGCCGCTGCCGTTGGTATGGCGCAGCGTTTTGACCAGATCGCCATCAATGGTGTACACTTTGATCGTGCAGGCCGGCGGCAGGTTGACAAACGCCAGCTCCCGGATCGGTTCACCATCCATGATGTTGCCGAGTCGCTCGCGTTCCCAGCTGGTCGAAATGATATACGGATTGGGCACCGCGCGTATTTTACGGGTATCCGAGCGGGCATCCGAGCGGGGACGCAGCTCAACGGTATTCAGACCGGCAGCCAGCAACGCCTTGCCACATTCGGCACCGCTGCTGTCATAGGTGGTTACCGAATAGGAATAGTAATACCCGTTATTGACGGTTGAATCCGTCCAGGTATAGGCATTGGCGTTAAAGTCGGATGTGGCGTCGAATTGAACCGCGACCGAGTCATAGCGCGTCCAGGTCAGGCGGCGGGAGTCCTCGGTTTTGTAAATATAATAGCCCGCCAGGGTGTTGGTGCCGGTCTCAGGATCGAGGTAGGTGCGGTCGATGGCGTTACTCCAGCTGAGTTGATTGACGCCGTTGCCCGCCCGGCCGGTGACCTGAGGAGTCGGCACGGCTTTGATCCGATAACCGCTGCCGAAGACCTCCCAGATACGATCGATATTGCGGATCATATCGAGACTATCGGCTCCCGCGACGAGCGCCGTGATGAACCGCAGGGTATCATAGGGTTCCATATGATAGGGCCCGGAAGAGGCAAAGACGACCAGCGTATCGCCACTGGCGCGGATCAGATTCGGATCATCAATATGGATATTATCGCCGTGAAATAAATCCGGCCAGAGCGGATCGTTTTTTAGCCGCGAATCGCTGCTCATCAACCAATATTGCTGCACATCATTGGTGATATTCCGTGGCTCATGCCAGTTATCGGTATAATGCCAGTCAGTGATGCCTAACTGAACCGAATCAACGCTTGGGGTTTCCAGGAATACGACCCCCAATTCCCAGGGCAGCCCGTTCCATTGGTTACTCCAGTGATCTGCGTCGTAGAACCAGAAGGCCTGACGGTCGAGGTCAAGCACGAGGCGGTCATCGGCAAATTCACTGCCGGATTCAAATCCGCCGGCGTCAAAATCACAGTACAAACAGAAGTAAACGCTGTCCTTGGCGACCGTGGTATCATTGATTAATTCGAAGGTCAAAATGATGTAATCCTCATCGAAGGCCGTGTTCCAGGCAAAGCTGGTCTGATGAACAACGATATTGAGACGTTTGGCCGGATCGCTGACCGCCAGATAGTTGGTGAGGTCGCGGTAGACGCCATAGGAATCCTGATGCGAGCGGATAACGGCGTTGCCCTGGGCGTCACGCACCGGCCAATAGGCCTTATTGGCGGAATCCAGCGGCCAGGTTGTGGTGTCATCGCTGACGGCCAGCATCCCGGTTGCGGCATTATGATAACCTCCGACGGGATCCCATTCTTTCTGGCCATAGGTGCGCGTCTGGACGACATTGCCCGGCATTCCGACATAGACATTCATGCGGTACATCTGTTCATGAGATGAGCCCAGCGGCCAATCAGCGGTCGGCGACAGTTCATTCCAGGAGGAATAGAACTGACCGATATTGGAGACATACTGGCCAAGTTTATTCACATCGAGAACATTGTATGTCCGGTCAGAAATCGCCGCCGGACGCGCCAGAGAGGAATGGGGTTGCCGGTCGCGTGCGGGTTCTTCAGCCGCGGAAAAATATCCCAACAGGATGATCAGCGTCAACAGGATGATAGGTTTGCGTTTCATGGATTGATCTCCTTAATTAAAATCCGAGGCTGACGCCAAGATAAATGATCCGGGGCGCGTAATACATCGTCGGGTCGGCGATGTACTCGGGGCCGCCCGTGGCAAAAGGTCCGGCGTCGTCGGCCTTACCGGTCGCGGAATAGACGGAACGGACATTTTTACGATTCGGCAGATTATAGACCTGACAGAAGAGTCCCACACTGAAACCGCTAAGATCGAACCGTTTCTCGGCTTCCAGATCGATGAACAGGGTCGCCGGGCGACGCGCGTTGTTGAGGTTCGGTTCATACCGTTTGCGGGTCGGATTATAGGTGAAAGGCAAGCCGCCGCCATATTGGGCGATCAGGCTCAGGTTGCTGTTTTGAAAGACTATTGCGCCAAATCCGAAAGGCCCCTCTCCTGAGCGATAGCTCCATGAGATGCTCGCATTGCCCATGTGGCGCTGATCGAAATCCAGCGGATAAAATTGCAGCGACTGGCGCCCTTTGACATCATATGCCCCCTCGAAACGGGCCTGCTGGGAAGAACTGCTGCCCTCAGCAATCGAAAATGTATAATTGCCGCGCGTGCTCACATGACCCACGCGCCATTTCAGATTGATTTCAAATCCTTTGACATAGGCGAAATCCTCGTTCGTATAATAGGCGTACTGCAGCGGAACGCCGGGGAGTTTGAACTGCCAGGCCACTCCGATCAAATCCTTGATTTTTTTACTAAATACGGTTGTTTGCATGGAGGCGCTGCGGCTAAGCGTGGTATGCAATCCGAATTCATAACTGACGGTGCTTTGCGGATTGAGATCAGGGTTCCCGATCAGCGGCTTGTTGACATCCATGTTGCGGCTGAGGTCTTCATACAGCACTTCAAATGTCGGACGCTGGAAAAAATGCCCGTATGCGAAATGAAACACCGTTTTTTCAGTGACCGGGTAGGCGATCCCAAGACGCGGGCTGAGTTGGGTCTTGATCCTGGCATCGGTGACTGACCCGGCGCGGTCATTGGGATCCGCGATGTAAGTCACGCGCGAGTGGTAATAATCGTAGCGCAGCCCCGCATTCAGGACGATGGTCTCAAATTCGAGTTTATCCTGCAGGTAAACCGCTCCTTCAAACGGAAACTTGCGGAAGTCATTGGTATATTGATTGGCCGGCGCGCGCCGGGGACCGAACAGCCAGAAATACTCAATATCATGTTGTTTGAATTCAATTCCGGTTTTAATGAAATGAAACCGGTTCGCCTGCCAACTGACATCGATTTTTTCGGTCAGGGTGCTGATTTTTTGTTCGATATATTCTTCGTTACCGGCCGTCTTGCGAAAATCGGCGCCGGGGAAATACACCGACGAACCCAGACCGTAATCGGAAAGATTATGGCCGCCATAATTTTTCAGGAACCAGTTCTGATAATACGACAGCCGCATTTCATAAAACAATTTGGTCGAAGGGGCGTGCGTAAAATTCATGGCCACCAGGTGATTTTTGCGGAAGCGGATATAAGTGCTGTCGGGAATATATTTATAGGAATGGATATAATTCTGCCATTCGGCATCGTTGAAGTTGTAGGAAAAGGCCATTTTTGCGCCGCGGAAGGGACTGAAATAGAGTTTGGTGAACATCGAACGCAGATTCTCATAACCCGCAGCCCGGTTGGCGTACTGGCCGGAAGGAATCGGGGTCGGAGACAGGGTGGTATCCAGCACCAGTTTTCCGGCCTCATAGTAACTATCCTCGAGATCCAGTTTCCCGGAAATCAGGAAACCGATCCGTTTCCCCGGGATGAGCGGTCCGGTAATGCTGCCTTCCAGATAACGCTTGTTGAGGAGATCGTTGGCATGATCGATTCCGAGCCGGGACTGTTTGTACCGGATGCGGCCACTGTAATTGCCGACGTTTTCTTTGGTGACAATATTGACCACACCCGACATGGCGTTACCATATTCGGCGTTGAAAGTGCCGGTAATCAGCTCCATCTGCTGAATCGCCTCATTGTTAATATCGGTGGGATTACCGCCGAACAACGGATCTTCGACCCGGTGACCGTCAATCAAATATGCCAGTTCACCGCTGCGGCCGCCGCGAAAATGCAACCCACCGCTGCTGACCACGCCGGCCTGCAGCCGCAGAACATCGCCGACGGTATTGACGGGCAACACCGCGAGTTCACTGGCGCTGACACTCACCACCGTTGAGGTCACATCGCGTTCCACTTCGGGACGACGCGCTTCGACAACGACGGCCTCCCCGGCCAGCACATGGGCTTCGAGCGCGAAGTCCAGACTCGTCGTATGATCGACGCGGACATAGACATTGGTCATCGTCAGTGGTTGATAACCGATAAACTGCGCGACCACGTTATAATCGCCGGGCGGGACATTCAGAATGAAAAAATAGCCATCACTATCGGAACTGTTCCCCATTGCCGTTCCGCTGATGATAATGTTAGCGCCGGGCAGCGGCTCTCCGGTGCGCCGGTCCGTCACCTGACCGGCGATTTTACCGGTGACACCGGCCCGGATCAATGAGACCAAAATCAACAGGGCTAAGCCCATCCGATAAAATTTCATCGCTCCTCCTCTGTTTCCCCACATCTTTTAAAAACCTTATATCCCGTTAAATATTCAGGACCAGTTTCTGCTCATGCGCAATGCGGTTCAAATCCTCCAACATCTGCTGCGCATTGCGTGTATCCCGCCGGGCGCATTCCGTGGTCAGAGCATTGATCAGAACCGAAATCGCAGCAAAGGAATTGGTATAAAGCAGATTGACACTTTTAACGATCAGACTGATGTCGGCGCAGAAGGTGGCCGGCGCGGAGGGATGGTTCGTGATGGCGATCAGATGTAAATGCTTCTCGTTGACCATCTGGGCCAGTTCAATCGTCTCGCGCGAATAGGGCGGAAATGAAAAAACAATGACCAGGTCCCGCTTCTTGAACAACAAAGCCTGCTCGGGAAATGTGACGCAATCATGGCGCAGCGTATGGGCGTCAATTCCCACCTGCATGAGCTGATAAGCCAAAATCTGAGCCAGTAGATTGGAAATCCCCAAACCGGCGGTATAAATCCGCTGGGCGCGTACAATCAGATCGACCGCGCCGGTAAAGGTTTCCTCACGAATGGTGGCCAGCGTTTCGTTGATATTCTGAATATCCTGATTGGCGACCGAATTGAAAGTCCCGTTCAGGTGGGGCTGATGAATCAGCGGAAAGCGCTCCTGAACATTGAGCAGTTTATCCTGGAGATGAGTCGAAACCGCTTCGCGAATTTCACCGAATCCCGAATATCCGATGCTCTGACAAAATCGGACGACCGAAGCGACGCTGCTTCCCGTCTGACGGGCAATCGAATGAACCGTCAGAAAAGCGATCTTTTCAATATTGGTAATGAAAAAATCAGCCACCAGACGCTGATTGCGGGGCAGTTCCGCATAATGCTGGCGAATCTGCTGCTCCAGTTCTGCATGGGGAGTCGTATTCATACCGCACCCGTCATTGATATTGAAAAATAAACGGCGGAATCAGCAGTAAAAAGCCAACGATCAGGAAAATGATCTCCAGTGGCAACAACCAGCACGCCCATTTTTCCCATGGGATACCCGCCAGCGTCAACACGCCCATCGTGATTCCCGAAGTCGGCACGATCATATTGCTGAAACCATCGCCAAACTGAAATGCCAATACAGCGGTTTGCCGGGTGACATTGACCAGATCAGCCAGAGGCACCATGATCGGCATGGTCAACGCGGCTTTGGCGCTGCCGGAAGGAACAAAGAAATTGAGGATCGTATGAATCACGAACATCGCCTGAGCCGACAGAATCGGATGCAGACGCTCGATCGAATGCGCCAGATAAAACAGAATCGTATCGATGACTCGTCCGTCTTCGGCAATGATCAGGATACCGCGCGCGAGCACAATGATCAGCGCGGTGCTGACCATGTCCTTAGCACCCGTCACAAACGCATCCGAAAATTCCCGGATCGTCAGACGCCCCACGACGCCAACCAGAATTCCGGTCGCGAAAAACAGCGCAGATATTTCCTCGATGTACCATTCATAGCGCAGGACGCCGATGATCATTACGATCATTCCAAGCCCGAAAAGGCTCAGCGCCCACTTGTGGGCGCGCATCAAACCACTGAAAAGCTCGATATCTCCCAGATTCAGATGACGCCGTTTCTCGCAGTCCATTTCGTAAGTAATGCTTTTGGCCGGGTCTTTTTTGATCCGGGCGGCATATATCATGACGAAAGCGATCGCAACCGCGGTGCAAATCACCCAGGTGATCAGGCGATAGCCGATTCCCGAGAATAACGGCAAACCGGCGATCTGTTGGGCGATTCCGATCGTGAATGGATTCAGAAAGGCGCCGGCAAAACCCGCCCCGGCGCCCAGAAATGGAATCGACACTCCGACAATTGAGTCATATCCGAGCGCCAGCGTCAGAGGAACGAAGATCAGAATGAACGGGATAACCTCTTCACCCATGCCGAAACTGCCACCCCCGATCGAAAACACCACCATAAATATCGGAATATATAGTGTGGCTACCAGCGGTGAGCGCGAATGCGCCCGCGCGACGGATTTGATGGCGGCATCAATGGCCCGGGTTTTTTCGAGAACCGCAAAAACGCCTCCCACAATCAGAACGAAACCGACGATCAAAGCGGCGTTTTTATCGGTAAATCCGCGGATCGGCGCAAGCAGTACCGCCGCCAAACCCTGCGGATTGGAATCCACCCGATGATAGGAGCCGCTGACGACAATCCGGCGGCCGTTCAGTTCGGTGCGGTCGTACTGCCCGCTCGGCAGCAGCCAGGTCAGCGCCGCCGTAATCACAATGATCGAAAAAATCAGCAAATAGGTGTTGGGAGCCCTGAAACGCACCGCATTCATCGGATAATTTTCCCCGTTTTAAGATCGAACTGCTGGCCGCTGCGTAACAAATGACAGGTAATCTGATGACCCGCTAAATTTCCAACCGAATCCGTCCCGATCGAAACGGCCCGCCGTGCATCGAATACCATCACGGTGTTTTCCCCGATCACCTCAAACGTGCGATCCGGTTTGACAACAATGGCGGTGGCTTCATCGATGCCGATACCCAGCAGATGGGGATTTTCAAGCGTCAGGCTCAACAATCGGTTCTGTCGCCGACGTTTAATAAAATGCTGGTCGATAATCGCCTCATCCACGAATCCAAAACCGGCCTCGGTCGCCACATTTTTCGCCATAATGCCGGCGAAGGCATTGCTGGTGTCCCGGTTGACCAGTTCACCACCGGTAATCATAATCGCACTCATCACGGCGGCTCCGGCACTGGTGCCGGCTATTACTGCGCCCCGTTGGTAGGCGGCGTGAATTTCTGCCAACAGGCGGGTTTGATTCAGATCGCGTGTCAACCGCGTCTGATCACCACCCGAAAAAAAGATACCCGTTACACCACGAATCACCTCCAGATGCGGCAGCGAATCGGCATTCAGACGATCAAATAGCAGGCATTGCACCGTATCAGCACCATAGCGGGCTAACTCGGCCGCTTGTCGCCGACCCACTCCAACGGGATCGGCGCTGGCGTTCGGAATCACCACGATTCTCGCCTCCGCTCCACCCGCCAGAGAAACGATCCGGTTCATGATCGCCGCCGGTCGCCGTCCTCCACCGATGATGACCAGCGATCCGCGGGCTTCGGCGGGCGAGCTGCAGGAGTGCCACCAACTCAGCAGAAGCATGCCGGTTATGGCAGCCAACGACCTGAAACGCCCGCTCATGCTGTTTTTACTCCTTCTTGATCAAATTCCAAACAATCGCAGCCGTCTGATGTAAATCTTCGATCAGAATAAACTCGTCGTTGGAATGGGGATTCTGGGCACCGATACCCAGATTCACCGACTCAATACCCTTTAAATTGAGTGAATTGGCGTCACTGCCTCCGGCTGAAATGCTGGGAACCGGTTCCAGTCCCGCCTGCCGGATAACCCGGCTGATCGTTTGGTACGTCGGTGAATCAGCGGCCAGATGAAACGGCCGAAAACCCCAATGTGAACTGAAATCGATCTGCGCTCCGAATTCCGTTCCCGCCTGCATGAACGAATCGCGGATTGTCGCTATCGTTGCTTCGATTTTCGAAGTTTGCAGCGACCGGACTTCACCTTCCATGATGGCCGTTTCAGGAATGACGTTGACGGCCGTGCCGGCATTCATCCGGCCGATATTGGCCGTTGTCTCCGAATCAATCCGCCCCAGCCTCAGCCGGTCAATGGCGCGGGCCGCCGTCTGGATGGCGCTGATACCCTTTTCAGGTGCAATACCGGAATGCGAAGCCTTGCCCCGCACCGTCGCCTGAAACGCCTGAGCGCCGTACGTGCGATAGATGAAGCGCCCCGGACGCAACGCCGAATCGAAAACAAAACCCCTGCGAACGGTTGCGGGTAACTCCAGAAACAGAGACCCGTGAACATCCGTCTCTTCACGAATGGTGAATACGACGGTAAAATCACTGAGTGCTAAATGATCTTGTATCGCTCTCTCCAGATTGTATAAAATCGCGGCGATGCCGGCCCGGTTATCCGCTCCCAAAATAGTCGTACCGTCAGAAGTGATCCGGTCGCCCGTGACCACTGGTTTGAGATCGCGGGTCGAACGGGCAGTGTCCATGTGCGCCAAAACGACGAAATCACCACCTGAACCGATCTTCGTGATCAGGTTCCCGGAATTGCCCTGATGACGCTCACCCGCCCCATCCTCAACCGCCCTGAATCCAATTTCAGCGAGAAACCGGCGGATAAATTGATTCACCTCCTGCTCGCAACCGGATAGACCTTCGATCCGGGCGAGTTGCAGAAAAAGCTCAACCAAACGGTGTTCTGACAGCATCTGTAATCCTCTGTTCAGTTAATGGATATATTCGTAACATTTGTTACAATATAAGGGATGGCGGGCATGAAAGCAAGAGCCGTTAAAGAAAAAATGAAAAGCGCAAAATCCAACCTCAAATTAACTTTTTACTGCAAAGGAAAGCAGAATAGCGTAAATTTGGGCGTTTATCGGCTAACG
>Ga0208047_1000186_pt1 | contig 23007 bp, 17 predicted proteins | sample Kivu_220m_FD_184162 | JGI IMG/M metagenome (GOLD analysis project Ga0208047, IMG submission 184162) | Freshwater microbial communities from Lake Kivu, Western Province, Rwanda to study Microbial Dark Matter (Phase II) - Kivu_220m (SPAdes)... | ecosystem: Environmental > Aquatic > Freshwater >...
CAGGTCTTCTATCCGGCATGTAATCCGGATTCCGGCCGAATGATTGCCGACAATATCATACGTAATAAATGCGAACTCATAATCCCTCTCATATTTCAAATCCGGAAATTCTATGCGTTGAACTCCTTTCCCCACTTTGATCGAGTCCTTGCGAAACAGGACCTGGATGGAATCCAGATCCGGATCCATCGGATCTGTCCAGGTAAGAATAATGGTTGTGCCGTTATAATCTGCCGATAGATTGGTCACCTCACCAGGCGGTGTCAAATCCTCCTTTTTACAACCAGAAATGATTAACAGCAACAGAATGGAGATTCTTATCAAGGCTTTCATGGCGGTTTGGTTCGAACAGGATCGTTAACAAAAACGAATCCCTCAAAAGTTACGGCTTTTCAAATCAACAACCAAACACTCCAGTCTCTGGTCTCTGGTCTTTCGGTCTCTCAGCTTTGGGCTTCAAGTATCTTCAGGAAGGAAAGCAAGGAACAAACCGTCACATCTTCTCTAAGTCGATAAGTTTCTCCGAAGGGAATGATGATATAATTCTCCTTTGTTTTCAGATCGTTGATAGCCGTAGCAAAACTGCGTGTCATTGTCGGCGCGGAGGATAGCTTGATCTCAATACAGATCCCTGGAATAATCCCGGATCCCAGCACAAGATCAGATTCAATTCCGGTATGAGTCCTGTAGTACCAGTAATTCCATTTTTTTCGGATCAACGGAATCAATTGTGACACGACAAAGGTTTCCCAGGAATTTCCTGCGAATGGGGTGCCCATCAGTTGATCATAGGTTCGTAAACCCAGTAAGCGGTGAAGCACTCCGGTATCGCTGATATATACTTTCTTTGATTTCACCAAACGCTTTCCGATATTGACGTAAAAAGGATCTATTCTGTAAATCATGAATGCCCCTTCCAGGTAATCAAGATAGCGGTTCACAGTGTGATTGGTAATCCCCAAAGACCGGCCGATGGAGGAGGAATTCAGCAGATTGGCAGATTGGTAGGCCAACATCTCCCACAATTGCCTCACTTGCCTGGGTGCGGCTTTCAATCCCAGCATCGGTAAATCCCTCTCGATATAGGTATAGAGAAAACTATCCAGCCAGTCCTGCCTGAAAACGGGATCGGTATCCAATACTACCTGAGGGAATCCACCCCAGAAAAACAGGTCATTCAGTTCAGTAGTATGGGTGACCTCCGGCAAAATAAATGGTGACAGATTTAAAAAACAGACTCTTCCGGCCAAGGTTTCGGATGAAGACAGGATGATATCCGGACTGGCCGATCCGAGGATCAGGAACCTGCCGGGTTTTCTATCTGAATCTATCTCAACTCTCATCTGAGGAATCAGGCCGGGGTACCGCTGAATCTCATCCAAAACGATCAAACGGTTACGGTTATCTGAAAAGAATAAACCCGCATCGCTGATCCGTCGCTGATCCTCCACCTTTTCCAGGTCCAGGTATAGCGCTGTCTGGCCCATTTTCTGACAAACCATCTTCGCCAAAGTGGTCTTTCCGCATTGTCTTGGCCCTGTCAGGCATACCACCGGAAATTTCGACAAAGCATTGATCAGATCTCTTTCCGAACGACGATTAATCATAGTAACAGATTAAATCACTCAAACAAAGATATCGATAAAAACAATGAAATTTGGAAATTTTGTTTCTAAATTTCAAACTTTTTCGAAAATCATTCTCGAAATATCTACTTTTTAGCGGAGCTTTCCGGTCTTCGGTCTCTTGGCCTCTTGGTCTCTTGGTCTCTCATTCTCTCGGTCTTCCCCAAACTCGCTATAACGTCAGCATCCACTTCCATACCGGTAGTACTTCGATGTCACATCCACCATCCTGGATGCGTTCTTCCTGGTCATACGTCAGGACCAGCAGCCGGGTGATGCCCAGTTCCTTTTGGGCGGCCATCAGGCCGGAGAGTTCCCTGTCGCGGTTCTCGGGATTGAGATCGTAGGTTACCTGGATAGATTGGGTGAGGACTGTTTTTTCGCGGATCAGGAAGTCGACCTCCCGGCCGGCTTGGGATGACCAGTAATAAAGATCTTCATGCCGGCGCATCAGCTCATGGAATACAAGGTTTTCCAGCACCTGGCCGAGGTTTTCGGAGAACCGGAAAGCCAGCGACCGGTAGAAACCGATATCAGTAACATAATACTTATCAGGATTATAGATCTGATTCCTGATGGAATGCGAGTACACCGACAGCGCCCGGATCAGATATACCTGCTTTAACTGTTCCAGATAGTTTCTGACCGTGGAGACACTCTTTACTCCCAGCATCCGGCGCAGGGCATCATAACTCAACCGGTTACCGCTGTTGGTGATCAGATACAGGCACAGCTCCCGTATCTCCCGTGGATTGCGTATTTGATTGGCCGAGATCACATCCCGGTGGATGATATCCTTGAAATAAGCGTCCGTCAGTGATACATCACCTGATTTCAGTACCTCCGGAAATCCTCCGAGGCTCATATATCGTGTGAACGCCCGCTGAACCGCGATCCGGGTATCGGGAGCCAGGTTACCTCCGCCTGCGGAAAAATCGATAGTCAGCATCCTCAGGTACTCCCTGAAGGAGAACGGATGGTTGAGAATTTCGCGGTTGCGGCCGGTGAGCGCGGAAGAAAGATCCGACCGGGTCAGCGATGCGTTGGATCCGGTGATCAGGATCTTGACATCCTCGAATTCATACATCCGGTGTATCCAGCGCTCCCACCCGGGAATTACCTGAATCTCCTCCAAAAACAGATATTTCCGGCCCGTCGGATTATCCTGTTCCAGATAAGCCTGATAAAGCTGCTCGAAATCCTCCACCCTGAACCGGATCAGCCTTTCATCTTCAAAATTGATATATAAAACCTGATTTGTTTGTATCTGTCCGGAGGTTACCAGCTCCCTGGCTACCAAGGACATCAGGCTCGATTTACCGCTCCGGCGTATTCCCCCGATGAACAGGATCTCTTTCTGGACCAGCAACGGCTCCAACGTCGGCATTATCTCCCTTGGAACCAAACCCTTATCGGCCAGGAACCTTTCCCGGTGCGAAGCAATCAGGGATTGAAGGAGAAGCTTGTCCACGATATTGATATTTTACTACAAATGTAATATATTTACATCAATATGTTATTACTAATGATGAATTGAACTCTCAGCCGATAAACCTACGGCAGTTTGTGTGAGGGTGCGGAGATGTGAAGATATGAGAAGGCTTTTTTTTACGCTTCGTCGTAATCCGGATATTGTTCGGGAGCTTTCCCTTTTGATTCCAACAATTTCGGGTAGTCTTTTATAGCCGGAACTTCCATTTCACCGGTGAATTCCACGATAAACTTCCATTCGTCCCCATAATCAAACAGGAAGCCCATTTTCTTGCCGATAACTCTAAAGACCTTATCAATGTTATTCTTCTTTACACTACCGAAATTCGTGTCTTCCCCGATGTCTCGAAAAAGCTCATACCCTTCCTGGGATTTGTAAAAGTTTTTCACGTTGTCGAAGAAACCAAAGCAATGATCAAAATCGAAATTAAAGCTGTCGATGATTAACTCTGCGAATCGGTACAGAGACCAGGATGCAGGAACCGCCAGAGTCCTGTATGGATTGCCTTTGGCCCGGCCCAAATGATCAGCCAGGGAGATTTTGAAAATCTTCACCTTTCCTGGTTTACTGTTTGATTTAGAATTTTCTTTCATGATCTGACTATTCTTGTACTACTACTCCGTAATTAGCCAACTATTTCGGAATTAACTCCAAAAATATCCACTTTTTTAAACTATTGGTCTCTAATCTCTTAGTCTCTGGTCTCTTAGTCTCTGGTCTCTTGGTCTCTGGTCTCTTGGTCTCTGGTCTCTTGGTCTCTGGTCTCTTGGTCCCTCAGTCTCTCAGTCTCCTCTTTCAGGCGAACGAGGTCATTTGCCATCCTCCGTTCGCACACCGCCGGCCATTCGGATCGGTTGAGCACCGCCAGGGCACCGGCTTCCATCTTTTTCCGGGTTTGTTCGGTAAGAAGGATCAGTTTTTCCATCTCGCCGTTGTTCAAATCCGGGAATTTCTTTCTGAAATCAGGATTGTTTATCGGAATATCAAAATCCCCTCCGTGATCCTCGATGTTCAGGTTAATGTCCCACGGAAGTGTTTCCAGCAGACTGAATATCTTATCGAAATCCACGATTCCCTCCCCGAAAGGAGCTGTAAATGAATTGAATCCCGAATCCGATATCCTGAATCCACCATCCTTGATGTGTGTTGACACGATCCACGGCAATATCCGCCCGGTCGCCATCACGGGATCCTCGAGCATGGTGAGCAGGTTCATGGTATCCAGACAGATCCCGATCCATTCGCCGGGCCTGGCGTCCAGGGCTTCGAAAAGCCGCAGGAGCTCATAAGTGGTGAACTCGAAATGAGTCTCGATCGCCAGGATCACGTTATGGTCCATCAGCATCTGCTTCTGAGCGTGCAGGGCCTCGGTCATCTCTTCGAGCAATTGTCTTGTCGGGATGGAGTCCGGTTTCCAGCGCATGAGTCCGCCCGAGCAGGAACGGACGATCCTTGTGCCCAGCGCCTGCGCCTCTTCGGCGGCCTTCCGGTTGTGGCTGAAAAGATCTTTTTTCTCCCAGGTCGTGAGATCACGGGGGACATGTTGGGCGTTGCCCCACTCGATAAAGAGGTCGTGCTCCCGCGCGAAGGTTTGGATCCGGATGACCTCCTTGCAGTCGAAACGGCTGCGGGTCAGCTCGTCCAATCCGGAAAAGGCCACCCCTTCGGCTCCGTGATCGAGGGCCCAAAGCATCGTCTCCATCGGATTGAGGTTAAGCGGATAGAGCCCGTAATTATCGATCCCAACCCTGAACATCAGAATAAAGAATTAATAAACCGGTTCACCGGCTTTCCGTTCGATGTAATTCATGTCAATATACGGATCGTCGTTGAGGTGGGCTTTCATCAGGGCGATCCGTCTCATCAGCAAGTCAGGAAGGTTTGTCCCGTACATGAGCGGGGTTTCCCCCTGGTCGGTGAGTGCAATGAATTCAATCCCGGATTTGAATAAACAGGACAGCACTTCAGAATTGGCGATCTCAAGCTTCATCATCTCCTGCAGGTTCGATTTGTATTGTTGCTTATCAACAGGATCCGCGGCATTCATAAACCCGTAAACCGAATCCACCCAAACGGCAATGTTGCGTTGTGTCGTGATCCAGCACCTGAGCGCTTTTATACGCACCAGCTGATCTTTGCCGATCGGGGCTTTATCCTGGATGGTTTCAAGCAGACGGATGGCTTCATCCAGTTTCGGAAGCACGTTCAGGTCGATCCGTTTGGCATCCTCCCGGCTCCTTTCCGGGGTGGTCAAAGTGAAAAGCACATCCTTGCTCAGGTCCACATTATTCGGATTATGCGGGATGGTGCACATGAAGTTTTCATAATAGTCGCGCTCCTTCTGCGGGATCTTTTCAATATCGGGAACCAATGGCCGAGCCCACAGGCGGTACCAGGTAAACCCGATCGTGGAATAGAGCGATGAAATATTCGGGAAACCGAGTATGCCCGCCTCAGCCACATCCCACGCCTTTAACAAAGTCCGGTATTCATCTCCGGCCACCTGTTTTTTCACGAACGATTCCAGCACGGCTTCGACCGGTTTGCCAGGATTGATCTGGAAGTTCCTGAGAACCTCGTGGTTACTGTTATAGGGCACTTTTTCCGGCGGAAAGGTCCCACCCATGTGCGAAAGGTGGTTGACGCCGTTATTTCTCAGAGTTTCGAGGCGTTTGCGGGTCAGCTTCGGATAGGGGATGCCCATCAGCGGGGCAAACATGGTCTGGGGACCGTAGGCATAATAGAACGAAACCTGCGACCCGGTCTGTTCAATGCCCTGGAATATCGGCTTTTCCCGTTCATCGAAATCTTGCTGGAACACGCATCCTGCGTTGATGTCTTTCCGGTCGGGGTACATCGGGTGACTGTAGGGCATGTCCCAGCCACGCTGTATCAATGATGCCGTTTCGATATCAAGCTTGCCTTTCAGCCCGTTGATGATGATATCATGCTCTCCATAGAACGATTCCATGCGGGTAATCACCCTGAAATCCGGGTTGATCTCCGATGCGGCATCTTTCATCACCCCGAAGAACCTCAGGGCATTTTCCCCTGCCAGCCTGGCGATCTCGGCATCGTCCTTCCATTCCCTGACCAGATAAGCGCCCCCGTTGCGGCCCACGTAGAGCGACTTGGTATGTTCAAATCCGGCTCCGCTGTCGTTGGTCCAGACGTTCAGGAAGCCCAGGTCGGGCACCTCCTTCATCAGCTTCTGGATCATTTCCGAATAATGGGCCAGCACCTTCGGATGCGTGATGGTCATGTTGTATCTGGGCCGGAAGCTCCTGAACGGATGGTCCACCCGGGCGCCGCGGAGCATGGGGTATTTGTTGAAGAATTCTTCGGGAACAGCCCTGGGCTCAAAGCAGAGCAAGCCCGGTACCAGTCCGTATTTCCTGGCCAGCCGGGCATTTTCTTTCAGATAGTTGAGATTGGCCGAAAGGTAATAATAAGGGTAGATACCCTTGTTTAGGCTGCTGTAGACAAACTGGTCGAGAGCCGGGCAATAGGTGTAAAACATGGGGTAAACCTCACCTTTGGGACCGGTCTCAATGGCCATGGGCGAAGCCAGCCCATTGACCTCCACATGGGTGAAACCGTTGCGGGCCAGTTCCCTGACATACGTTTCCCGGTCAAGCCCCTGCGTGATCCGTCCCTCCTGCGTCAGGAAAAAATCGTAAGCCACCCGGTGGGTTTTAAAAGCCGGCTTGAAGATCCTGCCACTTAGATAAGGCGCAATATCGTCATGGATCAGGTCCGACATCAGGTACTGCACAAATTCGAATAAATAATGGGGATGCGAAGCTACCAGGCAACCTGATCCTTCCTGGTTGATTTTTAAATAGATATATCGTTCAGGCAGGGCAGGCGGCAGCAAGCCGGGGTATTCACCGGCCCGGTCGGGGGACAGGACCGCAATGGCAAAGCCTTCAAGATCAGCATGAATGGTTGGAACCTCGACCGGTTCCGCCCGCTTGACCATTTCCGAGATCAATGCCGCTGCCGTATGAACCACCTCCGGTGATCCCGCAGGAATCAGAATCCTGCCGATTCTCAAAAAAACCTCTTTCATGAAAGAAATGTATTATCACATTATCACTCTATCACACTTCCACATTTCCACACTTCCACATTCCACATTTCCACACTTCCACATTCCACACTTCCACCTCATCACATCAACAGATCCTCCCCACCTCCTCCAGTATCCTCTCCACTTCCCACTCCTGATTGCACACATGGAAGGAAACCCTGACGGCATTCAGGCCGGCCTCCGGAACCACGCGTACGCGGATGCGCTTTTCGCCGGTGAGGTAATTGGCGATCTCCTGATTGCTTTTGGATTTGTTCCGGAAGGTGATCAAGGCCGACCGGTATTCCTCCTCGGCTGGGGAGAGCAGCTCCATCCCCGGGATCCGCCCGATGCCCTGGTAGAACTTTTCGGCCAGGAACCGGTTATGGGAATGAACTTTGTCGATTCCGATAGCCTGGATAAACTGTGCGCCCCGTTCCAGGCCGAAAAAGAGGGCTTCGTTCTGTGTTCCGTACTCATAGCGCATGCCGCTGTCACGGAACCTGAAATCACCTTTCCGGAGATCGTTTTCCATCTCGGAATAGGCCCCGATGGTCATCGGGTGCACCAGTTCACGTTTTTCCCGGCTGATATACAGGAGGCCTGTGCGTTTGGGGCCGAGCAGCCACTTATGGCCTGAAGCAGCATAGAAATCGATCCCGAGGGCTTTGACGTCCATAGGCATGGCACCGACCGCCTGGGCTCCATCCACCGCAAACGGGATTTTCATCTCCTGTGCCAGTTTACCGATCTCGGCAATTGGGAAAAGTTGTCCGGTCGTGGTGGTAATATGCGAAATGAAGATCAGCCGCGTCCTGGGAGTGATCAGTTTCCGGATGGCCTCGACGTTTCCGGCCGCTGTCTGGAGATCCGGTTCAAAGGCTTTCACCGCGATCCCGCTGACCTTGATATGGTTCAGCAGCGGCAGGTTCAAGGCCACATGCTCATGATAGCTGGTGATCACCTCATCCCCGGACTTGAGCATCAGCCCGTTCAGGATGATGTTGATCCCTTCGGTGGCGGTACTCACCAGGGACAATTCCTCCGGCTCGACAGTGGGACCGTAAAATGGTGCACAGGTTTTCTTGACGTTCAGCCACCGGACTTCATCATGACCGGGACGGGGATACTGTTCGTTCTCGATATTTGATTTCTCAACCATGTCAAGAACCGGCCTGGGCACTGCACCTATCCCACCGGTATTGAAATAGATATAATCATCCGGAAAAATGAACTGCTCCCGGATCTTCTTCCAGAAATCCCGGTCGTCCGGGGCACCTGCCAGGGCTTTTGCAAAATCCTCCGGATTGTCGTAGGCCAGTCCCGACCGGACTGCCAGCAGCCCGCCGGAAACCAGTCCCAATGATTTTAAAAAGTAATTTCGGTTCATGGTTTGAAGTTTATCCTGATATCTGCAGTACCATTAATTCTCCCTGTAAAGTTAACGTATTGGCTCCGTTCGACCCATTCAATCTGATACTGGGTCTCATTACCGCCGATCAGCACGCCCGTGACCCGATCCCCGGCACCGATCAAAACGTGGAAATCAACATCCGACGCACATTGAAGCTCAATACTGACCTGGTTGTCAATCCTTTTGTACTTATACCTTAATCCAACATCCGATATCCGGTATCCAACTCCTACCTCCACACCAGACATTCCTGCTGCCAGCCACCTGGGAGATAGTCTGATCTTCTCGTATCGTTTCAGCTTGTCTTCAACTCCGGCCAATCCCTCGATCAGGGCCCAGGCCATGGCGGAGGAGCCCCAGCCGTCGGTGGGCATGGCTTCCGGAGAAGTGCTGGTTTCCACGCTGGAAGGGGTTCCATCCGGGAAGTACCAGAGATAGGTTTCGTTTTTTTCCGAGATCAGGTTATAATATTTCCTGATGATCTCCACACCGTTGGCCTCAAATCCGTGGTTAAAGGCGGCCATGGCGAGCTCTCCTCCGGCCAGCGGGAAGATCCCTCCGTTGATATAAGCTCCTCCCACCAGTTTGCCGTCCCCGAAAATCCCGTTGGGGAAGGGCGGATCGATCGAGTACCACCCGGCGAAAGCCTTGCCTTCTTTTTCTCTCCGGATATATTCCCTGATGATACTGACAGCCTGTTCATGGGAAGCCAAACCGCGGTTGATCGCCATCGGGTTGCTGAGGCTCAGCTGCTCCGTTTCATCAACCCCGGGGACCTCAACCGGCGTCAGCTTCACAAAATGCGTATAAAACCGCCCGTTCCAGCACAGCTCATTAGTCTTAAGTTTTAAGGTCGTAGCTCGTTCCCGATATTCTTTCTCCTTCCTCCTTCCTCCTTCCTCCTTTGCCTCGAAGTATTCAAGTATAATACTAAGTAACTTGAGCGCTTCATAGTATCCGCTATTGTCCCCATGGAATATCCCCCAGTACGTATCCTCATTGATCTGGAACTGCAGCCACGGGTGCTTCCCCGCGGTATACGCAAAATCCCAGGTATCGATCGTATAAGGGCGCTTGACAAGTCCGGATGCCGCATCAATCCGCTGCGGGTTCGTGAAAATGTAATTCAGGGCACGTTCCATGTTGGGTATCAGACTGAGGATCCATTCATCGTCGCCCGTGGCTTGCCAGGTAAGGAAGGCGGCTTTGATGAACCGGTACTCCACGTCGGCCTCCACCGGCACCCTCACGTAGCGGGTCCAATTCTCCCGGATGCATGGTAGTTTATCTGGACTGGTGGTCACAAAATCAAAAATCCGGCCATTGGATGCCTGCGTAGCGGCAAAATGGTCGACCGTGTTCTTCAGGTCGCACTCAAAATATTTCGCTCCCCGGAGCATGTCGGAATGATCCCGGATCCAGATTGCCTTGGAGTCGGGCGACCGGTATCCCCTGACCCTCTCCCCGTCTATATTCAGTTCCAGCACATCCTGCTCCAGGAAGGCCTTGACGCGGGGGAAGAGGTCGTCGAAGGAGCGATGGCCAGTCTTTATGAAAGTGTTACTTTCGTTCATCTAGGAAGAAGTGATTCGTGATTCGTGATTCGTGATTCGTGATTCGTGATTCGTGACTCGTGACTCGTGACTCGTGACTCGTGATTGGTCATTAATCACTATTTCACCGTTACCATAAACCACAGAAACAGTATGACTCCTCCCACCAGCACCCAGCTTCCAAAGAAGCCGAGGTAATCGACCGGTTTCCATTTGCGGAACTCCCATTGGCTGTTGGGGAACATTTTTTCCTTCTCAAATTGCCGCGGATCGGCCCACCCTCTTTCCAGGGCCTGGTCGTCAAGCTCCCGGGTGTGCTGGACAGGCGTATGTATCTTGACAAAGAACCTGTCCTGCAGATCTTTCCTGACTGGTTTCGTGAACAGTGAAAAGAGGAATAAGAGGAGGAACGGGAAGAGTGCGTCAAAAAAGAAACGGAGTGCCACCAGCTGGGCTTTTGAGCATTTCGTCATATCGAAACCCAGCCAGCTGATCATCCAGATCTCGGCGTGGAAACGGTCGACACCGATCTTCGGGGAGGTCGGATCTTCCGGGTTCTCGCGGGCCACCTTGTCGAAAAACACGCCGACCGGAGCTATCGTGACCGTTTTTTCGATCTTCTCACCGACTTTAACGGCCCGGCCGGCATCCAAATCGGACTTCAAGGCCTTGGTCCGGATGGAGGTCTCATGGGGTTGTGTCTCCACGATCAGGTTTGGGTTATGCTTGATCGATTCAATGGCCGGAAAAAGGTTGGGAATAACCGCATAAACAGCCAGGCAAACCGCAACTTGCAGGATGACAGCCCATTTGGTCACCCTTCTCCAGATGAAGCCGAGCCAGATAGAAGCTCCGAAGATGGCCGGTATCGATATGATGTACTGGAACAGTTCCAGGAGGTTATCCACCACCAGGGCGATGCCGATCCCGCCGACGAGTGTGACCGCGATCACGATCCGTCCGATCGTGAGATAGTGCTTTTCCGATTTATCGGGATAAAAGGGTTTATATAAGTTCCTGATAAACAATGCAGCATAGGAAATGGATGATCCGCTGAGGGTGGACATGTTGGCTGCCAGGATGCCGGCCAGCATGAGCCCGATGGCACCCGGAACCAGCAGGTCATTGGTCATGAATCCCCAGATCAGGTCGGGATCGCTCAGGCTGCCGCCGTAAATCCCGATCGCCAAGAGGCCCGCCAGTGCCCAGAACACCATGATGACACGCTTGGTGAACATTCCCCCGATCATCCCGATGCGGGCGGTATTCTCGTTCCTGGCCGATCCGGCCGTCTGCATGCCGGTCACCACCGCCACAATCGACACCAGGTTGGCCAGGGACATGCCTACTATTGTATACCAGGCATACTCGCTCATCGTGGCCGATCCGAAGAGCTCGAACAGGTAATCCGGCACACTGGCGTGCAGGCCGCTGAATCCGCCCACCCTCGCTAGTCCGGCCGGTATCAGGACCAGTGAGAATATCAGGATCAATATTCCCTGAATGGCATCCGTTATTGCAGCCGCCCTGAAGCCGCCCATCATGGTATACATCCCCACCACCAGGGCATAGATCAGGTAAAACCAGATCTCGTTGGTATAGGAAAAAAAGGAATGCAGTTCGCCTTTTTTATTCTTGTCGCTGAGCTGCTCGTACCTGGCCTGCTGATCGGCAGTCAGGCCGGCCGCCAGTTCCTTCCGGAGCTGTTGGAATTCCTTGAATTCCGATATGCTTCGCTGTTCGGCCGGAGTACAGGCCTCAATCGGCTTGGGGGTCATCGCGACCATCGTTTTGGCGGCCACCATGTACCCGACGCCACCGCCCAACAATGCCAGCAAAAGGGTGAAGACCGCATAGCTTCCACCCAGGAACTTGCTGTTGAACCGCTCAGTAAAATAGTCCCCGATGGTAGTCAGCCTCACACGCCGGAAGAATAGGGTTGAGAACCAGTAGAATGGCGTCAGGAAGAGGACCAGGAACTGAATCCACATCCCTCCGATCCCCTGCCTGTAGACTTCGCGGGAAACCGCCACCGCCTGATCTGCGTTGGTTGAGGTGCCGAAATTCAGAAAAAACTGATAAGCCTTGCCGAGCTTGCGCCCGGCAAGAAAAAAGTCATTGGTATCCTTGTTCTTTTTTTCTGTTCTTTTTCCGATCCAGAGCATCACAACAATGAATACCAGAATAATGAGCAGGTCGAGAGTGTGGAGGCCGAAGAGCATGGCGGTTGGATTTTCCGCTAAAGATAAAAGGTTTCGCTTCACGCATTACGCATCACGCCGTCTCTTGCATCATTCTTTGTATGTCTTTGATCTTCCCATAGATGACAAAAGTATCCCCTTCATGGAAAACCGTGTTGGCCGATGCCACCTCCTGCACTTTCGAAACTCTTTTCAGGATGCCGAACAGGTTTTTCTCTTCAACTTTACGTATGGTGGTCAGCACCAAGACATTGTAATTGTTTTTCAGTTTCAGTTCCTCCAGTGATCTGCCCAGAAAACGCCTGGGAACCATCGCTTCCACGATGTTGTTTTCCTCCGACAGCTCATAAGATTCAATGATCCCGGGAATATCCAGTTTTTTGGCCCACCGGGAAGCTGTTTCTTCTTCGGGTCGCATGATCTCCTCAATCCCCATGGCATTCAGGATGGTTTCATGCAGGGGTGACACAGCCCGGCTGATCAGCCGTTTCACCTTCTGTTGCTTCATCAGGGCCGATGTCAGGATATTGGCTCCCTCATTTTGCCCGATGGCTACGATCACCACATCGACATCCCTGACAGGCAGAGTGACCACCGCCTGGGGATCTGTACTGTCCAGGCAAATGGCATGGGTGACTTTTTCCTTGATGGCCTCGATCTTTTCGATCCGGCTGTCCACCGCGATCACCTCACCGCCCATCCGGGTCAGCTTTTCAGCCAGCGAGGATCCGAAGATGCCCAGGCCTATGACCATGTATTTCATTGCATTATCGGTTTAGTTGATTAAAATATCTTCCTTGGGATACAGGTAGTTCAGGTGTTTGAGCTTGCGGATAAAGGCCGAAAGGAGCGTCAGCATACCCACCCTGCCGATGAACATCGTCAGGATCAGGACCAGCTTGCTTCCATCACAAAGGTCGCCTGTAATGCCCATGCTCAACCCGACCGTGCTGAAAGCTGAAATGCTCTCGAACAGGACAGGCAGCAGGGTTTTTTCCGGTTCGAGGGCACTTATGAAAAAGACCGACAATCCGACCGACAAAAGGGAAAGTCCGACCATTGCGTAGGAACGCCTGACTGAAACACCGGATATCTCCCGGCCGAAAACCTCTATCCGGTCTTTCCCCCGGGCCAGGCTGAATACGTTTACCACCATAAGGGCCAGGGTGCTGGTTTTAATCCCGCCCCCGGTGGACCCCGGAGAAGCTCCTACCCACATCAGGAACAGGGTCAGCAACAGGGTTGTCACATGGAGAGACCCAATATTGAGGGTGTTGTATCCGGCCGTGCGGGGCGTCACAGCCCCAAAAAAGGCTGTCACAAGCTTCCCCAGGCCATGATGTTCTGCCAGGGCGTTATTGTATTCAAAAAAGAAATAGAGAAGAGTGCCGGCGAGCAACAGCAATCCGGTGGTTATCAAAACGATCCGCGTATTGATACTGATCACCCAGGGTTTGTGGACCGGTTTCCTCCTCCGACGGAACAGGATGATCCGGTGAACGATCAGGTGCCTGATATATTGGATGAAGTTGAAAACGATCGGGAATCCCAGGCCACCTAAAATGATCAGGCCCGATAAAACCAGGTGCATCGGGTAGTTGAACCGGAAACCGGGATTGTACAGCCCTTCGCTTACGGTGGAAAAGCCAGCGTTGCAGAACGCTGAAACCGAATGGAATATTGAGAAGAAAATCCGCCGGTCCGTTTCCGGCACGACCGCAGGATCAAGGGTTGGAAAAAGGAGAAAAGCGCCGAGGAGTTCTATAAGGAAAGTGATCAGGATAATCCGTTTGAGGGTGCCGAGCACGTCGGAGATCCGTTCGAGATTCATCATATCCTTGAGTATCAGATTATCCCGATAAGAACTTTCGGCTTTAAAAAAATAACTGAAATAACTGGTGAAGGTCATAATCCCGATCCCGCCGATCTGGATCAGCGCCAGGATAATGATCTGCCCGTAAGTGGTAAAAAAGGTACCCGTATCGACCACGGCCAATCCCGTTACACACACGGCGCTGGTTGAAGTGAACAGGGCATTGACCAGGCCCAGGTTCCCGTTGGTGGCATTGGGAAGCAGCAATAACAGGGTGCCCAGGATTATGATACCGAAAAAACTCCCTGTAAACAACTGGGCAGGATTGAGGGACTGTGTATAAAGATTGATCCTCAGGGCGGAGAATTCACGGATGAAAACCAGGCCCAGGGCGATATACATCCAGGCCGCGTGGTCGAACAGGGATAACTCGATCCACCCGTAAAAAACCGCTATTTGCATGAGCAGGTAGAGGATCAGCAGAATATCGAAAGGAATGACCTTTGGACGTGGGCGGTATGATTTCAAAAAGAACCGGACCGTGAGGCTGGTGATCCCGGTGGCAAGCACCACGCAATATAAGTTGAAAAGTACCTGTTGCCCTTTATCCGGTTGATTAAAGCCCACGTCGTACGCGACCAGGACGAGGCTCAGAATGCTCAGCCAAAATGGCAATCGCTTGACCCACAGTGATATTGTAAGTTTTTTAATCGGCATGACCGCTCTGTCAGGAGGTGTTTATTCGACCCAGATCACTGAATTACCCGTACCGTACTCATTTTCTTCCCAGAGGGGGTTGCCCGGATCCAATATCCAGGTTCCATCGATAATGAATTTATAGGTATATTTTCCCGGGTTGAGGCACAGCGGGAACTGCCACTTTCCGTCATGACGCACCATCTGGTAAGCGTCCTCTTTAAAGTCACAGAATGAACCGGTCAGGATCACCTGCCCGGCGTTGGGGTAGCCCTCCAAGGAAAAGAGGTGTGTAGGCCGGACAACCCTGACAGAATTGACGTAATCACCCGAACCGGTAAGAAGGGGGTTATCCGGATCGGTGGTCCATTGGCCGTCAACGATATATTTATACTCATGATTACCAGCCGGGAGGACATAGGGAAGCTCCCATCCGGTTTCCGTCTTTTCCATCATCAGCTCGCCCCACTGCCAGTTGTTGAAGCTTCCGGCAAGCTCGACCTGTTGGGCATCCTGGAAGGCGTTCACCCGGAAGAACAGGGTATCGCCGATGCTCATGAACGAATTCTGATTGCCGCGCCCGTCGCCCCGGATTACCGGATTTTCCGGGTCGGTCATCCAACGGCCATCCACAATGAATTTGTAAGAATGGGTGCCTGTCTGAAGGAACATCGGACGGATCCAACCGTCATCAGACCTGATCATTTCGAGCTCATTGGGATTGAATCCGTTGAAGCTCCCGGCGAGAATCACTCTCCGGGCATCGGTGTAACCATTCAGGCGAAAAGTATAGTTGTAGCAGTAAAAAACCGAATTGTTTCCCCCGTTCAGGTCATCCTCCCGGTTCTTGTTATTGGGATCCTGCGTCCATCGCCCGTCGATAATATACTTATAGGCATAGTGTCCCGGATCCAGCCTAATGGAGATAGTCCAGCCCGATTCCGTTTTAGTCATGGGAGTGCCCCCCGTCGACCAGTCGTTAAAAGACCCTGACAGGTAAACCGATTGGGCCCAGGAATAACCGGGCAGGTTAAGGGTAACGATTGAATCCTGGTAGGAGAATGCTCCGGGCTTGGTGAAACGGTTGATGCCATAAACAGGTCCGTCGGGCTGCTTGGACCGGGTCAAGACTTGAAGAAAAAAATCGGATAATAGGAAAGTTTTATCCTCTTTGCCAATATCGGCCAGGTGACCGGCAGCCTTTGCCAGTTCAATCAGGCCGCCGGCGATCTTTCGAACCTGCCAGGTCTCGCCGTTGACCACTACTTCAGGCAACCCTTTCATGGCTTCGGAAACCAATGTGCTGTCAAGACTATATTGTGCTACAACCTGGTTGAGCTGGGCCAGGGTCCACGTGGGATCCAGCCGGATAATCAACTGTCCGTCCACAATCCGGCAAACATCTTTCGGAAGATCCTGGGCAACTGCCACAGACGCCAATGCAAACAGCACCCATAAACAGTTCAACCGTCTAACTCTTCTAAACCATTTCAACCCTGGTTTCATTGCTCTTTCCTTTCATTCAGCGTTACCCTGATCTCTTTCGTAACTAAGTTAACACATATAACACCCTGATCAAAAAAATCAAAGCCCAGGATCCCACCAACCGGGTAATCATAGGCCTGGGACAAGGCAGTAAGGTTGGCGACGATGGTTTGCATGGGGCTGAATTTCAGTTCGCCCAATGAAAAATCGGTCATCGTGCCATAGAGGACCTCGATATCCGCGCCTCCCACTCCGGTCATTTCGGAGCGGCGGCTGATGTTCACGGTTTCAAGCGCTTTTTTGGGTGCCGTACTGCTGATGACATTCGTTTCTGCACCGGTATCCAGACAAAAGTCCATGGTTTTGCCGCCAATCCTTCCGTTGACAAAAAGGATCTGCTTGTGAGTATCCATTTTGCCGGTATAATCGCATTCCCGCGGCTGGAATTCCGGATCAACCGGAACTCCCTTTTTATCCAGGTTCCTGAGCAGAAGGCTGCCGTTGGCCAGGTCGATCTCCAGCTCAAGATCGGCGAACAGGCTGATGCCAAAAAGTCCGAGGATCTTCACTTTGCGACGGTTTTCGATCTGTCCGAGTTCCGTAACATCAGCCTGCAGGTCCTCAAAGATGAGTTCTGAAACCTGCACCCGGTCCACCGAGGTCTTATAGATAGTCCGCGTTCCGCCGGTAAGGCCTCCGCCTGGTTCGTCAACTGCCCTGAGATTGTTCCTGAAATAGGTTTTGTTCAGCACCAGCTTATCGGCTCCGGTGTCAAAAACAAAATTACCTACCTGTCCGTCTATTTGCGCCTCGATGAGGAACAGGTGGCCCGACTGTTTGAGTGGAATCAGGACCGAGACCAACTCCCCATCCCGGTTCGTGGCAGGAATGACATTCAACAGGATCACCTGGCGTACATCAGGCAGCGATTGAATTTTTACCGGTTCGAAAGCCCTGAGAATCGGGCAATACTGCCCGGTCAGCATCAGCAGGACACTGATCTTCAATACACCCATGAACCGGTCGGTCTTCATCCTGAATCAAATGTACAAATCAATGGCCAAGGCGAAAACCGGAATCTTATTCATCGGTATTGAATACGTTGTCTGGACTACCGGGTAAATCTCTTTACGATCCTTTGTAGGCACCCGGCTTGCTAATCAGGTATTTTATAATAGGTGGCCTCCAGGGTATAATCCCTGAAACAGCGCTTGACCAGGGCCCGGTCCTGGAACAGATCCCCGGTGGATTCGACCATCAGATAAATGTTTACGTCATACTCATATTCCGTACTCTTATCAGGTGCCGTGAATTCTCCGGAACCCGTCAGCAAACCAGGCACAACATCAGTATTCCAGTCAATGTCCAGGTTGCCAATCTGTCCCTCCAGTCCGTTATATACCGATACGGCGATACTAACCGGATGTTCGGGGTCCCAAACCATACCGCAGCTGAAATCCAGGCTGAGAGGTTTGGATGGGCAGGCGCTAACGATTTTTTCCGTCAATGTGTAAGTAGTATATCCTAATTGTTCCTCTGGAGGCCAGGCATCATCCAGAGCAGATGAGTCCCGGGTAAAAATATCAGTTGTTTCAATAGCTCCTGTACAACTGGCACCTCCGTAAGTTATATCCAGGTTATCACAGGAACTGAATATCCAGATCAAAAGGATGGCAGCAATTTGAAGTGTTCTTTTCATGGCTTCCTGTTCTATTGGAGTTTAAGATATTCGACATTAATATGAAAATAATTGATCATGGATTTCAGCAACTCTCTGAGTTCCTGATCTGACCTGTCATAAGCAACAAGGTTGAATCCGACCTCAACATTGAAGGATGCCGGAGTCACTTTTTGATCTCCCTCGTTAAGGGTAAAAAGTTCTCCGTAAACTCCACAGGTCATGGGATTCGTCGCATCCTTGAAACTTGGATAATACAATACGCCGGAGTCAATTCTCACATAAGGTACCAATATGTCAATTCCTTTTCGGAAAAGGGAGGTAACAAAACGATAAGCAAAAGTCACACTGAAAGAGGTGCCGCCACATGCCTGATCGCAAACAACAGTTGAATAGAAATAGCATGAAATCCCGTTGCAGCGAAATTGTAAATGGTCCGTAATCTTCCCGTCTTCACCAGGAAGAACTAAATCTACAAAACGATAATCCGCATTCTCGCAAGCTGGATCGAGGGTATCACAACCTTGTGCTATCGGTAGCAAAAGGAACGCAATCCACGGGAGTAAAAATTTTATTGGATTCATAGCTTTAGTGTTAGGTATCCTAAAGTTATGGAAAAAACACTTGTCACCCGTCACTGCTAAAAAACCATCTCAACATATCTCCGAGCAGCGCCCTCCAGTTGCCCCATGAGTGGCCTTCGTTCACCTCACGGTAAACATAGGGAACCTGGTATTTATCGAGAATGCCTTTCATGTCAAGGGCCTGTTTCTGCGTATCATGAATAACGCCTGTGGTCATGTATACCCGGAAAGGATACCACTCGAGACTGGCAAACCGTTTCAGCACCTCACCATTGAAAGCCGGCGACTGGATTCCGAGCAGGTGGAAATCACCGGTTCTGACTGCCCCAAACCAGGCAGCATTCATGCCGCCGAGTGAGGTGCCCAGAATGGCGCGGTCATCGGGACAGGCATGGGTTTTATACATGCTGTCAATTACGGGAATCAACTCATCCCCCACAAAGTCGGCAAATTTTGGGTTGCAGATATACTCCTGCATTCTCCGGTTATTGCTTTCATTCCCGGGTTCGCGGGGATCAATGAAAACTACGATGACCGGCCGGATCTCTCCGCTGTAGATCAGGTTGTCGAGGATCAGGATCATTCCTCCCTTCAGGTCGTCGGCATATTCGTGGCCATCAGTCACATAGATCACCGGAAGGTTCTCGCATCTGAAATAATTATAGGGTGTATATACCTTATAATTAACCTGATATCCCAGTTTTTCACTTTCGATCAGCCTATCCTCCGACAGGTTCCCCCTGATCACATCCGGGGACAGGACTGTTTCCTCCGGGAACTTCCAGCCCGGCATTCTAAGCTCCGAATTGGGCCCCATGCCGCTCCACTGAATATGCGGATTATCAGGATCCAGGATCCATTTGTCATCTACCACGATTTTATAATCGAGCCGTGCATCTTCCGGAAACTTCTGAACCGCCATCCAGATGTCCGACAAACCCTGCCGGATACCCATGAAGCCTTTGATGCTGGGATTCCATCCGTTGAAATCGCCGGCCCAGGAGACCGCTTTTGCCTCTCCCCGGTACAGGAAAGCCACCGAATCTCCCAGCCGGACAGGGATCTGAAGATCTTCTTTCAATCTGATCCACAGGTCGTTTACCTGTTGCGTACGTTCCGCCGGATCGTTGATATTTACAACCTTGTCAAGTGTTCTCCTGAACTCCGTGAACGAACGGAACGGATATCCGGCCGGCTGACCGTTGATATCCGTGAGAAGATTGAGTATCAGCATCAACACGAGTATTACTGTGACCGCTTGCCTGTTCATGTTAGTTTCTTGCTTGATTTTGCCCTGGGATTGAACTCCAGGGCCAGATTGACCCAGTATTCCAGATCTTCGTCCATGTCGGTATGCTCAGGGTCGACCAGGATGAATCCTTTCATGTATCCTGCAGAGTCGAGCGGTTCGGTACCGGGTTTTTCCAGCATTTGTTCATGAAGCTGGGGGTCAACGCGAACCATCAGGTCATTTTTCATCACGCCGGTGCACATTTTTTCATCAACCATGTGACACACCCCGCCAAACATCTTTTTGGAAATAAATTGCACTCTTCTCTCCTGGAGGATCCGCTCGATACGTTCCGCTAAGAATTCGTCGTAAGACATTGAAGTGACTCGTGAATCGTGACTCGTGACTCGTGAATCGTGAATCGTGACTGGTGACTCGTGACTGGTGACTCGTGACTCGTGACTTGAAAGCCCCCGGACTGAAGTCCAGGGTTAGTCAAACATCACTTTTTCCTTTTTCCTTTTTCCTTTTTCCTTTCCTTTTGCCTTCTGCCTTCTGCCTTCTGCCTTCTAAGGCCTGTCCCTCCTTTCTTGGGGTTATCAGCGTCAGCGCTCCGAACTCGCTGAAATAGATTTTCACCAGCACCACGAACAGTGTGATCGTCAGCGGGCCGAAGATCAGCCCGATGAGGCCAAAGAGCTTGGTACCCAGGATGACGCCAAGGATCGTGATCAGGGGATGGACATTGGCCAGGCGCTTTTGCAGTAGGAAACGGGCCACGTTATCCACCGAGCCGACCAGAATGAAACACCACAGGCCCACGCCTATGCCGCTGCTTATATCCCCGATGGCCAAGGTATAGATCGTTACGGGAAGATAAACCAGCATGGCCCCGATAACCGGGATCATAGAGGAGATGGCGGTAAGAACCCCCAGCAGCAAAGCTTCCTGGATACCGAAAACCAGGTAACCCAGGAAAGCGATCGTGCCTTGCAGGAAAGCAACTGTCGGGATGGTAATGGCATTGCTTCTTACCATGCTGGTAACCTCGTTCAGGATCCTGTCCTTGTTTTCCCGGCTGAATGGCAGCGTCTTCTCAATAAAGGCTTCCATCTTGCGCCCGTTGATCATCATAAAGAAAAGGAACAGGTACATAAAAACCAGGATCATGGCTGTCCGGAAGGTACCGTTGAGAATGTCCTGGGCGAAACCGGTCAGTTTCCCACTGAATTTCATCAGGGTGTCCTGGTTCAATATGTTAATTCCCAGTGTATCAGCAAGATAGCTGTTGATTTTGTCGAAAGTTTCAGTAAAAAATTCAGGTGAGGCAATCAGCGGCTGGGCTTTTACGATGAGCAGCTTGATGATGAACCATGAAGGAACTACGATGACCACAACGGTCATTACCATCAGCAAGGCCGCCGCCAACCAGTTTTTCATGTGCTTTCCTTTCATCAGCCAGGCCATCGGGTCCTTGAGCAGAATATAGAGAGCGATAGCTCCCAGCAACGAGGGAAACAAGAAGCCCAACTCCCTCCATAGGACCCAGGCAATAACAAAAATGACACCGATCAGGATGAACTGATAGATCTTTCTGGGTTCGACCGTGTCGCTCATAGCGTTAAGGTTTGGTGCAAATATACGGAATTGGACATTGGGCAGGAAGTGAAGGCACAAGGCAGAAGGCAGAAGGCAAAAGGAAAGTAAAAAGGAAAAAGGAAAAAGGAAAAAGTGATGTTTGACTAACCCCAGACTTCAGTCTGGGGGCGTACCGCCATCCTTTGACTAACCCCAGACTTCAGTCTGGGGGCTTTCGAGTCACGAGTCACGAGTCACGAATCACGAGTCACGAATCACGAGTCACCATTCGCTCTTCTTTCGTATTTTTACTAATCAATCGACCCAAATGAAAAAAATATTTCTCCTTACTCTCTCTTTCTCCTTCCTCCTTCCTCCTTCCTCCTTTTCCCAGACAGTTCTTCCCCTAACCGATAACATGGACATCCCCTCCAACTCCGACATCAAGCTCCTGCCCGGGAGCTATTCGTTCGGAGATGCAGCCGGGGACGGTGTGATCCGGATCGTGGGCAAGGAGAACATCACCATCGATGGAGACAGTGTGGAGGTTACGGGTGCCGGTTTCGCAGGATTCATGATCTACATTGAGAATTCGAGGAACATCACAATAAAGAATTTCCAGTCTGTTTCGGAGTATTATTATGCCGTTACAGCTCGTTTGTCATCGGAACTGACGATAAATGGCAACCACTTCTCCCATAATAAAAAAGACACCACCGGCTGGATCTATATCTGGACCGACTACACCGAAGCATTGGGCGGCGGAGTGCTGATGCATCGCTGCGATGATTCGGAGCTCTTCGATAACACCATGGTTCAGCAAAATGACGGAATCGCACTGTATGAATGCGATCACATGGAAATCCATGATAATCTCCTGAACTGGAACTGCGGATTCGGCATCCGTATGAACTACACCGATAACTGCACCATTCGCCGGAATAATTGTTCCCATGTGAACCGGATCACCGATCCCAGCGACTGCGCGGCCATCCTGCTCATTGTTTCCAACAACAATGTGGTGGAATACAATGACCTTACCTATTCCGGCGACGGGGTTTTCCTCGGACAATACGAATTTTCCCATATTCCCAATAACAATTACTTCGGATATAACGACTGCTCCTATTCCCCCCATAATGCCATCGAGGCCACCTTCGCCGATGGCAATGTTTATATCGGGAACCGTTGCAATTTCAGTCACTACGGATTTTGGCTGGGATACAGCTTCAACTCACTGGTGCAGGACAATGAAATAATCGGGAATCTCCAGTCGGGGGTGGCGGTCGACCGGGGATTCAGCAATACCTTCATCAGCAACCTGATCAGGGAAAACCCTTACGGTTTCGAGTTGTGGGAAGGGGGGGTGATAGAGCCTTACGGTGACCAGTACTCACATGATTATTATATCTATGACAACCTCATCGAGGGCAACGTATGGGGGATCAGTGCCCTGAGTACCGAGCACCTGGTTGCGAAAAACAACACATTCAGCCGGAACAGGGAAGATATCCACGTCGAAGGGGAAGCCTTCCAGGATACCCTGACAGGCAACATCTTCCGGTCGCCCACCCTGTATCATATC
>Ga0208047_1000187_pt1 | contig 22978 bp, 18 predicted proteins | sample Kivu_220m_FD_184162 | JGI IMG/M metagenome (GOLD analysis project Ga0208047, IMG submission 184162) | Freshwater microbial communities from Lake Kivu, Western Province, Rwanda to study Microbial Dark Matter (Phase II) - Kivu_220m (SPAdes)... | ecosystem: Environmental > Aquatic > Freshwater >...
CCCCCAGACCGCCCTCCCCGCAGCCCTTGCCGGCACAGTACGAGACACGCTGAAGCCGACAGTGACCGGAACACTGACCTGAACACTGAGCCGAACAATGACGCGAACATCCTCTCGGACGATGTCTCGAACAACTCCGCGAGCAATGCGTCGTTCAGTGGAGGATAGAGGTTGAGATCAAGGTGGAGGTCGAGCCGAGAATCCAGTGACCGACGCACCCGCGGACGCAGTGCACGATATAGTGAGCGACACCCTGGTCGGCACTTCCTGACGAACAGCGTGAGGTACTTCGACGGACTCAAACGCAATCTCGACGCGAGGCTGTCATTGCGTCCGCGGTTGACAGACCGTGCTTTCGTATTATCCTACACGCTCAATGGCAAAGAAAACCGCGAAGGCGAAACCGGCAGTCCGGACCGGGAGTTCACCGCAAAGACACAGAGACACCAAGGTCCGGACGAGGTCAGAAGTCAGAAGTAAGAAGCTGAAAGTAAGAAGTGAGGACACCGGGAGGAAGCGGACGGGGAAGGATTTGCTGATTGTCGAGTCGCCGACCAAGGCGAGGACGATCGGGAAGCTGCTCGCCGGCAAGATGCAGGTGCTTTCTTCCCGCGGGCACATCGCCGACCTGCCGAAGTCCCGGCTTGGAGTAGATATAGAACACGCGTTCGAGCCGGACTACATCCGCATCCGGGGCAAAGCACCGGTCATCAACGAACTCAGAGCCGCGGCGAAGCAGTCGCGGGCCGTGTTCATCGCGTGCGACCCTGACCGTGAGGGAGAGGCGATTGCCTACTCGGTTGCGTTTGAGATCAGGGACGGCGCGCCGATCAAGCGGGTGCTGCTCTACGAGATTACGCCGAAAGGCATCAACGCAGCGTTTGCGGCCCCGGGCGAGATTGACATGAACAAGGTCTATTCGCACCGGGCACGGCGCGTGCTCGATCGGCTGGTGGGCTACCTTGTTTCGCCGCTGCTCTGGAAGATAGTGCGTGGCGGGCTATCGGCGGGTCGGGTCCAGACGGTGGCGCTCCGCATCCTGGTGGACCGCGAGCGGGAGATACAGGCATTCAAGCCGGAGGAGTTCTGGACCATCAAGGCGCTGTTCGCCAAGACCAACGGTGCTTCGTTCGAAGCCCAGTTGGCGAAGATCAAGGGCGAGGATTTCAAGATTCGCAGCGCGGCCGAGATGGAGACGGTGAAGCGCGGCTGCGCTGCGGCGCAGTTCGCCGTCGCGGACGTGAAGTCGCGCGACCGCGCACGCAGGCCGCTGCCGCCGTTCATCACCGCGTCGATGCAGCAGGACGCCGTCCAGCGCCTTGGCTTCCGGGCCCGCAAGGCGATGTCGGTGGCACAGCAGCTCTTCGAGGGTATCGATCTGGAGAGGGAGACCGCCGGCCTCATTACCTACCCGCGTACCGATTCGTTCCGCGTCGCCGACACATTTGTGCGGGATACGCGTCAGTTTGTGGCCGACAGCTTTGGCCCGGAGTTCCTGCCGGAGAAGTCGCGACACTATCCTGACAAGAAGGGCGCACAGGGCGCCCACGAGGCAATCCGGCCCACCCGCATCGAGCGCACGCCGGATTCGGTGAAACGGTTCCTGACGCCGGAGCAGTTCCGGCTGTACGACCTGATTTACCGCCGGTTCCTTGCCAGCCAGATGGCCGACGCGGTCTATTCCTTGACGGAAGTACAGGTTGCGGGCGGCGACTACCTGTTCAAGGCCGACGCTTCGAAGTGCAAGTTCTCCGGTTTTGAGCGCGTGTACGGAGACCCGGACAAGGAGAAGACGCTGCCTGCGCTCGCGCCGGCCGAGTCGCTGGAGATGAAGGAGTTCCGGCCGGAGCAGAAGTTCACCCAGCCGCCGCCGCGCTACACCGAGGCGACGCTGATAAAGCGGCTGGAGGTGAACTCGATCGGCCGGCCATCGACTTACGCGACCATCGTTTCCACGCTGTTCGACCGGAAGTACGCGGAGCGACGTGAGGGGAGGCTCTGGCCGACCGAGCTCGGTATCATAGTCTGCGACGTGCTGGTGCCGCGTTTCTCGGATGTCTTCGAGATCGGGTTCACGCGTGAGATGGAGAAGGAGCTCGACCTGGTGGAAGAGGGAACCGAGAAGTGGCAGGAAGTCATCGCGCGGTTCTACCGGCCGTTCAAGCAGGACCTCGACAAGGTCGCCGAGGGCGCGGCCGACATCAAGCAGGACTTGAGCCGGGAGCTGGACGAGAAGTGCCCGGACTGCGGTGCCAACCTGGCCGAACGCTGGGGCCGGTTCGGCAAGTTCATCGCCTGCTCGCGCTACCCCGAGTGCAAGTACATCAAGAAGGAGAAGGCGAAACTGCTGGACGAGAAATGCCCGCAGTGCGGCAAGCACCTGGCCCAGCGGTCGGGGAGGTTCGGGCCATTCAAGGCCTGCTCAGGATACCCCGAATGCCGGTACATAAAGAAGGAAGAAACCGGGCCGGACCTGAAGCCAGGGGAGGCCTGTCCGCAATGCGGCAGACCGCTGGCCGAGAAGCGCGGCCGATTCGGGGTGTTCGTCGGCTGCACCGGGTACCCGGAGTGCAAGTTCATGGTCCGGGGCAAGCGGCCTGAGCCGAAAGTGCTGGACGAGAAGTGCCCGCAGTGCGGCAAGAACCTGGTCGAGCGCAAGGGCCGGTTCGGGCCGTTCATCGCCTGCTCCGGCTACCCGAAGTGCAAGTACATCAAGAAGGACAAGGACAAAGGACGGAAGACTGAGGACGGAGGAATGAGGGCGGAGGAGCAGGCATGAAAGCGGTGAAGAACGGTTCGTACTGGCAGCTCCGGTTGATGCCGGGCGAGGAGATAGTCGAAACGCTGGTTGGCTTTGTCCGGAAACAGCGCATTCAGTCCGGGTTCCTGACCGCAATCGGCGCCGCCGAAGACATCTCACTGGGGTGCTTTGACCCGCAGACCAAAGCCTACCACAAACGGATGTTCATCGGCGACCACGAGGTGGCGGCCATGGTCGGGAACGTGGCCTGGGTCGGCCGGAATCCGGTCTGCCATATTCACGCCACGATCAGCACGCACCGGCTGACTACCTTTGCCGGCCATCTCTTCTCCGGTACGGTCACGGTTACACTCGAGGTCGCGTTGGTTGCCGGGACCCGCCGCCTCGCCCGCAAACCCGACCCGGTTTCCGGTCTGAACCTGCTGGCACTGCGATAGAATAGGGTACAGGCGTCCAGGGGTCTTGGGGTCCTGGTCTCCGGGAATCTGCTTCCATCCGAGTTCATCCGCGGTTGCTCCCGCCTGAATTGACTTCAGCGGGCTTATTGATACACTGCTATCCTAGGAGTGCGGTTATGCAGTTGCCAAGAATGGCCTGTCTGCGGGCCGGAATCCTTAAGGAGGAACCTGATGGCGCTGATAGACGATGTTAAGAACATCATAGTCGAACAGTTGCACGTAACGCCGGAGAAAGTTACCGATACCGCTCACTTCGTTGACGACCTGGGCGCGGATTCGCTCGACATCGTCGAGCTGGTCATGGCGTTCGAGGAGAAGTTCGGGGTCGAAATCCCGGACGAGGACTCACAGCAACTGGTAACCGTCGGCAAGGCCGCCGAGTACCTGCAGAAGAAACTGGCCGAGAAGAAGTAGCCGGCCCCCTCACCTCAACCGCTGATGAGCAACCAGAGCGGTCGACGACGGGTCGTTGTTACCGGGATGGGCGTGGTTACGCCCGTGGGAAATGACGTCCCGACATTCTGGCAGAGCCTTCTCGCCGGCAAGACCGGCGTAGCTCGGCTCACCGCGTTTGACATTGCCGACCTTGAGGTTCAGATTGGCGCCGAGGTCAAGGGGTTCGACCCGACCCAGCGCCTGGACGCGAAGCTGGTGAAGCGAACCGACCGGTTCACCCAGTATGCTCTCTGGGCGGCGGACGAGGCGGTCCGCGATTCGAAGATTGACTTCGAGAAGGAGGACCGGAGCCGGGTCGGCGTTATCACCGGGTGCGGTATGGGCGGCATCCAGACCTGGGAGGCCCAGCACGTGCAGTTCATGCAGAAGGGCCCGCGGCGCGTATCGCCTTTGCTGGTGCCGATGATGATTCCGGACATGGGGTGCGGCCAGATTGCCATCAATTACGGCCTGCGCGGCCCCAACTACGATACGACATCGGCCTGCGCGTCCGCCGCACACGCGATCGGCAGCGCGTTCCGACACATCATGCACGGCGACGCCGATGTGATGGTCGCGGGCGGCACCGAGGCCGCGATTACGAGGTTCACCATCGCCGCATTCTGCAACATGGGCGCGCTCTCCAAGCGGAACGCGGAACCGGAGCGGGCCTCCCGGCCGTATGACCGGGACCGCGACGGGTTCGTGATGGGCGAGGGTGCCGGCATCTTCGTTCTCGAGGAGCTTGAGCACGCCCGCCAGCGAAGCGCGCCGGTCCACTGCGAACTGGCCGGGTACGGTGCGACCGCCGACGCCCACCACATTACCGCGCCCGACCCGGACGCGCTCGGCGCGATGGCCGTGATGCGCGCGGCGATTGCCGAGGCCGGTCTGCGACCCGAGGACATCGACTACGTCAACGGCCATGGTACTTCGACGCCGCTGAACGACGCATCCGAGGTGAAGGCGATCCTCGATGTCTTCGGTGCACACGCGGCCAAACTCGCGATCAACTCGACCAAGTCGATGATCGGACACGGCCTCGGCGCGGCAGGCGCGATGGAGCTGGCGGCGATGGCCCTGCAGGTCAAGCACCAGCGGGTCCATCCTACCGTCAACCACGAGGCCCCGGATGACGGCGTGGCGCTCGACTTCGTCAAGGGCGCGGCGCGCGACTGCCGGATCCGGGCCGCCCTGTCCAATTCGTTCGGATTCGGCGGGCACAACGCCTGCCTGCTGATAAAGGCCTGGTCGTGAATATAGCCGTCTGCGTCAAGCAGGTTCCTTCAACCGAGACGAAGATCCGGGTCAACACCCAGACCGGTTTCGTGGACACGACCGAGATTGAGTGGGTCGTCAATCCATACGACGAGTACGCGCTCGAGACCGCCCTGCGTCTCAAGGAGAAAGCCGGCTCCGGCGCCATCACCGTCTTGGCGCTCGGCCCGGAGCGGGTGAAGACTGCACTCAGGACCGCGCTGGCGATGGGCGCGGACGGCGCGGTCCAGCTCACGGCGCCGGAGTTCGACCGGATTGACGCTCTGGCCGCCGGTCGTCTTCTGGCCAAGGCGGTCCAGCGGCAGCCGTTTGACCTGGTGCTGTGCGGCAAGCAGGCGGTGGATGACGACCAGGCGGCAGTGCCGCCGGCAATCGCCCACTTCCTTGGTATTCCGCACATCTCGGTCGTGGCGGAGTTGACCGCTGACTTCGCGACCGGCACCATCGTCGCCCGGCGCGAAATCGAGGGTGCGACCGAGGTAGTCCACGCGCGGGTTCCGTGCCTGGTGACGATCCAGAAGGGCAACTACGAACCCCGCTACCCGACCCTCAAGGGGATGATGGGCGCGAAGAAGAAGGAAATCCCGGTGCTGGGTCCGGCCGAGCTGGAAGTCGACCCGGCGGCGCTGACCCGGCGTCTGGAGTACATCGAAGACCGGCTGCCGCCCGGCCGCAAGCCGGGACGCGTGCTCGAAGGCGGGCCGGAAGAGGTCGTGCCGGAACTGGTGCGGTTACTGCACGAAGAAGCGAAGGTCCTCTAAGCTGGAGATGATTCTCTATGTTTGACAGGAAGCTCTCACAGGAACGTCTGCTCGTGGGAATCGGCGGCAACATGGGCTCCGGCAAGTCGACCGTCGCCAGCGAGCTGAAGCGCTACGGCGCGAAGATCATTGCTGCGGACGAGATGGGCTGGTCGATTCTCGCCAAGGGCACGACGGAATACCGCAAGCTGGTCAAGACCTTCGGCCGCGGGATTCTGACCAAGGCCGGCAACATCGACCGCCGGGCACTGGGTAAGGTGGCTTTCGCCAGCAAGGCGAGCCTTGCCAAGCTGAACGCGATTGTCCACCCGGCACTACTCGAGCGGGTGCGCAAAGAGATCGACCGGAACCGGAAGGGACTCGTCGTAGTCGACGCGGCACTGCTTTTCGTCTGGGGGCTGGATAAAGAAGTCGACGTCGCCATCCTCGTGACGGCGGCCGATCGCCTCAAGATCAAGCGGCTGGTCGACGCCGGCATGAAAGAAGAGGACGTCCAGGCCCGCCTGAAGCTCCAGCCACCGGATGCGAAAATCTGGCGGCGGGCCGACTTCGTGCTTGAGAATAAGGGTTCGTTCGCGGAGTTGCGGCGGAAGTGCCGCGCGCTCTGGAATTTCTTCTACAGCGCGAAGTTCCAGGCGTTCAAAGCCGCCCGCCGTTCCTAGCGGGTAGTTCGTGGTGCCGGCACTCGCCGGACGAACATGAAACTCAGCCAGGTCCCGCTCAAAGAGATTGAATGCGCCGGCCCGGTGATGCGGGCGAGCACTCCCTATATCCTCGAATACGACGAAGTCGCTTCGCTCGCCGAGGACCTGTTCGAAACCTACTGCGCCAGCATCAATCCGGCTGCCACCAGGCTCGGCCCGCGGCAGCGCGAGTCGAACGCGGAGAGCTACGCCATCCTCAGCCGCGAACGCGAGCTCGGGCGCTTTCATGTCGTCTACGACATCGACGAGACCAGGCTCGCCATCGAACTGAATGAAGACGAGGCCGACAAGTTCTACCGACTGATGCGTGAACAGCGCATCATCACACCGGACCTCGGCCTGATCCGTCGCGTGATGTCGGGCAACATGGCCGAAACTGTCGCCGCCGCACTCTGGCAGATCGGGGCCATCAAAGTCACGCTCGGCGACCTGCGCCCGCTGTTCAAAGTCGATGAAGGCCGGAATTACAGCCCGATCTACATCGACGTCAAAGGGCTCACCAATCACCCGGCGGTGAACGATTTCGTGCTCTCCTCGGCGGCACTGCTCGTTCGCAACCTCGACTTCGACGTCATCTGTGGTATCGAAGCGGGTTCGATTGCCATCGCCGCGGTGATGGCCCAGAAGCTGGCCAAGCCGATGTTCTATGCCCGGCGCGCGCGGCGCTACCCCGAAGCGAGCCCCTTCGAGGGCATCAAGAGCCACGAGCTTTTCCGCAAGCGCGTGCTGCTGGTCGACGACACGCTGGTCCATGGCTGGACCAAAACCCGGGTCATCAGGGAGATCCGGGAGTGGGGCGGCCGGGTCGAAGCCTGCTTTGTCATTTTCGACCGGCAGCAGCAGGGCAGCAAAGACCTCGAGCAGGTCGGGGTGAAACTCGATTCGCTCACCAACCGTGACGCAGCCCTTTCACCGAAGATCCCGCGCGAGATAAGCTTCCTGACCGATGAGGAGTACGAAGAAGTTGTCCGCTACTTCGCCGACCCCGGGGTGTGGCACGCAGCGCACGGTTACACCTTCCACGAGCCGTCGCCGCTGGACTAGGTTCGTACAACGTTCGTTCTTTGGGCTGTTCATCGCTGTTTCTGATTCCCGCATTCTGTATTCCGGTTTGCCGCCCACGGCCGATGGTCGTGATGCCTACCTTGACAGCGGGCCAACGCTGGTCACAATGTTATCGAGGAAAGTATTTCAGTGATGAGCCAAGCCGCCATACCTCTTACCTGCGGAGGGGACTATGTTCTGGAACTACATCTGCCCTGAGTGCCACAAGCCGACCTCGGTCGAATGGTCGCAGCGCGAAGCCGAAGTAGCTTGCCGCCGATGCGCGCGGGTCCACTACCCGCCGACGCCGCACGAGGACCACTATGCCTACGTCGATGAACTGAAGTGGCCGCCGGAACTGGAGGAGGCGGTCATATCTTTGCGCGGCACGGTCTGCGCTGTGCCGGGCTGCTTCGGCGAACACACGACGTTCGTATACCGCGTGCCGATCTCGGCCGGGGGCCAGACCTCGGTGGACAACCTGCTGCCGGTGTGTGCGCGCCACGCCGTCTCGAAAGGAGAACGGTCCTGGGACGAGTGGATAACCTCCGCCCGCGAGGAACTGGCGGCCGAGAAGCAGGCGGCCCCGACGTTTGAAGTGACCATAACCAAACACCCGTTGTCGGACGAGGCGCCGGAGTCCGAGTTCGTCGCCCCCCCGGCCGGACTGATGGTGCCGCTGGCCGGGTTGCGCGCGCCGCGCGCGCCGAAGACGGCAGCCGCCGGTGCCGCGCCCCTGGCCGAGCTGAAGCTGGCGGTGCCGTTTCTGCGCGGACCGACCGGCAAGATCACGTTCAACTATGACTGGGAGATGAAAAAGAGCGGACGCTGTCGTCTGTTCCTGCTGGCCTGGCCCCGTGGCGACGAACCCGACATCACGTTGCTCGGCGGGCCGAAATACCACGGCCCTCAGGTAGGAAAGGACCACCTCGGCGTCAAGGACGAGAAGGGCAATGCCGAACTGGAGCTGACGCTGCCCGCATCGCCGGACGGTCGCTGGACTGCAGCAGTGGCGGTGCTTGACCAGGGCTGCGACTTCCAGCTTACCGAGTACGCGCTGGCCGCGACGAAGTAGCGGTGTGAATCCAGGAGTCGAGGGCTAGAGGGGTCCAGCGGCCGGGACTCGGAATCCTACTCAGCGAACGATCTGCGGATTTCTGCGCTGACGGCGGCCGCTGGCACTTCGCGCTGCCCGCCGGTCGCAAGGTCCTTTAGCGAATAGACACCCTTGGCCAATTCGTCCGGCCCGATGATCACGCAGCAGGCCGCCTGGGCCGCATCGGCCGACTTGAACTGCCCCTTGACCTTGCGCGAGTCGTAGTCGACCTGCGCGGCAATGCCGTCGGCGCGGAGCCGGACGACCAGGTTCTGCGCCGCACCCTGTTCGGCCTCGGTCAGCCAGACGACGAAGGCGAGGTCCCGGCGTGCCGGAACCGGCTGAGCCGGGGCAGCGAGCAACGTCCGCTCGAGCCCGATCGCGACGCCGACGCCCGGTGTGTCCGGTCCGCCGAATTCCCCAATCAGGTAGTCGTAGCGGCCGCCGCCGCCGAGGCTGTCCTGCGCGCCGAGCGACGCCGAGATGTACTCGAATGTCGTTCGGCTGTAGTAGTCGAGTCCTCGCACCAGTCGGTCGTTCACTTCGTAGCGCAATCCGCGTCGATTCAGGTCGGCCAGGACTTGCTCGAAGTGGCGCTGGCAGGTCGGGCACAGGTATTGCCGTGGCGTCGGGGCGTCCTTGGCCGCCCGCCGACAGGCCTCGACTTTGCAGTCGAAGACGCGCAGGGGATTACGGTCGATGCGCAGCTTGCAGTCCTCGCAGAACTGCTCCTTTCGCTCGATCAGGAACATCCGGAGCGCGTCGCGGTGGGCCGGGCGGCATTCGCGGCAGCCGATGGAATTCACCTGGGTCGTGCAGTCGTTGATACCCAGATGCTCAAAGAAGGTGTTGCCGAAGTAGATTACCTCGGCGTCAGTGAGCGGACCGGCCTCGCCCAGCGCCTCGACCCCGACCTGGTGGAACTCGCGCGTCCGTCCTTTCTGAGGGCGGCAGTAGCGAAAATAGGGGCCGATGTAGTAGAGCCGGCACGGCAGACGCAGTCGGTTTTCGAGCACGGCCCGCACCACGCCGGGCGTGCCCTCGGGCCGCAGCGTCAAGTCGCGGCCGGCGTGGTCCTTGAACGAAAACATCTCCTTGGTGACGATGTCGGAAGTATCGCCCGACGACTTCACGAAGACCTCGGTGTGCTCGAAGGTCGGGGTCACTATCTCTCGATACCCACTAAGCTCGGCCAGCCGCCGGAATTCGAGCTCGACGTGGAACAGCCGGCCCGAGTCCGGGGGCACCAAATCCTGCGTGCCCTTGGGACGGGACTGCTTCAGATCAGACATGATGCTGGTCCAGAGTCTGAATTCCGAAGTCCGGCTGACGACGGAGGGACGCAGGCACAAAGGGCATGATGGCGGTCGACCTCAGCAGTGGACGGCTAGGCATCTGTCATTGAAGAACTCGCACAGCGACCGGGATTCGGGTACCGGACTTCGAGCTTGTCTCACCGCGAGAGGCGGATGGAGAGTTCGTAGGCGAAGAGGCCGAGGAAAATGCCCGTGATGTTGGCCAGCATGTCGGTGATTTCGAAGTCGCGGTCGGGGATTCTCTTCTGGATGAGTTCGAGCCCGACCGCGAATGGTCCCGTGACCAGCAGCGACGCCCACGGCACGGCCGCCTGGGCCGAGATGCTCATTACCGTGAAGAGCGACGTGTGGATGATTTTGTCGCCACCGCGCTCGAGGATCTTCGGCGGGCGCTTGAGGTGGAATGGGAACGTCAGGGCAAAACAGGTCAGCGCGATCCAGAACACCAGGAATACCCACGCCCGACCCCGGCGACCTTTCGCCATCGGTCCGCTACCCGGCCTCGCCGCGGATGATTTCCTTCACCCGCATCAGCCGTGTCTGGTCGCCCCGCTCGACCTCGCCCAGCTTTAGATTGATGAATTTCACCGTTTCCTCGATGCTCGGTATGAGGACGAACTCGAGCGCGTTGACGCGTCGGCGGGTCCTTTCCATCTCGGCGGCCAGCAACTCGAGGCTCTTCTCCTTCTCGGCCAGGATCAGCAGTGGGTCGAGCAGGTCGTCGAGTTCGTCCAGCGCGAAGTCCAGCTCCCCGGACGTGGTGGCGAAACCATAGCAGCGCGTCTTACCGGAAATCTCCTTCTGGAACACCGGCACCTTCACGTTCATGATGTTCTTCGTCGTGACCGATACCGTGACTTGCTTGGATGGCAGCATTACCGCTTCGTCCAGTGCTTCGCTGCCGTAGGACGCGCGGGCGATGGCGAACCGGCCGAGTATCCTCGCCATCCCGCCCTCGACCTTCTGCCGGTGCTCGATGATTTCCGCGACCAGGGCGAGGATAAGGCGCATCATCTCTTCTTGCTTGTCCTTCAGCAACTTATGCCCGCGGCGGGCAATCGCCAGCCGTTTCCGGAGGCGCAGGAGCTGCATCCGGTTGGCGCTGACAGCGAGTCTCATAGCGGCGTGATTGTATTTCCAGTGCTCGGGAAAGTCAAGCAAGGCCCGACCCGCCGTCTGCCGCGGCCCGGTCAGGGCGGGGAGGTGGAGTCGGTTGATGGCTGTTTCGGTTTTCCGGGTCAGAGCTTCGACCAGCATCCATATCCAGACCGCCAGTACAGGGCCAGCCCGAACATGACGCCGACTGGGCGCTGCGTCAGCCGGAGCCAGCCGCACATCTCCGCGGCAAGAATTGATCCGAACAGGGGCTAGTCCATCAGAATACCGGCCGCGTCAGACTCGGCAGAAAACGGGTCGACTTCGAGTCGATCGCGTTCGAAGCTGCCGGCTCGAAAAGCAGATGCCCGCCGGAAGTCGGCGGGCATTGCCTCCAGTAGTCACCGCTGAGAAAGCCATTGCTGTCTTTCCCGGCAATCCTCGAGGACCCTGTCCTCAGGGCTGCCATGCGCCCGAGCTTAAGTCATCAGGCCGCCAGCGGTCTCAATTGGCGCCGGGAACGGGGAAACAAGGGGGTTATTTTGGTGGGTTGGGAAGGAGGGATACCCGCTCCCGGCAAATCTCATGTTTCCCCCGTGACCTTCACCCCGTGGGGGAAACCTCTCCGGATTGTGAAAGAACAACCTTTCCGTCTGCGACCGATACCGAAACCGTCGCCGGCCTGGTTTTGAGAATCAGTTCTGCAAGCGGATTCTCGACGAGACGCTGGATGACTCGCTTGAGCGGCCGCGCCCCGAAATCCGGGTCGTAGCCTTCTTTCGCAAGTACGTCCTCAACACCTTGACTAAGTATAAGACCCACCCCCTGCTCTGTCAATAAATCCCGCACGCGGGCAAGTTGGATGTCCACAATCTTCCTAATGTCATCGCGCGAGAGTGGGTTGAATACGACCACGTCGTCGATTCTATTCAGGAATTCGGGCCGGAAGCTCCGCCGCAGGAGCTGCATCAATTCGTCGCGGTCAAACCTCCCCTGCCGGGCCAGTTCGGTACCGAGGTTCGAGGTCATGATGATGATGGTGTTCTTGAAGTCCACGGTCCGGCCGTGGCCGTCGGTAAGCCGGCCATCGTCGAGAATCTGCAGCAGCACGTTGAACACGTCGGCGTGCGCCTTCTCGATCTCATCGAGCAGCACAACCCGGTAGGGCCGTCGGCGTACGGCCTCGGTCAGTTGTCCGCCTTCTTCGAACCCGACGTACCCGGGCGGCGCGCCGACGAGCCGCGACACGGTATGCCGTTCGCCGTACTCCGACATGTCGATGCGGACAATCGCTTCCTCGGTGTCGAACAGCACCTGGGCCAGCGTCCTCGCCAGTTCGGTCTTACCCACGCCGGTGGGCCCCAGAAAGATGAAGCTGCCGATGGGTCGCTTCTGGTCGCCGATCCCGGCCCGGGCCCGGCGGATGGCATTCGCCACCGCCGCGACCGCTTCGTCCTGACCCACGACCCGTTTGTGAATGTCGTCTTCGAGTCGGAGCAGCTTCTCGCGCTCCGACTCCATCAGGTTCTTCAAGGGAATCCCGGTCCACTTGGCCACGACCTCGGCGATGTCCTCTTCGGTCACCTGCTCGCGGAGCAGGCGGTTGCCCTTCTCTTTCCCGGCGAGCTCGGTGAGTTTCTTCTTCAGCTCGGCCAGCTTGCCGTACTCAAGCTCGGCCGCCTTGTTCAGGTCGTACGTCCGTTTGGCCGCATCCGCGTCGGCCGCGATCCTCTCAATCTCTTCCTGCAGCTTCTGCCGGGACTCGACTTCTTTCCGCTCGGTTTCCCACTGCGCAGTCAGCCGCTTCTGGTCTTCCTTGAGGTCGGCAATCTCCTTCTCGATCTCCCTCAGCCGCTTCCGCGATGCCTCGTCCTTGTCGCGCTTGAGCGAGAGCCGCTCCATCTCCAGCTGCATCAGCTTCCGGTCCACGTCGTCCAGCTCGACCGGCTTCGAGGTAATCTCCATCTTCAGCTTGGCTGCGGCCTCGTCAACGAGGTCAATGGCCTTGTCCGGCTGGAACCGGTCCGCGATGTAGCGGTTGGACATCGTCGCGGCGGCCACCAACGCCGCATCGGTTATCTGCACGCCGTGGTGAACTTCGTACCGTTCCTTCAAGCCCCGCAGGATCGAGATTGTCTCCTCTACTGTCGGTTGGTCAACGTAGACGGGCTGGAACCTCCGCTCCAGCGCCTTATCTTTCTCGATATACTGGCGGTATTCGTCGAGCGTGGTTGCGCCGATGCAGCGCAGTTCGCCGCGGGCGAGCATCGGCTTCAGGATGTTGCCGGCGTCCACGGCGCCCTCAGCCTTGCCGGCACCGACCACGGTATGGAGCTCGTCGATGAAGAGGATGATGCGGCCGTCGGACGAGGCGACTTCCTTCAACACCGCCTTCAGCCGGTTCTCGAACTCGCCCCGGTACTTGGTGCCGGCGATGAGCGCGCCCATGTCGAGCGCGACCAGCTTCCGGTCCTGCAGCGACTCCGGCACGTCGCCTCTGACTACGCGCTGGGCGAGCCCCTCGACGATGGCGGTCTTGCCCACGCCCGCCTCGCCGATCATCACCGGGTTGTTCTTGGTGCGACGGGAGAGGACCTGCATCACCCGGCGGATTTCGTCGTCGCGGCCGATGACCGGGTCGAGCTTGCCGTCGCGGGCAAGCTGGGTGACGTCGCGACCGAATTTCTCCAGCGGCTGGTAGCGTTCTTCGGCGCCCTGGTCGGTGACGCGCTGGGACCCGCGGACTTCTTTAAGGGCCGCGAGCACCTTGCCGGAGTCGACCCCGAACGCCTTGAAGACCCGCGCGCAATCTCCGTCCTTCAGCCCCAGAACCGCGAGGAAAAGGTGCTCGGTGGAAACGTACTCGTCCTTGAACCGTTTGGCCTGGTTTTCGGCTTCGGCCAGCACCTGCCGTGCCCGGGCAGACATGTAGAGCTGGCTGTCGCCGCCGGTAACGCGCGGCCGGTCAGTGAGCGCGGCCTGAATCTGCTGATGGATGACTGCCGGGTCGACGCCGACCTTCTTGAGGAGCTGCGGAACCAGCCCTTCCGATTGCTCAACTAGAGCCAGCAGGATGTGCTCAGCGTCCAGCTCATTCTGCTGGTACCGGGTGGCGATGCCCTGAGCGGAAGCGAGCGCCTCCTGCGCCTTCTCGGTGAACCTGTCTATATTCATCTTCCTTTATCTTAGATAGCCGCTTGTGGCCGTGAGATTCGCCCCAAGGGGCCGTGCCTCGGGCGCTTGACCCCTGCCGACCGGCTGTTACAATCTGCATCCGGAGGCGCGGTGAATTGCGCATTTGTGATCATCGGTGCGTGTGCCTGCACGCGGCTGGAGCCGCGCAGGCCGAATGACGCAGGCTGCGCGAGTCCGAGCGTCTGTTTCGCCTGCTCCCAACCATCAACCGCAGCCAAGTTCGTCATCACGAAACAGGGAGATAACTTGAGAAAACGAATGGCCTTTGCCGCGGTCTGCCTGCTTGCCACACTGTCGTTCGTATCTGCCGACCCGCTCTGGGTCAGGACCTACAACGGGCCGTTCGACTCTCACGACGAGATTCATGCCATCGGCGTGAACGACTCGGGTGATGTCATCGTGTCAGGCAAGAGCTACGTGGCTCAGGACGACCAGGAGTTTGTGACCATTAAGTACCGCCCGGACGGCGACACGGTCTGGCTGCGGCGCTTCAATCCTGGTGCGGGACTCGACGGCCCGACAGCGCTTGCCGTCGACCACTCCGGCAGCATATTCGTCACCGGCTATGTCGGCGACCGGACGTCGGAGTATGGCGACTGGATGACCATCAAGTACTCGGCTGCAGGAGAATCGCTCTGGGCCGCAGTGCACGACGAGGGCGACGAAGACCGGGCCTTGTCAGTCGACGTGAATCCGGCAGGCTATGGCTTTGTCACCGGCAGAGCCGGTTCGGCGAACGACCTCGATTACGTGGTGGTGAAGTACGACCATAATGGTGCCGATGCCTGGGTCTTTCGGTACAACGGCGGCTACGACGACGGCGCCAACGCAGTTGTGCACGACGAGCAGGGCTACACCTACGTGACCGGTTACACCAGTTCCGGCGGCAAAGACTTCGACATTCTGACCTGGAAACTCGGCCTTGGCGGCGACTCGCTCTGGGCAACCATCTACGCCGGCCCGGCCGGCAACTCGGACGAGGGGATGCTCGCAGCCGTCGATGGCGCCGGCAGCCTTGTCGTCGCTGGTATCGTCAGAGACTCGGCCAACCACAGCGACTTTGTCACCATCAAGTACGCGTCCACCGGCGAGACGCTATGGACCCGCTGCTACGCCGGGCCGGCCGGCTGGGACGACCAGCCGACCGGAATCGCGGTCGACGGAGCCGGGTGTGTCTACCTGACCGGAGGAAGCGAGACCGATTCCGGAAGCGGTTACAACTACGTGACCGTCAAGTACGGTCCGGACGGAGCGCAGCGCTGGGCAGTCAACTACGCCGGGCCGCAGGACCGGGACTGGCCGTGTGGCATCGCCCTTGACCAGGACGCCAATGTCTTTGTTAGCGGCCGGAGCTCGGATTCCACTGGAGGCTGGGACATCGTTACCATCAAGTACGACTCGGCCGGCAACGAACAGCGGCTCGAGCGGTTCGACATGCCGAGCTTGATCGACGAGGCCTACGTCATGGCCTTGAGTTCTCAGGGCACGGTCTTCGTCGGCGGTCGCACCGATGACGACAGCACCGGCATCGACTACCTGACCCTTGCCTACGCCACGGTTACAGCGGTTAAGGAACCGCCGAACGTCGAACGCCGAGCGCCAAACCGCGGAGCCACCATCGTCCGCGGCGTGCTGTTCCTGCAAGGGCTTGGGACACGCGCCGTGCTGCTCGACGTCACCGGCCGCAAGGTTTTCGAACTGCACGCCGGGGCGAACGACATCAGCCGCCTCGCGCCGGGCGTCTACTTCATTCGGTCCGGGCCAACTGCCGCGAGCCGTCGGCCGTCTTCCGCGTACAAAGTCGTGATCCAGAACTGAGGAGGCTAGATGAGACTGTTGGTCTTGGCCGCTTGGCTGACGCTGGTGGCATCGATTGCCACGGCCCAGGTCGATACCGCCTGGGTGCGGAGGTTCAATGGCGCCTGCGATTCGACCGACTTGCCAGCCGCACTGACGCTCGGTGTCGCGGGTGGCGTCTTCGTTACCGGATACAGCTTCGACGACGACACCGTCGAGGACTTCGCAACGCTGCGTTACGAAACGGACGGCTCGGTCGGCTGGTTCCGGCGGTACGACGGCCAGGGGGATACGTCCAGCCGCGCCGTTGCGGTCGCGGTCGACGAGGCGGGGCTCTGCTATGTTACCGGCAAGACCTGGCTCACGGGGTCGAAGTACGACTGGATGACGGTGCAACATGACACTGACGGTACGGTGCAGTGGGCAACCTACCACACCGGGACGCTGGCTGAGAACGACGAGGCGCGCGCAGTCGCCGCCTACGCGGGAGGCGGGTGCGTTGTGACCGGGGCAGCGTTCGGTCCTACGAACAACTGGGACTACACCACGATCCGTTACGGCGCAGACGCCGAGACTCTATGGACCGCGCACTACAACGGCGACGCGAACGGCGCCGACGAAGCCGAGGCGCTGGGCATCGATACCGCCGGGAATATCTACGTGGCCGGGTCGAGCCGCAACGCCGCGACCAACGTCGACATTGTGACTGTGAAGTATGGCAGTTCGGGTGAGACGCTGTGGGCGCGGCGCTGGACCGGCGACGGCGGCAACGCCGAGGATAAGGCGACCTGCCTGGTTGTCGACGCATCGCAGAACGTCTACGTCGGCGGCTACACCGAGGGCTACGGAACCGGTCGCGACTACATAGTCATCAAGTACAGCGGGCACGGCGATACGCTTTGGACCCGACGCTACAACGGTACGGCCGATGACAACGACGAAGTCGTCGGCATCGGCACCGACGACCGTGGCCGGGTCTACGTGTGCGGATACAGCACCGGCACCGGCACGTTCGCCGACTACCTGACCATCTGCTACAGCCCGCTCGGCGAGTCGCTCTGGGCTCACCGCTGGGATTACAGCGGCTACGGCAACTGGGCCACGGCGCTCGCGGTCGACGGCGACGGCAACAGCTACATCACGGGCTACGGTTTCGACCCGGCAACTCAGTACGACTTCCACACTATCAGCCTCGGACCGGACGGGACGCCGCGCTGGCAGATACGGTACAGCGGCTACGCCGACGACTGGGACCAGCCGGTATCCATCGGGCTGGACGCGGACCGGAACGTCCATGTAACCGGGTTCAGTATGAGCAACGCGCAGGACTTTGACTACGTCACCATCAAGTATGTCCAGGACGCGGCAGTCGAGGAAACGATGAACGATGACCACGGGCCGCTGAACGCCGGCCCGACTATCGTCCGCGGCGTTCTCTTTCTGCCTTCCTCCCGCCTCTCTCCTTCTTCCTCGCTCCTTTCTATTGACGGCCGGAAGGTGATGTACCTGAATCCCGGCCCGAACGACGTCTCACCCCTCGCGCCCGGCGTCTACTTCTGCCGTCCGACGGCAGGCTCCGCATCGTCCGTCCTGGCGTCAGGCATGACGCGTGGTGCATCAAGCGTCGTGACCAAGGTCGTGATTTCCAGATAAGGAGGCCCTATGAAGTTCGCATCCGTGGTGCTGGTCGTATGCTGTCTGTTGTCGGCGGCTGCCGCCCAGTGGCTGGACACAATCGTACCGGTCGGTTCGGCCCCGTTTGCGCTCTGCCACAACTCGCAGGACAACCGCGTCTGCTGTGCCAATTTCGACGACAGCAGCGTGACGGTTATCGATGGCGCGACGAACGGGGTGCTGACAACGACTCAGGTCGGGGAACGGCCGCGCGCCCTCTGCTACAACCCGACCAACAACAAGGTCTTCTGCGCGAACGAAAACGGACGTTCAGTCAGCATCATCGACGGGGCGACCAACGCGGTCGTGGCCGCGACTTCCGTCCCGGTGTACCCGTGGGATTGCTGCTACAATCCGACGTCCGACAAAGTCTACGTCGTCGATGCATCGGTATCGCTCTGCGTGCTGGACGGTTCAACCTTCGCGCTGGATACCGTCATCGGCGTCGGCGACGGGGCCTACGGCCTCTGCTGCAACCCCGTCGACAACCGCGTCTATACCGGCAATCGCACCGACAATTCGGTGACCGTCGTCGACTGTGCCTCGAACAGCGTGGTCGCAACCGTACCGGTCAGCCCGGTTCCTAACAAGCTCGTCTGGAACCGCCGCGAGGACAAGGTATACACGGCCACGGCCGACGCCCAGGACACCACGGTGACGGTCATCGACTGCGCCACCAACACGGTTTGCGCGACCGTGCGGGTCGGCGCCTATCCCGATGCGCTGTGCTACGATTCTGTCGACAGCCGCGTGTACGTCAGCAACTACTCCAGCAACGAGATATCGGTCATCGACGGCGTAAGCAACGCGGTCGTCGCGACCCTGACCACTCAGTACACGCCGGATCGTCTCTGCTACTCTCCGCAGAACAACTACGTCTACGTCGCCATGCCCAACGCCGATGAAGTGGCGGTCATCGAGTGCGCGACCAACAGCATCATTGCCACAGTCACGGTCGGCGACGGCCCGAATGTCCCCTGCTATAACCCGACGAGCAACCGGGTCTACACCGCGGACTACTTCGGCGGCACCGTGTCGATTCTGCGCGGGTCTCTGGGTATAGCCGAAACGCTGAACGATGACCACGGGCCGCTGAACGTCGTCCCGACCATCGTCCGCGGCGGGCTGTTCCTGCAAGGGCTTGGGACACGATCCGGATTGTCGGACAATCCGGTCATGTCCCGCGCCGTGCTGCTCGATGTCTCCGGCCGCAAGGCGATGGAACTCCAGCCCGGCCCGAACGACGTTTCCCGTCTCGCTCCCGGCGTCTACTTCGTTGTCACCCCCTCACTTTCTTCCTCTCCCCCTGAGGGGGAGAGGGTTGGAGCGAGAGGGCGTCTGGCGTCAGGCGTGAAGCATGATGCATCAAGCGTCCTGACCAAGGTCGTCATAACTCGATAGGAGGAACCGATGAAATGCTGTCTGACGGTAATCGTAGTCTGCGCTCTCGCCGGCCACGTCGTCCTTGCCCAGTGGGAAGACGATGTCCGCCTCACCAACAACCCTGCTGCATCGCTTACATCATTCCCGTGTGGCCGCTGCCTGGCCGCGAGCGGCAACGTCCTGCACGCCGTCTGGTACGACTACCGCGAAAGCAGTGGCGACGTCTTCCACAAGCGCTCCACCGACAACGGCTCGAGTTGGGAAGGCGACACTCGCCTGACCACGGTCGGCGACTCATCCGAGACGCCGGCAGTAGCCGCCGCGGGCCAGACCGTGCACGTCGTCTGGGCGAACAACAGCGACATGCAGGTGCAGTATCGTCGCTCGGCCGACGGCGGCACCAACTGGGGCACCGTTGTGCCGCTGACGACCGGGTCAACCTACACACTCTACCCCTCGGTCGCAACGGAAGGGAACAACGTCCATGTGGTCTGGATTGACGCTCGGCCGGCGACGAACTACCTGCCCGAGGTCTACTACCGGCGTTCAACCGACGGCGGTTCCACCTGGCAGAGCGAGGCCCGGCTCTCTACCGGCCAATCCAGCACGCGACAGCCGGCCATAGCTGTGGCGGGCGACCTCGTGCACGTGGTCTGGGACGACGGCCGGCACGGGTTGAACGCCGAAATCTACTACCGGCGTTCCACGGACGGCGGTGCCACCTGGCAGTCCGAAACCCGGTTCACTGACGCCAGCGGCTCCTCCTTCAATGGAGTCGTGGCCGCCACCGGGCAGCACGCGTACGCGGCCTGGGATGACGACCGGGACGGCAACTGGGAAATCTACTGCAAGCGCTCGACCGATGCCGGCGCGAACTGGAGCGCGGACACGCGACTGACAAACAACATCGCCGACTCCTACTTCGCCTCAATCGCTGCCGCCGGCAACTGCGTCCACATCACCTGGGAAGATGCCCGCGACGTCAACCTTGAAGAATACCACAAGCGTTCTGCCGACTACGGTCAGACCTGGAGTGATGACACACGGCTGACCAACAGCACCGGGCACTCCAGCTACAACACCGTGGCAGTATCCGGCACAGCGGTTCACGTGCTCTGGCACGACAACCGCGAAGGCAACTGGGAGATATACTACAAACGGAACCTCACCGGCAACCCGGGAGTCGAGGCAGCGCCGAACACCGAATTCCGAGTGCCGAACCGCGGAGCCACCATCGTCCGGGGCGTGCTGCACCTGCGGCCCTCACCCTTCCTTCTCCCACTGGGAGAGGGGCAGGAGGTGAGGGAGTGGAACTTGCTCGACGTCTCCGGCCGCAGGGCGATGGCACTACAGCCCGGACCGAACGACGTCAGCCGCCTCGCGCCGGGCATCTACTTCCTGGTGCGAGGCGAGTCAGGCGCCGCGAGCCTCGGGCACCAGGTCTTGCGCAAAGTCGTTATCGCGCGATAGCGGTCCGCCATCGGGTGGGGCAAGCGATTCACGGCGGCCTGAGCCGGCGCTTTACAGCGCTCCCTGCTTCGCTATCATCACTCGTTCTCGAAAGGAGAAATCATGCGTAATGTGCTCGTGCTGGTTGTCGTAACCCTGCTCGCCGCGACCGCGTCAGCCCAGTGGGTGGACACGACGCTCACTGTGCCCCCCGGACCCTGGCGGCTCTGCTACAACTCGCAGGACAACAAGGTCTACTGCGACTGCTTTTCCTCGGATACGGTGGTCGTGATTGACGGCGCGTCCAATGCCATCCTGACGTCGCTCGCAGTCGGCAGTCATCCGCACGACCTGTGCTACAACTCGACCGGCAACAAGGTCTACTGCGCGAACCAGGACAGCTCGAGCATCACCGTGATTGGCGGCGCTTCCGACTCGATCGTCACCACGATCCGGCCCCGCCGGCCGCTCTGGGACCTCGCCTACAACTCGCAGGACAACAAGGTCTACGTTACGTCCCACAGCGCCGACAGCGTGTTTGTGATCAACGGGGCGACCGACTCAATCATCGCGCGCGTCCCGGCCGGCAGTGAAGCCTACTACCTGTGCTACAACAGCGCGGGCAACAAGGTCTACTGCGCGAACCGAATCGCCCAGACCGTTACCGTCATCGACGGCGTCAGCAATGCGGTGGTCGCCACGGTAGCGGTCGGCGACTACCCGTCCGCGTTCTGCGCCAACCCGCAGGAGAACAAGGTCTACGTCGCGAACTTCGACGACAGCACCGTTACCGTCCTCGACGGCACGTCGAACGCGGTCCTGACCACCGTCGGCGTGGGTGCCGGCCCGTACAGCTTCTGCTATGACTCGGTCGACAACCGGGTGTTCTGCGCCAACATCACCGACAGCACCGTGAGCGTGATTGACGGCGCCTCCAACATGGCCATCGGCACCGTTACGGTCGGAGCGGGCCCGCGCGGCCTCTGCTACTGTGCACCGCACAACCTGGTCTTCTGTGCGAACAGCGATGACGCGACCGTTTCGGTGATTGATGCCGGGACCATGACCGTCACTGCCACGGTACCGGTCGGCGAAGGCCCGCAGCATGTCTGCTACAATCCGCAGGACGACAAAGCCTACGTCGCGTGCTTCGATTCGGGTAGGGTGACAGTCCTCAACGCCGGGGCCGGCATTGAGGAAGCGATGAACGATGAACGCATAACGATGGACGTCGGCCCGACTATCGTCCACGGTGTTCTCTTTCTGCCTTCCTCCCTCCTCTCTACTTCTTCCTCGCTTCTTTCCATTGACGGCAGGGAGGTCATGGACCTCGTGCCCGGCGCCAACGACGTGAGCAGGCTGTCTCCCGGCGTCTACTTTGTCCGGCCGGCGTCAGACGTCGAGCGTGCAGCGTCGGGCACCGCAACGAAGGTTATCATCAGCCGCTGATTCTCCGTGGGCGCTTTGCCCCGGCTCTACGAAGACCTGGCCGCGTGGTGGCCGGTGCTTTCGAGTCCCGACAACTACGCGACCGAGGCGGCGTTCTACTGGCAGTGCATCACCGAGGCGAGCCGGGCGCCGGTCCGGACGATGCTGGAACTCGGCTCAGGCGGCGGCAACAACGCTTCTCATTTGAAGGCGCACTGTGAACTGACGCTGGTGGACCTGTCGCCGGGAATGCTGCGGGTGAGCCGGTCGCTGAACCCGGAGTGCGAGCACGTCCACGGCGACATGCGTGACGTCCGGCTGGGGCGCCGATTCGATGCGGTGTTCGTCCACGACGCCGTCGCCTACATGCTGACCGAAGCAGACCTCGCCCGGGCGATGGAGACGGCGTGGATTCACCTCAAGCCGGGCGGTGTGGCGCTCTTCTGTCCCGACCACGTGACCGAGACGTTCAAGCCGAGCACGTCTCACGGCGGTCACGACCGCATGCTGCGCAGCCTGCGCTACCTGGAGTGGGTCTGGGACCCTGACCCGGGCGACACCCTGGTGACCACGGACTTCGCCTACATTCTGCGCGACAAGGACGGGGTCCGGGTTGAGTATGACCGGCATGTGACCGGGCTGTTCCCGCGCGCTACCTGGCTGCGGCTGCTCCAGACACAGGGCTTTCTGGCGACGATTCGCGAGCACGTCGAGCCGCCGGGCTCCAACGACGTCTACGAGATATTCGTCGCGGCGCGGCCGGAGTGACGTACGGCGTTTGACCTCGACCTCGGGTGCGAGGCGCAACTGCGTCCTTCGAAGTACCTCCCATTGTTCGTCAGAAGGTAGCGGCCAAGGTATCGCTCACTGTGTAGTCAACTGCGTCACGAACTCTGTCGCCAACTGAATCCCGCTCTCGACCTCAACCTGAATCTCAACCTCAATCCGTCACTGTGCCACGCATTGGCCGTCGAGTTGTTCGCGACATTGTTCGAGAGAACGTCCGCATCTTTGTTCGGCTCAACGTTCGAGTTAGTGTACCGGTCATTGTGGGCTTCAGCGCGTCTCGCGTTGTCTCGGCAAGGGCTGCGGGGAGGGCGGTCT
>Ga0208047_1000191_pt1 | contig 22614 bp, 18 predicted proteins | sample Kivu_220m_FD_184162 | JGI IMG/M metagenome (GOLD analysis project Ga0208047, IMG submission 184162) | Freshwater microbial communities from Lake Kivu, Western Province, Rwanda to study Microbial Dark Matter (Phase II) - Kivu_220m (SPAdes)... | ecosystem: Environmental > Aquatic > Freshwater >...
GCTCAATATTCCCCCCGACCGGCGCGGCCTGATCCACGAGCGCGACGAGGAAGCACTGATTGGGATGCGCCGGATCCTCGAGGCGACATTCTCCGTGAACCTCGCGGCCGGGGCCGGCTTTCGGGCTTCGAGCGAACAGCCGGGGAGGCCGGCGTCGGGCGTCCTCGACGAGGACTCCGGGACTTATTGGGCCGCCGCCGAAGGCGCGACCTCGGCGGAAATCGAGCTCGAACTCGCCGCCGAAGCGACCTTCGACCGGGCGATGCTCCAGGAATATATCCGCGCCGGCCAGCGGATCGAGGCCTTCGTCCTCGAGTCTTGGGACGGAGCCTCCTGGAAGCCTTTCGCCGAAGGGACGACGGTCGGCCACAAACGCCTGCTGCGCTTTCCGCCCGTCACCGCCCGGAAGGTGCGGCTCGTCATCCGCCAATCCCGGTCGAATCCGGCGCTCGCCGCCGTGGGGCTGTATCTTGCCCCGAAGGACTGACCGATGGCCGAGAACATCGAAGTCAAAGCCCGCCTCCGTGCCCCCGAAGCCTTCCGGCGAAAGCTCAAAACTCTTCTTCCCGGGCGAACCGTGGTCATGGAGCAGGAGGACGTCTATTTCCTGACAAGCCGGGGAAGGCTCAAGCTTCGGATCTTCGGACCGCGCAAGGGAGAGCTCATCCACTACGAGCGGGCCGACTTGAAAGGCCCCAAGAAATCCGTCTATCGCATTTACAGGACCGATGCGCCCCTCCTTCTCCGCGACGTCCTCGGGGCCGCCCTGGGCGTCCGGGGGGTCGTCAAGAAAACGCGGCGGCTGCGCCTCGCCGGTCAGACCCGCATCCATGACGACGACGTCGAGGGGTTGGGCCGGTTCGTCGAGCTCGAAGTCGTCCTCCGGCCGGGGCAAAGCGAGGAGGAGGGGAGGGAAATCGCCGCGGAGTGGCTCGAACGGCTGGGCATTTCCAAGGCCGACCTTGTCAAGGGCAGTTATCTCGACCTCCAAGAGGCTCGGATGAGGTCAACGGCGAAAAGGAGCGAGCGATGACCACGAGGAGGGAATTCCTGACGGCGGTCGGCCGGGCGGGACTCGGCGCGGCCGGCCTCGGCTTGGGCCGTCTCCGCGCCGGGACGGCCCCGCGGGGACGAAAGCCGAACGTCATCCTCTTCCTCGGGGACGATTTGGGCTATTCCCAGCTCGGCTGTTACGGAGATAAAAAGATCCGGACGCCGAATATCGACCGCCTGGCCGCCACGGGCGTCCGCTTCACCCAGGCGTATTCCGGGAGTCCCGTCTGCGCCCCCTCGCGCTGCGTCCTCATGACCGGATTTCACTCCGGGCACGCCCACATCCGCGACAATCGCGAGATCAAGCCCGAGGGACAGGAGCCCATCCCGGCCGGGACCGAGACTCTGGCCGAGCTCCTCAAGGCCGAGGGATACGCCACGGCTCTCGTCGGGAAGTGGGGGCTCGGATTTCCGGGCTCGGAGGGCGATCCGAACAGGCAGGGATTCGACCTGTTCTTCGGGTACAACTGCCAGCGCCATGCCCACAATCACTATCCGGCCTATCTCCGGCGGAACGGAGAAAAAATCGCCCTCGAGGGAAATGACGGGGGGCTGACCGGCAAGCAGTACGCCCCCGACCTTTGCGAACGGGAAGCCCTGGGCTTCATCCGCGAAAACCGGGCCAAGCCCTTTTTTCTCTTCTACGCGACGACGATCCCCCACCTTGCCCTTCAAGCCCCGGAAGATTCCCTGGCCGAGTACAAGGGGATGTGGCCCGAGACGCCCTACGATGGGAAGAAGGGCTATCAGCCGAACGCCGCTCCGCGGGCGACCTACGCGGCCATGATCACCCGGCTCGACCGGAGCGTCGGCCGGATCTTGGCCTTGATCGCCGAGCTGGGCCTCGAGGAAGACACGCTCGTCGTTTTCTCGAGCGACAACGGCGCGACCTATGACGTCGGCGGCTACGACATGGACTTTTTCCGCGGCAACGGACCTTTCCGGATGCACAAGGGATATGTCTACGAGGGAGGGATCCGGGTCCCGTTCATCGTCCGCTGGCCGGGAAAGGCCAGGGCGGGGAGGACGTCGGACCACGTCTGCGCTTTCCAGGACATGCTGCCGACGCTCCTCGACGCCGTCGGGGCGCCGGCGCGGATACCGCGGAAAATCGACGGCTTGAGCTTCGCCCCCGTATTCCTCGAAAAGGGGACGGCAGCCCGGCACGAGTTCCTCTACATGGAATTTCCGGCTTACGGAGGGCAGCAGATGGTCCGGCTGGGGAAGTGGAAGGGCGTCCGCCAGAATCTCCAGAAGAACCCAACGGCGCCCCTCGAGCTCTACGACCTGGAGGCCGACGTCAGGGAGACCAATGACTTGGCCGCGTCCCATCCGGAGGTCGTCGCCCGGATCCGGGAGATCCTGCGGGCCGAACACCGGCCGTCTAAGGAATTCCCCTTCCCCGCCCTCGATTAATATGGCGACAGCAACCCTATTTACCCTATTTCTCGAAAAAAGATGAAAGCGATGAACAGAAGAAGAATGGCCTTGTGGGTGGGCTGGATCGCCGTGATGGCGGTCTGGGCGGCGGGGGCAAAGGCTCAAACTCCGGAAAGCGCGGATTTCAGGAGCGCCTGGCCCAAGGGGGTCGAACGGATCTGGCCTGGTCCGGAGTACTGGACCAACCGCCTTCAGGATTGGCGGATCAGGGACGGCCGTTTGGAGTGCCTTGCGGCGGCCGGAGACCGCAACGTCCACCTTTTGACCCGCGCCCTTCCGGCGAAGCCCGGCCCGTGGTCGATCCACGTCCGCTTCAGAGTCTCCGCCGCGCCCAAGGCCATCCGGCAGAGAAACTGGGTCGGATTCCGGTTCGGGGCGCGGGGGGAATTCGATGATTTCCGCGACAGCGCGATCTACGGGAAAGGCATGGAGGCCGGCGTCCTCTCGGACGGAACCCTCTTCGTCGGCAACCTCGAATCGCTGACCTCGGATGTCGTCCGGGTGTCCCTGGAAAAGAATTTCCATCAAGGCCTGGACCTCGTCCTCAATGCCTCCCCGTCCGGTGAAGGGGCCAAGCTGGTCTTGACGGCCTTCCATCCCGAGACGAACGAGAAAATCGCCGACCTCGAAATGGACGGCTGGCCGTCCGGGAACCTGGCTGGAAACGTCGCCCTCGTCTCCCATCTTCCCGACATGGAGACGGCCGAGGGCGCTCCGGCGGTCTCCTTCGAGGACTGGACGGTCTGGGGCGAGTCCGTCGAGCGCCACGACGAGCGCGCCTTCGGCCCCGTCCTGTTCGCCAAATATACGCTCAGCCGCGGCGTGCTCAAGCTCTCGGCCCAGATGCCTCCGCTCGGCGACAAAGACGGCAAGACCGTCCGCCTCCAAGTCCGGAAGGAATCGGGCTGGGTCGACGCCGCCGAGGCGCCGATCGACCCGGACTCCCGGACGGCCGTCTTCCGCCTCGCCGGCTGGGACGGAACGAAAGAGACGCCTTATCGGGTCGTTTCCGCGATCGCCGGACCCGAGGGGAAGCTCCAGGATCACGAGTTCACCGGGACGATCCGGATGGAGCCCTGGGACAAGAAGGAGCTCGTCCTGGCCGCGTTCACCGGCAACAACGACCTCGGCTTCCCCCATGCCGACCTCGTCCGGCACGTTGCCGCCCATAATCCCGACCTTCTTTTCTTTTCGGGAGATCAGATCTACGAACCCGTCGGCGGCTATGGAATCCAGACCGAGCCGGTCGAGGGCGCCATCCTCGATTACCTCCGGAAATGGTATCTCTTCGGCTGGGCCTTCGGCGGCCTGCTCAAAGACCGACCATCGATCACGATCCCCGACGACCATGACGTCTACCATGGGAATCTTTGGGGTTCCGGGGGAAAGGCAACGCCGCCGGGCCTCTCGGGAGCGGCCGCCCAAGACCAGGGCGGCTACAAGATGCCGCCCCGCTGGGTCAACATGGTCCAACGGACCCAGACGAGCCATCTCCCCGACCCGGCCGACCCGGCCCCGGTCGAGCAGGGGATCGGAGTGTATTATTGCCGCTTCGACTATGCCGGCCTGAGCTGCGCCGTTATCGAAGACCGAAAATGGAAATCGGCCCCCAATCCGCTCCTTCCCGCTGCCGATGTCTACAACGGCTGGGCCCGGAACAAAGAGTTCAACGCGGCGAAGGAGGCCGACGTCCCCGGGGCAGAGCTCCTCGGGGCCAGGCAGCTCAAATTCCTCAAGGATTGGGCGGCCGATTGGGCCGGCGGAGTCTGGATGAAGGCCGTCTTGTCGCAAACGATCTTCTCGAACGTCGCCACCCTCCCGGCCGACGCCCTGACGGACGACGCCGTGCCCCGCCTGCCCGTTCTCAAGCCGGGCGAATATCCGGAGAACGACGTCCCCGTGGCCGACATGGACTCGAACGGCTGGCCGCCCCGCGGCCGCAACGCCGCCCTCCGCGAAATGCGAAAAGCCTTCGCCGTCCACATCGCCGGCGACCAGCATCTCGGCAGCACGATCCAGTATGGGGTGGAGGGTTGGAGAGACGCCGGCTATGCCCTCTGCGTCCCTTCGATCTCGAATTACTGGCCGCGTCGCTGGTTCCCCAAGACGCCGGGCGCCAACCGAAAGCCCGGCGACCCGCCCTACGCCGGGGATTTCCGGGACGGCTTCGGGAACCGGATGACCGTCCGGGCTGTCGTCAATCCCTATGTGACGGGCCGAAAGCCCGAGAAGCTTTACGACCGGGCGGCGGGATACGGGATCGCTCGTTTCAACCGGGACACGCGGAAGATTTCTTTCGATTGTTGGCCGCGCTGGGCCGGCCCGGACGAGGCGGGGTCGAAGCCTTATCCCGGCTGGCCTGTCGTCGTCTCCCAGCTCGAGAATTACGGGAAAAGGCCGTTCGGCTTCCTGCCGACCTTGAGATTCCGCGACCTGGCCGACCCGGTCGTCCAGGTCATCGAGGAGAAAAGCGGCCAGACGGTCTATACGATCCGGATCAAGGGCCAATCTTTCCAGCCGATGATTTTCGCCGCGGGGCGCTACCGGGTCAACGCCGGGGAGCCGGGGACGGATAAATGGAAAAGCTTCGGCCGGCTGGCCGCCGTGGAGAAGGCCAATCCCCAGGTCATTTCCGTTTCCTTCGCCCCGCCGCCGAAGAAGAAATGAGGCTCGCGGCGGTCCTTCTCGGCGGCGCCGTCTTCGCGGCCGGATTGGCGGCCGCGCGGATTTCGCTCGCGGAGAGAAAGAGGCGCGCCGCGGCCTGGTTTGCCGGCTTGGGTCTCGCCGGGGCCCTGCCGCCCGTCGCCGCGGCGCTCTTCTCTCCCTCGAAGACGCCGGCCCTCGTCGTCGTCCTGGCCTATCTCGCCGCGGCGGCCGTCCTCGTTTTTCCCATCGACCCGAAACGCCGCGACGAAGGGACCGATCCGGGAGGCCGCTTCGACGAGCGCGATACGATGTTCTCCCGGAAGGAACTCGTCCCGGGGACGATCCGGTTCGAGGAATATTACGCCCGTCATCCCGAAAAGAGGACGCCGGACGACGGCTTCCGGGCGCGGCCCGGCCTGCTTTCGGCGAGGGCCGCCTTGTACGATGCCGCCGGATTCGCCGCGGCCGAAGCGTCCTTCGCCGCGGTCAAGGCCCTTCATCCCCTCGTCGAGGGGGGCGGAGGGGAAGGGGAGACGCCGGCGGCCGCGCCGTCGAATCCGAATGCGGCCGCGGAGAACAGCCGGTTCATCAAGGCCTGGGCCCTCGCGCTTGGGGCCCATTCGGCCGGCATCGCCGCCCTCCGGGACTATCATTTCTATTCCCACGGCGGACGGGCCGACCGCTACGGCCGGGTCGTCGACGTCCGCCATCCCTTCGCCGTGGCCTTTACGGTCGAGATGGATCCCGAAATGATCGATGAGGCCCCCTTCGCTCCCGTCGTCATGGAGTCGGCCCGCCAGTATGTGAAAGCGTGGGCGATCGCCGTCCAGCTCGCTGAGACGATTCGGCGGCGGGGAGCCCAAGCTCGGGCCCATATCGACGGCAACTATCTCGTCGTCTGTCCTCTCGTCGCCCGGGACGCCGGTTTGGGGGAAATCGGGAGGATGGGACTCCTCATGACGCCTCAGGCCGGGCCGCGCGTCCGGATCGCCGTCGTCACCACGGATTGGCCGCTTGTCGCCGACAGGCCGACGCGCGACGGGACGGTCATCGATTTCTGCCGGGCCTGCCGGAAATGCGCCGACGCCTGTCCGGCGAGGGCCATCCCCAGAGGGAACCGGTCTTCGGTCGACGGGGCTCTCCGCTGGCGGATCGATGCGGAGGCCTGCTTCACCTATTGGTGCGCCGCGGGGACGGATTGCGGCGTCTGTATCAAGGTGTGTCCCTTTTCCCATCGCAATAATTTTCTCCATCGGGTTATCCGGTCCGGCGTCCGGAAGTCTTTCCTCTTCCGCCGCCTCACCGTCCCTCTGGACGGTCTCTTTTATGGGAAACGGATAAAACGGGGACACATAACTTATCTGTCCTCAAAAGTGGACAAATAAGGCATGTGCCCCCGTATTTTTTGGGAGGTGTGAAATGGAAAACTCAAGAAGGAGGATCATTTGGCGGGCGGCGATCGTCCTGTCGGTCTTGGCGGCTGCCGGATGGCTCTCATTCGTGTCCGCCGGACAGCGCGCCGGAGAATCTCCGCGCGCTTTAACGGCCGCCGACTACGCCCGGGCCGAGAAATTCCTGGGGGCCAATGTGGCCTCGCTCGTCCTTCGTTCCGGCGTCCGCCCGAACTGGCTGCCGGACGAGCGGTTCTGGTACCGGAACGCCCTGGCCGACAACGCCGGAGAGTTCATCCTCGTCGATCCTCGGAAAAAGACACGCGGACCGGCCTTCGACCAGGCCGCCCTGGCCGCGGCCTTGTCCAAGGCGTCGGGCGAGGCCACCGACGGCGACCATCTGCCTTTCACGGCCTTCGAGTTCTCGCCGGACGGAAAGACGATTTCCTTCCGGGCGGAGGGGCGGACATGGTCTTTCGACCCGAAGACGAAAACCTGCAAAGAGGTCGCGGGCGGCGGGGCCCCTGCCGCTCCGGCGGCCGGCGGAGCGGGACGCCCTCCCTTCGGAGGCGCGCCCGAGTCGCCCTCGCCCGACGGCCGGACCGTGGCCTTCATCCGCAACGATAATCTTTGGGTCCGGGACGTCGCGACGAAAGCCGAGCGTCAACTGACGACCGACGGCCTCAAGGACTTCGGTTACGCCACCGACAACGCGGGCTGGACCCGGAGCGACCGGCCCGTCCTGGCCTGGTCTCCCGACTCGAAAAAAATCGCGACCTTCCAGCAGGACCAGCGCGGGGTGGGGGAGATGTATCTCGTCGAGACCAAGGTCGGGCATCCCGTCCTCCAGGCGTGGAAATATCCCCTCCCGGGCGACGAGGTCGTGACGACGATCCAGCGGGTCGTCATCCACCTCGACGGCCCGCGCACCGTCCGGCTCAAGATGCCGCCCGACCAGCACCGGTCGACGTCGACCGACGACATCAAATCGCGCGGCGGGCTTTTCGAGGACGTCCAGTGGAGCCCCGACGGGAAGCGGCTCGTTTTCGTCTCGACCTCCCGCGACCATAAACACGAGATCCTCCGCGAGGCCGACCCGGAGAGGGGAGAGGTCCGCGACGTCTTCGAGGAGAAGGTCGAGACCTTCTTCGAGTCGGGCGGCAACTGGCGGTTCCTGGCCGCGTCAAACGAAATCCTCTGGTTTTCCGAGCGCGACGGCTGGGGCCAGCTCTATCTCTACGACCTGAAGACCGGGGCGATGAAAAACCAAGTGACCACGGCGGAGGGCCTTGTCAGCCGGATCCTTCGGGTCGACGAAAAGAGCCGGGTCATCTATTTTCTGGGGATGGGAAAGGAAAAGGGCCGCGATCCCTATTTCCGCCATCTCTACCGGGTCGGATTCGACGGCCGGGGCGCGGCCCTCATCACGCCGGAGGACGCCGACCACGAGGTCTCGCTTTCGCCGTCCGGCCGCTATGTCATCGACAGCTTCTCGAAACCCGACCTTCCGCCGGTCGCCGTCCTGCGGGACGCGGGCGGGAAGCTCCTCCTGAACCTCGAGAAGGCCGACATCTCGCCCCTCCTCGCCGCGGGCTGGAAACCGCCGATCCCCTTCACGGTCAAGGCCAGGGACGGCGTCACGGACCTCCACGGGATCATGTTCCGGCCGACGAATTTTGACCCGGCCAAGAAATATCCGATCGTCAACAGCATCTATCCGGGCCCCCAGTCGGGAAGCGTCGGCAGCCGGAGCTTCACTCCCGCCCGGGGGGACACCCAGGCCTTGGCCGAGCTGGGCTTCGTCGTCATCCAACTCGACGGCATGGGGACGCCCAATCGTTCGAAGAAATTCCACGAGGCCTATTACGGGAACATGGGCGACAACACCCTTCCCGACCAGGTTGCCGGGATGAAAGAGCTTGCGGAGCGCCATCCCTGGATCGACATCGACCGGGCCGGGATCTACGGCCATTCCGGCGGCGGGTTCGCGGCCTGCGACGCGATGTTCCGCTACCCGGATTTCTTCAAGGTCGGCGTCTCGCAAGCCGGAAACCACGACAACCGCGGCTACGAGGACGACTGGGGCGAGAAATGGCAGGGCCTCCTCGTCCGCAATCCCGACGGGACGACGAACTACGACGACCAGGCCAATCCGAACCACGCCAAAAACCTGAAGGGGAAGCTCCTCCTTGCCCACGGGACGATGGACGGCAACGTCCCGCCCTACCTCACCCTCCTCGTCGTCAACGAGCTCATCCGGGCGAACAAGGATTTCGACCTCATCCTCTTTCCGAACCGGAGCCACGGATTCGGCAGCGAGCCCTACATGGTCCGGAGACGGTGGGATTATTTCGTCCGGCATCTGCTGGGAGCCGAGCCGCCGAAGGAGTACGAGTTGAAGTCGGCCGCCGCGCCGCGGCAGCGCTAATATTTCTGCCAGTCGGGCTTGTTGTCGTAGACCCAGCGGTAATAGTAGCCGAGGGTCAGGTCCGCCGCGGCGTCCTCGTCGAGGATGAAGACGGCGGAGGGGTGCATCTGGAGGATCGAGGCCGGGACCATGGCCGTCACCGGGCCCTCGGCCGCCTGGGCGACGGCCCGCGCCTTCTTCCGGCCGAAAGCCAGGAGGAGGCACATCCGGCACTCCATGATCGTTCCCAAGCCCATGGTGATGACATGGTGGGGGACCTTGTCCTCCCCTCCGAAAGAGGCGGCGTTGTCCCGCCGCGTCCGGGCCGTCAGGGTCTTGATCCGGGTCCTCGAGGCGAGGGACGAGGACGGCTCGTTGAAGCCGACGTGGCCGTCCGTGCCGATTCCCAGAATCTGGAGGTCGATCCCGCCCGCGACCCGGATCATGTCTTCGAACTGCCGGCAGTAGATCGGGATATCGGCCGCCCGCCCGTCGGGGACATGGACGCGGGCCGGATCGATGTTGATCCGGCCGAAGAGGTGGGTTTGCATATAAGCGTGGTACGACGCGGGGTGGGCCGGGTCGAGGCCGATGTACTCGTCCAGGTTGAAGACCGTAACCCGGCTGAAATCGAGCCCTTCCTCCCGGTGCAGGGCCGCGAGGTTGGCATAGGTCTCGAGGGGAGAGTTGCCGGTGGCGAATCCCAGGACGGCATGGGGCTTATCGCGGACCAGACGGGCGATGATTTTGGCCGCCAGCCGGCTGGCCGTTCCGCAGTCGGGTTGAATGATAATTTCCATCCTGCCCTCATTATAATCCAAATACGGGGACACATCACTTAAATGTATCAAGAGCGGACATATGAGTGATGTGTCCCCGTATTTATTTCAACGAGGCCGGAGAAAGGCGGGGTGCGAGGAGCTGGATGATGCCGAGGGCCAGGAGGTAGGCCGAGCCGGCGATGAGGAAATGGACGGCGTAGCTTCCCGTGGCCTGGAGGATGTGGCCCGCCGTCGAAGAAAAGAGAATGCCTCCCGTCGCGCCGGCCATTCCGCCCAATCCCGTCACCGACCCGACGGCCTTCTTGGGGAACATATCGGAGGCGAAAGTGAAGATATTGGCCGACCAGGCCTGATGGGCGGCTCCCGCGAGGGCGACGAGGAGAACGGCCTGCCAGACGGCCGTCGCGCGCGGGGCCGTCATGACCGGGACGACCGAGAGGGCGCAGAGGAGCATGACCCGCTTGCGAGCGTTGTTGACCGTCCAACCCCGCTTAATGAAAGCCGACGACAGCCAGCCGCCGCCGATGCTCCCGACGTCGGCCAGGAGATAGACGGCGACGAGGGGCAGGGCCAACCCCGTCAGGGTCAAACCGAACTTGGCGTTCATGAACTTGGCCAGCCAATAGAGATAGAACCACCAGATCGGGTCGGTCAGGAACTTGCCGATGACGATGGCCCACGTTTGCCGGTAGCGGAGAAGGCGAAGCCAGGGAATCCGCTCTGGCGCGGGCTCGGGCGGGTCGCTCGCGATGTGGGCCCGCTCGCGCGGCCGGAGATTTTTCTTGCGCTCGGGAACTTCGTAGAGGACGAGCCAGAGGGCGAAGCAGACGAAGCCGAAGGCGCCGGTGGCCAGGAAGGCGGCCGGCCAGCCGAAAGTCACCGTCAGCCAGGGAACGACGCCGGCGGCGATGATGATCCCCATGTTCGTTCCCGCGTTGAACAGGCCGGTCGCCAGGGCCCTCTCCTTGCGGGGGAACCATTCGGCCACGGCCTTGATCGCCGAAGGGAAATTCCCCGATTCCCCGAGGCCGAGGGCGAACCGGGCGGCGCCGAAGCCGAAAACCGACCGGACCGCGGCATGGGCCATGGCCGCCAGGCTCCAGAGGAAAATCGCCGCCGCGTAGCCGATTTTCGTCCCGAACTGATCGATGAGACGGCCGAAGACGGCCAAGCCGAGGGCGTAGGCGACCTGGAAGGCGGTGACGATATAGCCGTACTCGACCTCGGACCAGCCGATGACCTTCTGAAGATGGGGGGCCAGGATGCCGAGGACCTGGCGGTCGACGTAGTTGATGGTCGTCGCGGCGAAGAGGAGGCCGCAGACCGTCCAGCGGAAATGGCCGGCTCTCGGGTCTTCCGGAGCGGCGGCGGCGATTTCGGGGGCCGTCATGTCGGCCTCATCATACCCAAGATGGGGGACACTTTAAAGTGTCCCCCATCTTGATCGCGGCGGACGGATCGGCCGACGGTTGTGTCCCGGTTTATTCTGTGTTATGGAATCTGACGAAGTGAGACGACTCCTCCTCTTCGTCGCGATCCTCGGCTCGACGGCTTTCTTCGCCGGCTGCTCGAAGGACGGTCCGGAGGGAGCGGCGGCCGGGAGAAAAACGACCCTGGCCGTCATCCCGATGGGGACGACCCACGAGTTCTGGAAGGCGATCCACGCCGGCGCCTTGACCGCCGCCCGGGAGCTCGGCGTCGAGATCATCTGGAAGGGACCCCTCAAGGAGGACGACCGGAACGAGCAGGTCCAGATCGTCGAGACGCTGACCAACGCCGGCGTTGACGCCATCGTCCTGACGCCGATGGACGACAAGGCCCTCGTCCGGCCCGTCGCCGAGGCCAAGAGGCTGGGCATCCCGACCGTCATCTACAACACGCCCCTCGACGGCGAGAACCACATCGCCTTCGTCTGCACGGACAATTATCAAGGCGGAGTCCTCGCCGCCCGACTCATGGGCGAGCGCCTCGGAGGAAAGGGGAAGGCCATCCTCATCCGCGTCTCGGAGGGAGTCATCGGGACGTGGAACAGGGAAGAGGGATTCCTGGCCACGCTGAAATCCGAGTTTCCGGCCATCCAAATCCTATCCGAGAACCGCTACGCCGGCGTGACGACGGAGACGGCCTACCAGACCGCCGAGAACCTCCTGGCCCGATTCGGCGACGTCCAGGCCCTCTTCACGGCCAACGAGTCGTCGACCTTCGGCTGCCTCCGGGCCCTCCAGGACCACGGCCTGGCCGGAAAGGTCGTCCACATCGGCTTCGACTCCTCGAAGAAACTCGTCGAGGCGCTCGAAAAAGGCGAAATTTGGGGCCTCGTCCTCCAGGATCCCTTCCGGATGGGCTACGATAGCGTCCGGGCGGCGGTGGCCCATCTCCGTGGGCAGCCCTACGAGAAGACCATCAACACGGGCGTCTTCCTGGCCACGCCCGAGAACATGAAGGAGCCGCGCATTGCCGCCCTTCTTGCCCCCGACCTTTCGATTCTCGACCGATAGAATGCGCTTTGAGGGCGATTGGATGTCGATGCAAAGAGGTGAGGCATGTCCCCCAAAAAAACTTGGATCATCTTGTTCCTGGGTCTCGCGTTGATGGCCCCTCTTTCCGCCCAGGACAAGCCTTTCGCCGGAGGAAGGGTGCGGATCATCTCCTCGAGCCATCAGGACATCGCCTGGATGGACAGCCCCGAAGCCTGCGTGAGGTACCGGGACGAAAGCTGCATCACCCCGGCCCTGGAGATGATGGCCCGCGATCCCGAATATTTTTTCGTCATGGAGAACATGCTGAACCTCATGGAATACGTCGAGCGCCATCCGGAGCGGAAAGCCGAGATCCTCCGTTACACGAAGGAGGGTCGGCTCGAGTGGGGGGCAACCCTGACCCAGCCTTACGAATCGCTCCTCTCCGGCGAGCAGCTCATTCGGCAGACGTACTTCGGCCGGCGTTGGCTCAAGAGGGATTTCCCGGGCTGCGACGCCCTCGTCTATTTCAACCCCGACGTCCCGGGGCGGTCCCTCCAGATGCAGCAGATCCTGAGCAAGTCCGGCATCCCCTACATGGTCATCAGCCGCTATCACGAAGGTTTCTACCGGTGGGGGAGCCCGGACGGCTCGTCGGTGTTGGCGTATTCGCCCGGACATTACGGAAACTCCTCGGCGTTTTTCCGGGGCAAACCGGAGGAGGGCGTCAAGGCTCTGGCCGAGAAGCTGGCAAAATGGGCGGGCTATTATCTGTCGCGCCGCATCGCCCCCGAAGTTCCGCTCCTCCACTCCGAAGATTTCTCCAAGCCCTCGGACTTCGGGCCGCTGATCCGACTCTGGAACAGCACCCAAAATTCGATGATGGGGTATTCGTCGGCTCGTGCGTTTTTCGAACGGCTGGCGGCCGGCGCGCCCAAGTTCGACGCCGTGACGGGCGAGCGGCCGAACCTCTGGCTTTACATCCACGGGCCGACGCACCACTGGGCCATCGCCGCCCAGCGGGAAGCGGGAAGGCTGCTCCCGGCGGCCGAAATATTCAATACGATCGATGCCCTCCTCCGCGGAAGTTTCGCGGATTATCCGGCGCGGGCGCTCGACGAAGCTTGGCTTTCGGCCGTCTACCCCGACCACGGCTGGGGCGGAAAGGAAGGCCAGGTTACGGACCGTCTCTTCCGGAAGAAATACGAGTTCGCCCGGGACGCCGGAAAGGCAGCCGTGGAGGCGGCGGTCGGCCGGATTGCCGCCCGGATTAAAACCTATCCGGGGCAGGGGAGGGCGGTGGCCGTGTTCAACGCCCTGTCGTGGCCGAGGACCGACCCCGTCTGCGTGACGCTCCCCAGTCCGGCCGGCGAGCTGGTCATCGCCGACGCAAAGGGCGAAAAGATGCCCTATCAATTCCTTCCGCCGTCGTCCGGCCAGGCAAGCGAGACGGTCAGGGTCGAATTCATCGCCAAGGAGGTTCCGGCCGTCGGCTACAAGGTGTTCTACGCGGGCGAAGCGGTAGGCGGGGGGACGGAAGCCGGCGCGGCCCCCCCGGCTCCTCCTAATCCTCCGGCCCCACTCGGGCCGGCCTTCCAGGAATTCGAGAACGAATTCTACAAAATCACCCTGGCGCCCGGCGGGGTGAAGAGCATTTTCGACAAGACGCTAGGACGCGAGATCTTGAATACCGAGAAATTCCTCGGCTTCGAAATTTTCACGATGCAGTCGGTCGGGAACGGCGCCGGCGAATTCGGGCGCGTTCAGCAGCCGACGATGGAGGGATTCGACAAGTTGAGCGCCCATCGGCCGGCTTGGATGCTCGACCCCGCGGCGACCGGGCCGGTCAAGACCGTTTTCGGCGCCGAGGCCGTCCTGCCGAACTGCAAAATCGTTCAAAGGCTGGTCGTCTATAACGCCCTGAAAAGGATCGATTGCGAAGTCGACATTCTCGGCTGGGACGGCCTGCCCTATCGCGAGTTCCGGATTGCCGTGCCCGTGGCCGCTCCCGAGGGGAAAATCGCCTACGAGGTCCCTTTGGGCGTCCTCGAAGTCGGGGCGAGCGAGGCGGCCGGAACGGGGGGGCCGGCCTACGGAAATCTCGTTTATGATGAGCCAATGAGCGACATCAGGCCGCGGGAAGTCCAGAACTTCATGAACGTAAGCGACGGGAGAATCGGGGTGACTCTGACGACGGACGTCGCGGTGAACGATTACAAGGACCCGACGGTGGAACCAGTGAGTTATCCCGTGCTCCAGGGAATCCTGCTCGCGTCGCGCCGGAGCTGCCATGGCCAGGGCAACTGGTATCTCCAAGAGGGCGACCATCATTACCGGTTCTCCTTGACGTCCCACCCGCCTGGCTGGCGGAACGGATACAAGGCCGGCATCCAGCCGAACGACCCTCTCATCGCCGTCGTCCTTCCGGAGGGGCCGCGGGGAGCGACGACGGCCCCAGCCGACCTTCCCCCCGAGATGAGTTTCGTCTCGCTGTCGAGCTCGAACGTCCTCGTCAGCACGGTCAAGAAGGCCGAGGACGATGATTCGGTCATCGTCAGGCTTTACGACATCGAAGGCAAGGACGGCGAGGTCGAGTCGAGGCTATTCGTCCCGGCCGCGAGGGCCGACCTCGTCAACATGATCGAAGAGGAAGGCCGGCCGCTTGCCATTCGAGACGGCGCGATACGCCTCAAGGTCGGCCACCACGCCATCGAAACGATCAAGATTTTCCCCGCCAAGAAAAAATAAACGTTTCGGCTTTTCTTGACAATCCTCAGGGAATTGATAAGATATACATATATTGTTACACATATGGGAGAAGAGGCCAATGAAACGGACAAACATCATGCTTGACGAGGGGCAGCATCGAAAATTGAAAGCCTACGCCCGGCAAAATGGCAAAACCCTTGGAAGGCTCGTGCGGGAAGCCGTAGACCGTTCCTACCAGAAGAAGGACGTCCTCGAAGAGCGCAGGAATACCGCCATCCGGGCTTATCAAGAGGGGTTCATAAGCCTCGGCAAAGTCGCCGAAGTGTTGGGTCTCGATCCCTTCTCGGCCCGTTCGTATCTCGAAACCCTTGGGATCGGACTTCGGGTCCAGGACGCCTCCGAAATCGTCCGGGACGCGACGAATGCCTAAGGTCATTCTGGACGCATGCGTCCTCTCGAATTTCGCCTATTCCCGCTCTCTCGGAATTTTGCACCGCCTTTATGGCGGTCAACTCGGCCTCACGAACTTCGTGGTTGCCGAAGTGATCCGGGGGATTCAGCGCGGCCATGGTTTTCTTCTCGGGGTCAAAACCGCTCTGAAAGAAGGCTGGATCGAGGAAGTCGCGCCTCGAACGTCCGCGGAGAAGGATATCTTCGAAAAGCTGTCGGAGTCGCTCGGCTTGGGAGAAGCGTCGGCCATCGCCGTCGCCCTGGGTCGGGGCCTCGTCTTTGCCAGCGATGATTTCGCCGCCCGCCGCGAGGCCGCGCGTTTGGGGGTCCGACTGACGGGCACCCTCGGAATTCTCAAGCGCGCTTGTGTTCGGGGGATCGTCAAGAGAGCGGACGCCGACAAGCGATTGAGGGTCATGATCGACGGGGGCTTTTTCTCGCCCGTTAAATCGATAAGCGAAATACCGTGAAACCCCGCCACAACGTCGGCGTCCACGGGGTCGGCTATAAATTCGTCATTTGAACGGAACCCAGACGCTCGGCCGGCGATTCTTGAAAACGGCCGTCTCAGCTCGGTCGATTCCCAGGACGAGGCACCAGTAATTCACGGCGCGGCGGCTCAGGTTCCGGTTTTTCATCAAGACTTCGCGGAATTTGTCCATCCCGTATTTTGCCTGGACCTCGGCAAGGTAGGGGAAGCCCCCGAAATTGACGGCCCGCTCGATTTCGAGTTCCGGCGTCAGTCTCGACGCGTCGGCGTCCCAAAAGAGTTCTTTCCTCATCGGTCGAATCCGAGAAAAAATTCCCGGACGGCATTCCACTCCTTGGCCGTCGGTGGCCGGGGATGTTCGCCTTTTCCCAGGAGAATGATCGAACGAACATCGGGCTCGGCGTCATCGAAATAGACCAGCGCGGTTTTGAGATGATATTCATATTCCTCGCCGAGGCGATATTTCGTCTTGACCAGCGCCGCGAGCTGCGAAAAGGAAAATCCCGTTTCAAAGAGAAGGCGATGAAGGTCGATAAAATCTTTGGCCGTTCCTCGTTGAACGACCGCCACGGCTTTCATCGCCGCGATGTCGTCGAGTGAGGCGATCGGGCAATATGTTCCTTCTTTTATTTGTCGAAGCTCGACGGGCTTCAGAAGGGTGTAGGGGAGTCGAAACAGCGAAAACTTCGTTCTTTGTTCGCCGAGATGGAGAATGAGAGTGTCTTCTTGGAGGATTTCGACCTCGGCGATATCGAAAATATCCCTGAAACGAGCCGCGAGATATTCCGAACGGAAGGTTTCGGGGCAGAAAAAGTCCAGGTCGATTGACTGCCGGTGGTTGAAATAGAAATACAATGCCGTCCCGCCGGCGAGGTAAGCCGATTTCGGCAGTATTCCCAACTCGATAATTTTGTGAAGGATACTCTTCAGCCCGGCGATGGTTGGGAGGGAAGCCACAAATTTATTATATCATGAATGACAGCCCCGCTAAAGCGATAAAGTATTTAATTTCTTTGAGATATGAATTTTTTTTGCCCGTTCGATGCCGAAGAATTGGAAGAAAATCAAGGGACAGGGTGTCACGTCCCTCGATTTATCCCCGTTTTATCGAATTCAGAATTTGGCGGGCCGCGTCGCCGAGGAGCATTGTTTCCGCGCCGACGCAGACGAGACGGAAGCCTTCCTCGAGGGAGCGGCGGGCGGCCTCGGCGTTCCGGGCCATGATCCCCGCCGGCCGGCCGGCGGCCGCGCAGGCCTCCCTGATTATATCGATCGCGCCCCGGACCTCCTCGTCGTCGAACCGCCCGGCTTTGTCGAGGCTGGCGGAGAGGTCGTAGGGGCCGATGAAAACGGCGTCGATTCCCGGGACGGAGACGATCATCTCGATGTCCTTCGCGGCCTCGATGTGTTCGGCCTGGGCCACGAGGACGGTCTCCGCGTTCGCCCTCTCGAGGCTTTCGCCGACTCGGGCTCCGTACCCCTGGGCCCGGGCGATGCCGATGCTTCTCGTCCCCAGAGGCGGATATTTCGCCGCCCGGACCGAGGCCATGGCCTCTTCCTCGTTGTTGGTGTGGGGAAAAATCAATCCGTCGGCGCCCGTGTCGAGGGCCTTGGAAATCGAGAGGGGATCGTTCGCCGGAACGCGGACGAGGCAAGGACAGGCGGGGCCGGCGGCTTGGATGATCCTTTGGGTGTCCGCATGGCTCAGCAGCCCGTGCTCCATGTCGATGAACAGCCATTCGAAGCCGGCCTCGGCCAGGATTTCGGCGATCTCGGGAGACGGGAGCGAAACCAGCGTCCCGAGGAGGGGTTTGCCTTCCTGAAGCCTGGTTTTGAGCGAGATCTTCATAGCGCCCTCATTATACCGATTTCCCGATTCCCGGAAAGGTATGATAAGCTGAAATCGAAAGCGCATCTTCATGGCCGACATCGCCAAAGGCGTTCGATCGTTTTCGATCGGAACGGGCATCAGCCGGATCCTCGGCCTCGTCCGGGAGCAGGTCTTCGCCTATCTCTTCGGGGCGGGCATGGCCACGGACGCCTTCAACGCCGCCTTCCGCCTTCCCAATCTCCTCCGCGACCTGTTCGCCGAGAACGCCCTCTCAACGGCCTTCGTCCCCGTCCTGACCGCCCAGAAGGAGAAAAGCAAGGAGGCGATGAACCGTTTCGCCTCGAATATCCTGAATACGCTGCTCCTCGTCGTCGGCCTCTGCACGGTCGCCGGGATACTCTTTTCGCCGTGGCTGGCCAAGGTTATCGCTCCCGGCTTCGGCGGAGTCCCCGGAAAAACGGCCTTGACGGCCAAGCTGGCGTTGATTCTCTTCCCTTTCCTGCTCTTCATCGCTCTGGCGGCCTGGGCGATGAGCTACCTCAACACCGAGGGGGAATACTTCATCCTCTCGGTCGCGCCGGCGTTCTTCAACGTCGTCTCGATCGCCGTCCCCATCGCCCTCTACGCCTATTACCGGAACCGGGGGATGAACCCGATCTTCGGGATGGCGATCGGGGTCACGGCCGGCGGCGTCATCCAATTCCTGGGCCAGTTGCCCCGCCTCCGGAAGACGGGCTTTCGCTACTCGCCCTTCCTCAGTTTCAAGGACCCGGAATTCCGGCGGACGATGGCCCTCTTCATGCCCGTGGCCATCGGGCTTTCGAGCTCGCGCTTCAACATCTTCATCAACACCCTCCTCATCTCCCTCCTCGCGGAAAAGAGCATCACCTGGCTCAACTACGCCTACCGGATCTTCTTCACTCCCCTCGGCCTGTTCGGCATGGCCGTCGGGACGGTGGCCCTGCCGGCCTTCGTCCGCTGCATCCAACAGGGTCGGACGGACGACCTCCGGGCAACCCTCTTCGATTCCCTGAAGATGGTCCTCTTTCTGACCTTTCCGACCTCGGCCGTCATCGCCTTCCTCGCCCATCCCCTGACGAGCGTCATCTATGAGCACGGGAAATTCACCGCCGCCGACACGGCGGCCACGGCGGCCATGCTGACCCTCTTCATGATCGGCGTCCCGTTCGCCTCGGCCTTGCGCAACGTGGCCGGCGTGTTCTACGCCTCCAATGACGCCCATCGGCCGATGGTCGCGAGCTTCGCCTCGGTCGGGACGAACGTCGTTCTGAACCTCATCCTCATGCGGATTTTGGGATACAGGTCCTTCCCGCTCGCGGCTTCGATCGGGACGATCGTCAACATCGGTCTCCTCTATCTCTGGCTCCCGAAGAAGGTCGGGCCGTTTTCGTCCCGGCCCCTGGCCCGCTACATGGTCTGGATCACCCTGGGCTCGCTCGCCGGCGGAGCCGCCGCCTGGGGCTCCTACCGCGGCCTGAGCCTTCTCCTGGGCGCGGGTCTCCTCGTCAAGATCGGGAACGTCGCCGCGTCCGGCGTTTTCGGCCTCCTCGTTTTCTACGCCTTCTGCCGGGCCGCCCGGGTGGCCGAGGTCAGGGATTATGTCCGTCGATTTTTGAGAATCGGCCGGAGGGGAGGTTCAAGGCGCGTCAGCGGAGCTTCGGATCCGCCTCCGGACCGGAGCGGGGGCCCAGGGCCGGAATGAGCTCGATGAGGACCTGGCGGGAGATGCTCCGCCAGATGAACCTCAGGTCGAAGCGGCCGGCGTGCCTGACGAGAGAGAGGTCGACGTTCGTGAGCTTCCCCCGGCGGAAGTCGACATTGAGCAACGTCTGGAACTCCCAATTCCGGACGAGCCCGACGGCCAAGTCGGCGTACGTCGGTTTCCATTCGCCGGCCTTGGGGTCGTAGGAGGCCATCAGCCAGCCGTTGAGTTTCTCCCCCGGCCGGATGCGGAGCATCCCGGTGACATCCTGGCTCGTCGTCCCTTCGATCAGCCAGCCTTTCGTCCTCCGCCGGGACTGGACGCTGTAGGTGGCCTCGAGGGAGACGGCCGGGGAGAACTCGGCCAGGCCGCGGAGGATGACGCCGCCCGTGGTGAAATTCCGGCCCTCCTTTTCCAGGAATTGCTCGGCGGCCAGGCCGGCCTGGAGGCTGAAGTCCGGAAAAAGGAAGACGGGACTGGCCGTGAGGGCGATCCCGGTGTTGTTGCTGTAGGACCGCGTCCTCGCCTCCGAGGTTCGGAGGTCGCTGGCGATGAAGACGTTTTGAATCGTGGCCGTGAGAAGACCGCCGTAGAACCTGAAAGGGTTGAGGCCGAAGCGGAGCTGAGGGCGGAGAAGGCGCTGGTTGCCGGCGAGATCCCGGTTCAGGGAGTAGTCGGCCGCGGCGGTGAAGGCGTCGGCCTGATAGGTCAGCCCGACGTCGCCCTTCCAGATTTTCGATACCCCGCCGAGCCCGCCGAGCCGGACCCGGGAGTAGGCCGAATGGAGGGAGAAACGGAGACCTCGAAAGAGGCCGACCGAATAGGCGATGTTCCCGAGGGCCTGGTTGTGGAGCTCGGCCTTGCCGAGGACCTCGAGCGATCCCCATTTGGCCGATTGGAGGCTCGACTGGACGCCCAGCCAGGCCTCCTCGCCCCTGTCGAGGGGGTTTTGGTAGGCGAAATCGAAGAGGAGACGGCCGGTCTTTTCCCCAAGACGCCGGTCGACGAAGAGGCGGGCGTTCCAGAGTCCCGTCGAGTTGTAGTTCCCCGTCAGGCCGAGGTCGGTCCGGACGCCGACCGACCAGGTGTTGGCCGTCTGGAGGTCGAATTGACGGGCGAGGCCTTCGTAGCTTTTCAAGACGCTGTGCTCCTCGTAGCGGAGCTCGGTCAGGCTGGCGAGCTTCTTTTCCCGCTCGAGGCGGTAGCTCAGGTTGGCGAACAATCCCTGGGTCCGGTTGAACCAGACCTTGTCGAGGGCGAGGCCTTCGGTCGGCCGGCCCTCGCCCAGGGAGAGCTTGAATTTGCGGAAGCCGACGGATTCGACGCCCTCGAAGTAGGCGACGACGTCGTACCCGACGACTTCGAAGCCGGCGAGGACGTCGACGGCTCCGGCCGTGAAGCTGATGAGCGACCCGCGGATCCGGGAAAGGGTCAGGCCTTCGACGGATTCCTTGGACTTCCAGGCCCGCTCGAGATCGTCCGACGCGACGGGCGGGGAGCCGGGAAGGGCTCCGATTTCGACTTCCCGGCCGAAGCGGAAGAGGAGCCCCGTCTGCTTTTCGACGTCGAAGAGGAACTCGTCGGCGTTCACGACATCTCCCGTCCGGCGCAGGACGACGTCGCCCGCGGCCAGGAAGGTCCGCGTCGGGAAGTCGATCCTGAGTGTCCGAGAGGAGACTTCCCATGCCCCGAGAGTGAGCTTCACCTCCGTCCCGAAGAGCTGGCCGTGGTCGTAGCTATAGGCCAGAAAGGCGGCGTCGAGGCGGAGGAGGATTTTATCTTCAGCCGCCTGTCCGATGACGGAGGACAACCCGGATAGGGCCAGGACAGCCAGGAGGCGCCCCCGACGATTCATGGCTGGAACCTCAATTGGTAGATTCTCTGATTTCCGTCCGCGTTCCAGAGAAAGCGGCCGTCGAAGGCCAAGCCCTGGGGGGACGGACCCGGAGAAAGGTACCGGCGCAGCAATTGTCCCGCCGCGTCGAGCTGGTAAATGGAGAGCGTCGGGGCGTCGGTCACCCAGAATCGGGCGCCGTCGAAGGCCAGGCCGCCGGCCCGCGTCCCCGGATTGGCGAACGAGCCCCGGACCTCGCCCGTCTCGGGATCGACCTGGAGGATTTTGTTCGCCTGGGCGTCGGCCAGCCAGAGAACGCCGAGGGCGAATTCGCAGGCCGTGAAAGAGCCGCGCTGCATGTTCAACCGCTTCTGGATGGCGCCGTTGAGGATGTTGACCTTGTAGACGAAAACGTCGGCTTCGCCGCAGACCCAGAGGTCCGCGCCGTCGTAGGCCGCGTCGTTCACGGGCGAGAGGGGAGCCTTGATCGTCCGGACGACCGTCCCGTTGATGGGACTCAGGCCGAAGAGCGTGCCCGTCGAGGCGTCCGCGTTCCAGAGAACCGTCCCGTCCCAGGTCATCCCCCGCGGGGCGGCGGCGGGAGAAAAGAACGTCGTCCCGACCTCGAAGATGACCTCTCCCGCTTGGGGGTCGAGAGGATTGTCGAACAGCCGGTCCTGGCAGGCCGCCCCGACGAGGAGGCTAATAGCGGCAAGCCAGGGACAAGCGGATCTCGCCAAGGATGTCACATCCGGCCTTGAGGACGACGGCGCGCCGGCCGCCGTCCTTGGATTTGACGATGAGGGCCATATCGACGAGGTTGGCCGCCCAAACGGCCGCCGCGGCGATGAGGAAGGCGTTGCGCCGCCGGTCGTAGGTTTCGACCGCCCGGCGGTGACGGACGGCGTCCTCCGTCGTGGCGGAGGACTTGTACAGGGCGTATCGTTCATTTCCCAGACGGTTCGTCCGGAAGACGCCGTAGAGACAAGCGAGCTCGGCCCCGAGGAAGAGAACCCCTTCGAGATAGCGTTTCTCCGCGAATTGGCCCCAGCCGGGGATGAGGAGGGATTTTTCGAGGGACCCGAAGGGTTTTTTGGCCGGGGATTCGTCCTCGGCCCGGCCGGCGGCGGGGGCGGCGAGGAGGGCGGACAGAACCGCGGCCGTCACGGCCGCCGTCATCGGCCGTCGCCGGAGCCGCGCCCTGGTTTCCATGAGGATTCGGGAGAACAATTAACACATATCATTTTTCTTGACAAGGAGGGCCCGTTTCCCTCAGAGATTCCGCAACTTGGTTTATGAACGGGTGGGGGGGCGTAGTTTTTCAGGCGAAAAAGCCCGGTGGAGCAACTGCGAGAACGCGAAAACTTCGGGAAGGACGTTCGGGGAGGCTTGGAGACGC
>Ga0208047_1000199_pt1 | contig 22330 bp, 18 predicted proteins | sample Kivu_220m_FD_184162 | JGI IMG/M metagenome (GOLD analysis project Ga0208047, IMG submission 184162) | Freshwater microbial communities from Lake Kivu, Western Province, Rwanda to study Microbial Dark Matter (Phase II) - Kivu_220m (SPAdes)... | ecosystem: Environmental > Aquatic > Freshwater >...
CGCGGAAATGTTCCCAGGGATTGGTGAACCCATTCGTAAGGAACACTCACAGAATGTGGAAATAGTCACTGACTTCGACAGATCGACCGACAGATACATCAAATAGCCAATAGACAAGACGCGTCTGATCCTTCTGGGATCATTAGGCGCAAGATGCCAAGATTCGTCGTACACAAACACGCAGCCCGAAGACTTCACTATGACCTACGCCTGGAACTCGACGGCGTGCTCAAGAGTTGGGCAGTCCCGAAAGGCCCGCCTGAAGTGTCTGGCGTGAAACGTTTGGGGATCGCTGTGGACGATCATCCGCTTGACTACATAGGCTTCGAGGGAACCATACCCGAGAGAGAGTATGGCGCTGGCAAGGTCGAAATCTGGGACAAAGGCACATTCGACCTCACCAACAGAACAGAGACAATGATTGCGCTGGCATTCCATGGGGATAGACTCAACGGAGACTACGCACTCATACGAACCAAGGACAAGAACTGGCTGATCTTGAAGGTCAAGAAATGAGGGAAAGGTAGAATTAGTAAGCCGAGGTTCTGTTACGGCGCTTGGGGCCGTAGTCTAGCATGGTATGATACCCGGCTCGGGACCATGCATGCGAGAGCCCGGGAGGCCGTGGGTTCAAATCCCACCGGCCCCACCAAACGAGACAGCTTGCGCGTCTTTCTTGGTCTTCAACATGAGACTGGGTGGACCCCACCCCGGAACATGTCGCTCTGAGACCTTTGCGGTTTAGGCAGAATGATTCCACCATGGCCGCCCTGCAGTCGACCCTATTCTACTATCCCTGTTCCTTGCTGTTGGCTTCGATCGCAGTGCTCGAACGAACTTGCTCTCCTCCAAGACGCCTGTGGACATCTTGAGGATCTTAGGTATTCTTCGTCGACGATTTCGTCGGTTCAGAACGTGAAATGCCAGTCAACCGGCCCCACCAAGACGTTGCCTTTGAACTCATAACTGCTTTCAGACGCACGTCTGCTTTCCGGCTACTTGCTTCCTGCTCAACTCTTCTAATGCGAGAAAACATTCAGAAACCCCCGAGTCCGCTAAGACGTGGTTTGCCAAGTTACCAGAGGCAATACCTTTCTACATGACATGCAGTACTCAGGCCCATGTCGAATCGGAGATTCCACGTCTACATCGAGAGAGACGAGCAGACGGGCACTTTCGCTGCAAGATGTCTAGAGATGAGCGTCTTCAGTCAAGGCCGAACGGAGGAGGAAGCCCTGAAGAATATCAGGGAAGCAATCAACCTGCATCTGGAAACGCTCGAAGATGAGCTCAAAGGAAAGAAGCTCGTAGAAGTTGAAGTTTAGTGGCCAGACTTCCCAGGAAGATTTCTGGGAAGGAGTTGCTCAAAGTCTTCCAGAGGCTGGGTTTTCAATTAGTGAGACAACGAGGAAGCCACGCATTCCTACGCCATCCAGACGGAAGGAGATTAACGATTCCAGTCTACGATGTCGTTCCCATCAACCTTCTCAACTGGATTTTGGCTGAAGCGAAGGTCACGCGCCAGGAGTTCCTCAAGCTACTGAAGTAGAGCCTCTGCTCAGATTGAATCTGAGAAACAGACAGACACCGCCCTGAGGCTTCTTGGAACTCAAAGTTGTAGGTCAAGTTTGGCTTGCCCGAGCGCTCTGAAGGCGTACTTGAAACTACCCATCTCCCTAGTCTTGGCGATCATTGGACGTTTTGCGGACTACTGACGGATGATTTCTCCGCCCGGATTTCGTTGGTTCAAAACGCGAAAGGTCACCTGACCGGCCCCACCACGACTTCTACGTATTGCGGATACCTGCTTCTCTGCGCCTCGATTCCATGTGAACTCAGCAATTGAGAGACAAGAAGTACGCGCGCTAGGCGCGTCGAGCATGTTTTTCCCAGCTACTCATGGCCAGTCTAGACCATGACGGGAAGTCAATGCTCTCGAACAAGTGTCTCCTTCGCAGGATCACGTCTGTCGGATCATAGCTTCGCATGAAATGGATCTGGGCCTTTGTTGGGGGTTCGACAGTTTCCATATGCTCGGCGACGCGAAGATTCCAGCCAACTTCTTTCTTGACTTCTTCAACACTCACGCCTGGGTAAAGGTGGCTCAGATACATCTCCTTCGTATCTCCGTCGAATCTGAAGCCTGCTCTGTCAGTTATTACGGCCACGGGCCCTCCACCTTTCAGCCCGGCCGTCCGTCGCGATTCGTATCCTTCAATGTGCCCAGGAGACGTTATGTAGTCCACACGAGGCACAAAGCGTCGTTTCTCCAATCTCGCCATGATCAACACGCGTCCGGCAGATGAGGCGATGTCGTTCGCTCCGCCACTGCCTGGCAGTCGTATCTTGGGATTCTCATGGTTGCCGCCGTCGAGAATTGAGGTTGAATTGACATTGCCGTATTTGTCGACTTGGGCGCTTCCGATTATTCCTATGTCGCAGTAGCCGTGCTGGAGATCGCTGAACGTTCGCCACGAACTCGTTACGTATGGCGCTCCAAACCCTAGCACGCTATCTCCGACGTCAGTGCATACCATCGGCGGGTGGCTGCCAAGATAACCGCCCTCGAACATGAGCACAGCGTTTGGGGCGTGGGAGTGGACCGCTAGGAATCCCGCAATCATCGGGACTCCGATTCCAACGAAGACCTTGTCGCCGTCCCTGATCTCCTTGGCCGCAAGAACCGCCATAAGTTCCGCGTGACTGTAACCCTTCGCATGTTCTTCGCGTGTCATGCGCCCGCACCTAGACTGGAATCCTGTTGATTGCTCGCTCCATCTTTGCGAGCCTCGACAGCCTCGCTTTGCCTACCTTTCTGCAGTATTCGTTCTGGTCTTCACAACTCAATATCCATTCATCGAGCCACTTCAAGAAACTAAGCCGGGTTTCATTGTTCTTCGCGTAATCTCTCTGGAATATGATGTCATGATAGTAGTATCCATAGCAAGACCATGGGTGGCTTCCATATGGAATCTTGACCAAGGCGTCCACGCAGTAGGAAGGCAGCGCCGTCATGTTGGGAATCTTCAGGATGTCTTTCTCTTTCACTATCTCTTCGCAAGTTACCACAGTATGTTTGGCAGCTCTCGCTTTGTTCTCGTCGTTCGCCAGATGCCCCCATATCTGGGCATTTCCCTGCTTGTCGGCGCGCTGCACGTGTATTATCGCAACATCTGGTGAGGCTGCCGGAACAAGCGCGACCGGTTCGCCCTCGTAAGGGTCCCTGATTATCTTGATTCTTTCGTTGTGCTTTGGTATGTCCGAGCCGAGCAGGGATCTCGTCGGCAAGAAGGGCACATTCATTGCTTTTGCCATGAACCTCAGACCCGCCGCATAGTTAGAGTAATCCTCCACCTCAATCGGTTGAGGAATCTTCTCCTCGACAGCTCGACGGAAGTTCCTGGCAAGCGAGAAAAGGGAAACTCCATGCCAAGCGATCTCGACTCTTCTAATGCATCCCGCACCGATCAGTATGTCCAACTGATCCGTTGGGCTATCATCGATGACTGTTAGATTCCTCCTATTCTGACGCACGATCTCATATGCGGCGGCCTGAGAATTTCGCCCGCAGAATCCGCCAAGAGTCAAGGAACATCCATCGTGGACGAATTCCTTGATCGCTTCCCTTAGGGTACGCGTCTTGTCAGCGCGCTTTCTCTGATCTGCCATTTCTTCTCTCACTAGGTGCGGAACAGACGCCTCGTCACGTTGAGGCCAATGCTTGTACTTGTACTCTGAATCTAAATTGCCTTCGCGGCGTTCTCGTAGATTCCGAGCCCTTTCTCGAGCAGACTCTCGCTTATCACCAGAGGAGCCATGAATCGCAACACGTTCCCGAAATGGCCGCACGTGTGCATCAGAAGACCGTTCTCGAACATTGTCTTTCGCATTTTCGATGCCATGTCCTTCGAAGGTTTCCGAGTTGTCTTGGATTCGACGATCTCATTTCCCATCATGAAGCCCACGCCTCTTACTTCGCCGATGTTCTTGCTGGTTTCCGCGATTCTATTGAACTCTGAGATCGTTTTCCCACCGAGTCGCTCCGCCCTGTTGGCGAGATTCTCTTGTTTGATGTAGTCGATGGTTGCAGCTCCTGCCGCCATGGCAACCGGATTTCCACGATATGTTCCAAGGTGGAACGCGTCTGGCAGTCTCTCATCATACTCTTGCCGGTAGGCAACCACAGACAATGGTAGTCCGGCCCCAACAGATTTTGACACGCACATGATGTCAGGTGAGGTGTTGGTCAACTCGCAACCCCAGAACTTCCCGGTTCTCGCAAAGCCCGTCTGGACTTCGTCGATGATGAGCTGGATCTGGAATCTGTCGGCGATCTCTCTCAGACCGGGCAGGAAATCCTCTGTGGGGACTATGTATCCGCCTTCGCCTTGGATCGGCTCGACGAGAATGCCGGCCGTGTCGTCCAAGCCTGAGTGTTCGTCTTCCAACAGGTGTTCGAGGTATCTGAGGATGACCTTCGCCTCGTCTCCTTCCTTGGCCGGGAATGGGAACCGATACGGGTATGGGAATGGGAGACGGAAGACCCCTTGTCTCATCGTGCCTGAAGAGCGCAAGTATGCTCGGCTGGAGGTCAGGCTGACGATTCCTTGATGGATTCCATGATAGGCGCCCTCGAACGCAACTATGGTCCTTTTTCCCGTCACATGTTTCGCAAGGCTGATCGCAGCTTCGCATGCGTCTGCACCTGTGACAGTCGTGAGGACCCTCGAGTGGCTTCGAAGCTTGCCTGGCAGCACGGAGTGCATCTTCTCCAAGAATGTGATTCTGGCTTCTGTCGGGATCTCAAGTGAGTGCCAGATTCTTTCCAGCTGAGATCTCACGGCCGCTGCCACGACGGGATTGCCGTAGCCCACGTTGAGTACACATATGCCGCCGACCCAATCGACGAACAGGTTTCCATCAACGTCCCTTATTGTTGCACCCTTGGCGGAATCAATCGCGAACGGAAAGGCCTTCGGATAGACGACAGAACGTGTCTCAAGCGAACTCTGCTTCGCAAGTAGTTCCTGTGACCGAGGACCCGGGGGCTTGACGGCTATCTTGGGCGCAGCTTCGAAACTCAGTTCTTCGAATCCAGTCAATGCGGAACGCCGCTGACCACCTCTCTCCAGAACTACTTAGCGCTGTTGCTTGGCCGAGGTGAGCGACGTTGATGTTGGGCACTACTTCTGGACTCGGGTGAGTGCCTTTCCGCATCGAGCCGTTGTGTGGGCCCTCCATGTATCTCTGTTTGTATCACCAGGATCAAGAATTGGATTCTCTCTTGCTCGGCGTGGCGAATCTCCTCGGCGCGCGCGTACATCTCTTCACGCGGGCGACGAAAGACGACTATGCATTCTCCGGCGCCAAACCGCAATGCTGTGCAGATGCGCTTATAGTCACGTTGCCGCCGCCGGGAATTAGGCTCCTGAGCTGAGGAAGACCGGATCATACCAATCGATAGGCTTTCGCTACGTTCTACCTGTTCAGTCGGGGCTGCCATCAATACGCTGTCTTGGTCTGGTTTCTATCGGCGGTGGCACCACCTGCGAGACCTTGAGCCTCAGGTCGCATTTCAGGCATCGAGCCGCCTCTCCGATTGCTGCTTTCTCCTCCAGACCAAGGTCAAATTCGTCGAAGCTGCAGGTTCGCTTCTCGGCTCGTGTCATCCTGCTGCTTTCGCGGTGTAATGCAGCGAAACCTTTCTGGCGGCCGAAGTGGCAATCGGGCTCGCTTGGTGGTATGAGAGGCTCATCGAGGTGGCCCTTGCCTTGCAGATACTTGTCTATGGCGCCGGCTGCTTTTCTGCCGGCAGCTATGGCTTCGATCACTGATGCGGGTCCGCTCACAGCATCGCCGCAGGCAAACACGCCCTTTCTATTCGTCTTGGCAGTCAAGGGATCGGCAAGCAACGTTTTGCCCGGTCCGCTCTCCAGTCCGTAGGCTGTTGGTACGTCAGGAACCTGACCAATCGCGGTAATGACCGTGTTAAACTCTGATGTGAACTCGCTTCCCCCGATGGGAACCGGACGTCGTCTGCCGGAAGCGTCAGGTTCGCCCATTTCCATGCGTATACATTCTAGCGTTACAGTTCCGTTGTTCCTGCCTATTCTCTTGGGAGCAACCAAGAACTGAGTCATGGCGCCTTCTTCGATGGCTGCGTCAACCTCTTCTGCGCTAGCAGGCATTTCCGTCCTTGTGCGGCGATACAGGATTGTTACTTCGGAGCGTAGTCGGAGAGCTGTACGAGCTGCGTCTATGGCTGCGTTTCCTCCGCCAACTACTGCCACTTTGCGTCCCAAGTTCATCTTCTTGCCCAAGCTGACATCTCTGAGGAATGAAATGGAATCTATGACTCCTGCGGAGTCTTCTCCATCGATCCCCATTCTACTGTTTCTGTGGGCTCCGATGGCGACAAGAATCGCGTCGCAACCCTGTTTGAACAGATCATCCAATGATTCGATGCGGGCGTTTGTTTTCGTTTCAACTCCAAAGCGCCTTATCTCCTCTATCTCATTGTCGAGGATCTTTTCCGGCAATCGGAACCTGGGTATGCCTGTTCGCATTGTTCCTCCGAGTTTGGGATTCGCCTCATACACCGTGACGTCATGCCCGAACTTCCGCAGGAAGTAGCCTGCAGTCAATCCTCCTGGTCCCGAGCCGATAATGGCGACCTTTCTACCGGTCGAAGGCAGCATCTTGAGATGCTGCTTCCAGAGGCCAGTGTCGTGATCGGCTGCAAAACGCTTCAGGTTTCTGATGGAAATGGGTTCATTCAGTTTCTCGCGGCGACAGATGTCCTCGCAGGGATGAGTGCACACGCGCCCGAGCACTCCCGGAAACGGAGCCTTCTCTCTGATCACGGCAACCGCTTCGGGATACCTTCCCTCGGCGATATAGCGGAGGTAGCGTGGAATGTCGACCCCGGCGGGACAAGCATGCTTGCATGGCACGAGGGCTTCTTCGCGTTCAGACCATGTTCTCCATTTGTGATCTCTGTCGCTGAGTGCTCCAGTCGGGCAGACTTCAACGCACGAACCGCAGAACCTACAATCGGATCCGGAGAGAGGAGCGTCGAAAGCGGAGGATATGAGTGTCTGCTTGCCTCGGTTCATGAAGGATAGTACGCCCACACCTCGTACATCTTGACAGATCCTGACGCATCGACCACATAGAATGCACTTGTTCGGGTCGCGCACGAAGAGAGGGCTGGTCAAGTCGACTGGAATGGTTCTTGTCTCTTTTCTTAGGCGTGACTTGTCAACGCCGAGGTATGCGACGAGGGCCTGCAGTTCGCATCGCATGTTCTTGTCGCATGTCAAGCATTCACCCGGGTGACTCGCGATGAGCAGTTCAACTGCAACGCGTCGCATCTGCTTGGTCTTGGGCGTCTCTGTTTGGACAATCATTCCTTCCTCAGCTGGAGTGCTGCATGCGGCTGGCAGACCGCGCATGCCACGTATTTCGACGAGACAGAGTCTGCAGGCGCCGAATGGAGAGAGGTCGGGGTGATGGCACAGATTCGGAATGTACATGCCGGCCTTCAAGGCTGCATCTAGCACTGACGATCCTTTCTCTGCTGTGATCTTCTTCCCGTCAATCGTGAGGTTGATTGTCTCCAAACCATTTCTCTCCATGAAGTCAATCTGGTTTCTGATCATAGACGGGGATTGGCTTCTCAGGGGTCTTCACCGGTTCTCCGGATACCTTCGCGACCGCGCTGAACCTGGGCGGGCAGACTTCGTAACAGCTCCCGCATTTGATGCACTTGCTCTGGTCGATAACGTGTATCATCCTCTTACCGCCGCTGATTGCTCCAACGGGACATTCTCTGAGGCAGATGCCGCAACCTGCACACTTCTCCGGAAGAACGTAGAACGCGATGAGATCTCTACAGACTCTCGCCGGACATTGCTTCTTGTTTATGTGTGCATCATACTCGTCTCGGAAGTATCGAATTGTGGTAAGTGCAGGGTTCGGCGCTGTCTGTCCTAGTCCGCAGAGTGACCCCGCCTTGATTGCCTCACCCAGCTCCAACAGTAGGTCCACATGCTCAGGCTTGCCGTTTCCTCTCGCGATGTCTTCAAGAATGTAGAGCATCTGTCTAGTTCCTTCACGGCAGAGAACGCATTTTCCGCAAGATTCCTTCTGTGTGAAGTCTAGGAAGTATTTGGCCACATCAACAACACAGGTATCCTCATTCATCACTATCATGCCGCCGGAACCCATGATGGATCCTGCGGCCGTCAGTGATTCATAGTCGACCGGCACATCAAGAAAACTCGATGGGAGACATCCACCTGAAGGACCGCCGGTCTGGACCGCTTTGAACCTCTTGTCCCCCAGAGTTCCGCCGCCGATGTCGTACACGATCTGGCGCATCGTCAGGCCGAACGGAACCTCAATCAGTCCCGTCTTCTTGACTCGGCCTACTAGCGAGAAGGTCTTTGTTCCCTTGCTTGTCTCAGTTCCGTATTGCGCGAAATGCTGCCAACCTTTCTGAAGAATCAGAGCAACGTTGGCAAGTGTCTCCACGTTGTTGATGACTGTTGGCTTCCCCCATAGGCCCGACGTGGCGGGGAATGGAGGCCTGGGCCTGGGCATTCCGCGTCTGCCCTCTATGGAGGCCATGAGAGCTGTTTCTTCTCCGCAGACGAACGCGCCGGCTCCTTCCTTGATCTCTATCTCAAATCCGGAACCAGAGCCCAGGATGTTGTTCCCTAGAAGCCCGTACTGCTTCATCTGTTCGACCGCTGTGCGAAGCCTACGTAACGCCAGCGGATACTCGGCTCGACAGTAGATGTAGCCCTGTCTTGCACCAATAGCACGAGCAGCAATGACCATTCCTTCAAGAACCGAGTGGGGATCGCCTTCCAGCAGCGATCTGTTCATGAACGCTCCGGGGTCGCCCTCGTCGGCGTTACAGATCGTATACTTCTCTGGAGATGTTGCCTTGTAGCAGAATTCCCATTTCTGGCCGGTTGAGAAACCTGCGCCCCCTCTTCCTCTCAATCCCGACTTCTTGATTTCCTCGATTATCTCCTCCTGTGTCATCTGAACAGCTTTGACTAGGCCAGTGTAGCCGCCGTTTCCCATGTAGTGTCTGATGTCTTCGGGATCAATGTGACCACAGTTGCGCAGAATCAAGCGGACCTGCAACTGAAGTTCCGGAAGGCTCAGGAGATTAGGTATGCCGGCGACTTCATGATCTCCGAGTGTGCCGCACGCGAGGTCAGGGCGCGGACTATCTTTTGTAAGGTAGTCAGAGACGACTTCTGAGGCCGTGTCAGGCGTAAGATTGCCGTACAGTATTTCTGGGCGACCTGGCTTCTGTATGGCGAGCAAGGGTTCGCGGTAGCAGAATCCTAGGCAACCAACTTCCATTACGGTCGCGTCCAAGTTGGCTCTCGAAAGTTCCTTCTTGATGCTGCTAAGAACAGCTAGTGCGCCGGCGGCTCTGCCACACGATGCCGTACCGACGAGGATTCGCGGTTTCTCGCTATGTTGGAGCTGCATCCATTCTTTCGAGGCCTCCTTCTGGATCTGCAGGAAATCCTTGACTTTGGCATGCACAGTGCCGTTTGGATGAACGAAGGACATCTGCCTCAACCCTTTCTGTATATGTCGAGGATTTGCTTCAGTTTCCTCGAACTCACCTTGCCGTACGGATCATCGTTGATGACCATCACTGGAGACAATGCGCAGCACCCTAGACATGCAACCTGCTCAAGACTGAATTTGCCGTCCTCGGTCATCCCTCCTGGGTTGACTTTGAGTTCAGTCTGCAGAGCCTGGAGAAGGCTTTCTCCTCCTCGCACATGGCAGGCGGTGCCAGAGCAGACTTTGATTACGTGGTCTCCGGGGCGAGTGAATCGAAACTGGGCATAGAAGCTTGCGACTCCGAGGACCTCGTTCTCGGTGAGATTCAGATACTTCGCGATGCCTGAGATTGCTTCTTCTGGGAGATAGGTCAACTTCTCTTGGACTCTCTGCAGAATTGGAATGAGCTGTGATCGATCTGTCTTGAAGGGAGAAAGGATCTCATGGATCTGATCGCGCATATCCCCGCCTCCGATCGCCCGTGTGGTCACCAAATCCTACAAGATCCTGCATGATTCCCAATTGCACTTTGCCCCGGACTTCGTGTGTACTCGTTCGGTGCTGTTGTAACGAGCTGCCCTACACGCTCCTTCTGGGCAAGGTGACGCGCATCCACGATGATCGGCCTCCTGGCATCGCTCAACACTTTCTTGTTAGAGATCTCGTACATTCTCTCTCTCCCAGGGCCGTGAATCTGTCGATCGCGTCTGCGGGGCTAGCAGACTATATTCGAACCTTGCTTGGGGGTGTTGTCATGAACTATATTTACTCTGAGCAAGGAGATATTTACCGTAAACATTCTAGACTATACTCTCTGTCTAGCGAAAGTGCCACACCGCATGGGGAGTCTAGGCAAACGCGCGGAGCTGCTTCACAGTCCCAAGATAGGTTCCGTCCAAGAGCTGAACCTCCGCCTCACTCATGTTCGCAATTCCTCCTCTGAGCAGAGGTCCAAAGGTGTCGGTCTTCCGCCGTCCCAGTCCATAGCGTTCTCTCACGTTGATCGGGCGTCCACCTAGGAAATCATTGAATGGTGGAGCGAAGAGGCAACGCGAGACCTTCAGCTCGACATTGTATCGTTCTTTGATCTTACTCTGAACGTCTTTGATTCTCCGGCGTTTCGAGTCTCTCAGAATCGCGCGTGCCAGCTTCACGCCGTCGCATGGTGCACGCACCCAGACGGGTCTCGTGATCCTGTAGCCTAGAGCGTCTGAGAATAACACAACTGGATGCAGGTGGCCCTGAATCAGGGATTCGCATCCGAGGAGTTCTGGGGCTGGCCACGCGTGTCCGTGGAAGAGACCATACTTCCCCCACAGCGCGATCCCGCTCGGCGGGAGGATCTTGACCTCAGAGGGAGTCATCGGCTCTATGTTCCCGTCGTGATTGCCTTGGATGATCTGAATGTCGGACACGAGCGGGCTGATCTTCTCGAAGAACTCAGGCACATCCTTCCACTCCTCCATCTCCGCTCCGACAACAGTGTGCTTGACATCGCCCAGAAACACAATCCTAGTCGGATTCGATTTCCCAATGATTTCCAGCAGGCGATCTGCCAGTTTCGACGTCTGTGAAGGAACATGGATACCCTGTTGTGCGAGAGTGATCTCCCATCCGATGTGTAGATCACCGACGACGAGGACACGCTCGCCTTCGCCTTGGAGCAGTAGAGAGGGAGAAGAATCCACAGGCGCCAAGCTGTAACCTACCATAGCACACTGACCCCTCTGTCTGCTTCGAATCTCTCTTGGCCTTCTGCTCTTTCAACATATGCTTAATCAAACACTTGAAGCTCTGATGCACTGACCTCTTTGGCCGGGCTGACCATGCCACAGGCATACAACAAGGAACTGGGAGCAATCCAGGCCGTGTGCCAAAACATCGTATCTTCCCGCAAGCTTACTGAACCCCAGAGAGCCAAACTCGTGGAACAGTTCGGTGACCGATTCAAGAACGCTCTGGAGCTTGTTGAAAAGCGGAAGGTGAAGAGGTTCAGATTCAAGCCAAGTGGGCGCGTGGTCTGGACAGTGAAGGGCAGAAAGGACGTCTACCAAGTCATCCCCGAGACGAACTTCTGCAACTGCAATGACTACTACTTTCGAGTCATGGACGGAAAGCGAGCGTTGTGCTACCACATAGTTGCCCAGAAGATTGCCTCAGCTCTGGGAAGATTCGAAACCAGCGATCTCCGGGACACGCAATACGCTAAGGTCACTCAGCAGTGGAGAGTCCGATCTGAGTCTGCGCCCTGACTTGGTCTGATGAGATTGCGAATTGTTTAAATCAGGATCTTCGATCTACGCAGGCAGGATAGGCGCAGAACATTGACCGCCGACGAATTCTACACCCTCCTACAGATCAGCATCACAATTACGGCTTTCGTAGCGCTAGTTTTGACCTTCGCGTATCTTGCCTATGAGAAAAGCTGAGCTCCGCCCCCAGCCACTGGCGGCAGGGCGAGCGCTCGATCCTGTGTTTCCCAGCGATCGAGGATAGACGAAACCAATAAACCAAAGACCACAGTTCGCAGACCGGACTCGGAGACCGTCATATCGCTTAGGCGAGAGGCTGCAGTCCCGATCGTTCATCTAGGTTGGGTTGGAGAGGTTACCTTTGCATGAGGATGCGTTCGCACTGCTACAGAAGCCTGTGCGAGCGCAGGTTGAGAGACTCGACATAGCTGAAGCCAGCGACATCCAAAGACTCGCGATCCCGCCGATCCTTGAAGGCAAGAATGCGCTCCTCATCGCTCCGACCGGAACCGGGAAGACACTTGCCGCTGTTCTTCCGGTCTTTGATCTCTTTGTCGGGGCAAGAAGCAGAGACGAGACGCGAGGCATATCGATACTCTACGTTACGCCCCTCCGTGCACTCAACAGAGACATCCTACGCCGGCTTTCTGAGCTGGGTTCAGAGCTCGGAATCAAGGTGCAAGTCAGACACGGAGACACGCCGACTGCAACGCGAACCCGCCAGGCAAAGTCTCCCCCTGACATGCTCATCACGACGCCGGAGACACTTCAGGCAATTCTGCCTGGGAAGCGCATGCGGCAGCACCTGAGGAATGTCAAGTGGGTTGTCGTGGACGAGATACATGAGTTGGCAACGGACAAGCGCGGGGTTCAACTTGCGCTTGGCCTCGAGCGTCTGCGGAACCTCACAAGTCAGGATTTTCAGAGGATCGGACTCTCCGCGACAGTTGGAGACGAGAGCAGAATCGCCAAATTCCTCGCAGGCTCCAACAGAGACGCCGTCATTGTGAAGTCCAAGGAAGGCAGAGGATTCGAAGTCCAGATTGACTATGTTTCGCCGACGCCGTCGGATCGAGAACAGAGTGAGAAGTTCAGCGTTCCGCCATCATCGATCGGCCGGACAAGACGAATCGCGCAACTGGTCCGCGAGAAGAACTCCGTCCTAGTGTTCACGAACACGCGTGAGCATGCCGAGGCCGTTGGCTCCCAACTCAAAGCTCTCGACTCACATGCTCCGATCCGCGTCCACCATGGATCCCTCTCAAAAGAGATACGGGAGGAAGTCGAACATGAGTTTCAGGCCGGCAAGCTCAAGGCGGTTGTCTGCACATCATCCCTCGAACTAGGGATCGATGTCGGGTCTGTCGACTTCATTATCCAGTACATGTCGCCGCGTCAAGCATCTCGACTGATCCAGAGAATAGGCAGAAGCGAGCATAGACTCCGAGGTGTTGCGAAGGGCCTCATCGTAGGAGCGTCGGTGGACGACATCCTCGAATCGGCCGTAATCGCCCAGAACGCAAAGAACGGGCAACTGGAACCAACAATCATACATGAGAACGCTCTAGACGTTTTGGCGCATCAGATAGTTGGCATTGTCCTAGACCTGCGTAGGCTCACTGTCGGAGAAGCATTCGAGATCGTCAAGCGTGCGTATCCGTATCGGGATCTGACGCCTGAAGGATTCATGTCTGTAGTGAAACAACTCGGAATGGGCAGAATAATCACGGTCCAGGAGGATGTGCTTAGGCCACGGTTTCCGAACACCTTCAGGTACTATTTCCAGAACTTATCAATGATACCGGACATGAAGAGATACAATGTGTTCGATTTCTTCCGCAAGCGCAGGATCGGCACACTTGATCAGGACTTCGTTGCCCGCAAGTGCAAATCAGCAACAGAACTGATCATGCACGGCCAGACATGGAAAGTGATAGCAGTCAATGAAGACCGGCTGTCTGTTGAAGTTGAACCAACAGCACCGACTCTGAATGCGATCCCGAGCTGGGAAGGCGAAATCATCCCCGTCACTTACGAGGTTGCCAACGAGGTAGGACGACTAAGAGGCGTGATCTCTTCAGAACTCGACGATTCCGCAAAGATCACTCAGCTCACTAACGATCTACACGTGACCAACGAAGCAATGCAGAGAGCTGCTGAATCAATACGAACGCAAATGGAGAACTATCCGGTTCCAACCGACACAGATGTGGTCATAGAGAAGTTCGAGAACTGTATCATCCTACATGCATGTCTCGGAACTCTGGCGAATGAGACGCTGTCGCTGGCTCTGACTTCATTGTTGAGTGCACGGCTCGGCGTAAGTATCTTCGCACAGACCGATTCCTACAGAATTGCACTCATCACCCCATTCAGGATGGAACCAAGACTCGTGGAGAAGGAGCTGCGGCAACTGACTCCTGACGAGCTGGAGGAGGTTGTCGGCAACGCGCTGGAGAAATCTGACACGTTTGCGTGGAGGCACTGGCACGTCGCGAAAAGGTTCGGCGCAGTTGAACGAACCGCGGAATACAAGGCGAGCAGAGCGAGGCTTCTGGTCAGAGTCTTCAAGGGTACCCCAATCGAGGAAGAAACGAAGAGGGAAGTCTTCCTCGAGAAACTTGACTTAGAGCACGCAAAACAGTTCATCAAACGCATCATCGACGGGACCATTTCGCTTCAGACAGTCGAGGCTGCCGAGGCAGCTTGTTCCCCGCTCGCGTTACCGATCGTGGACAAGATCATCCCGCATGATCTTCTTCGGCCCGCAATCCCAAGCAAATCCCTGACCCAGATCATCAAGGAGAGACTGCTCGCAAGCCGTGTCCGTCTTGTCTGTCTCTACAAGGGAGATTGGGATGGGGTCAGAATCGTGGGCGAACTTCCCGAAGTCATCAAGTGCCCCCACTGCAGATCCACATTGATTGCTGCAACATACCTAGGCGATGACGGCCTGGCAAAGATCGTGAAACGCCGGGCTCGTCACGGCAAGTTGTCTGATGAGGAGGAGCAAGCGTACAAGCGGGCTTGGCTCAGCGCCAGCCTGATGCAGACGAGCGGAAAGAAAGCCGCCGTCGTCATGAGTGGAAGAGGAGTCGGACCGACCACCGCAGTACGAGTGCTGAGGAAGCTGCATCGAACGGAAGAAGACTTCTATGTTGACATTCTCAAGGCGGAACGCGAATACGCCAGAACAAGGCTCTTCTGGGACTAGCCGTCTTCTGGGGATTCAGTCTATACCCACCGAGCTTCCCCCTAGTGAGTTGCTGGGCAACGAGTTGTCCAGATCAACATGGCCACAGGCGTAGCATCGCCACAAGCCGGGGATGTCCTCGTGAACGTCCAGCAAACCGCAGGATGGGCACCTCATGATTCTCGCCTCGCGGTAGCAGATCCAGCTTGTTGATTCTATGATGCCGCATCTAGCACCTCATAAGCATAAGCATACAGGATCATGAGGGGACACATGGATGTTAGACTCGATACGCCCACCAACTAGACATTTGTATGTCCTAGCCCCTCAAGGAGCCAGCAGGATCTGTAACTGATGTCTGAACAAAAAGTGGCTCCGTACGGCTCATGGAAGTCTCCGATCACGTCCGAATTGGCGGGCTCCGCAGCGCAACTCACCGAAGTCGCGGTTCATGGAGATGAAACCTACTGGAGAGAGCTCCGACCGGAGGAACAGGGACGTTTCACGATCATGAAACGTGCAGCCGATGGGCGAGTAGCGGAGGCCACGCCGTCCCCATTCAACGCTCGCACACTCGTCCACGAGTACGGAGGCGGCAGCTTCGTTGTTGCTGGTGACACGATCTACTTCTCGAACTTCACTGATCAGTGTCTCTACAGGCTTGATCGCGGAGCTCAACCTCGACCGATCACCCCGGAGGCCAAGATGCGATATGCAGACGGTGCCGTGGATTCCCGCCGTGGCCAGATGATCTGCGTCCGAGAAGACCATAGCCACCCCGAACGCGAGGCAGTAAACACCCTAGTAACCCTCGATCTTGAGGGAAGAGACGGCGGCAGGGTGCTCGTTTCTGGGAATGATTTCTACTCCTCACCGCGTCTAGACCCTGAAGGGTCACATCTCGCATGGCTCACATGGAACCACCCCAACATGCCTTGGGATGGAAACGAACTCTGGGTCGCCGAACTGAAAACTGATGGAACCCTAGGCCGGAGTGAACGAGTCGCCGGCGGCTCTGAAGAAGCCATCATACAGCCGGAATGGTCTCCCGATGGAGTACTCCACTTCGTCTCGGACCGGACAGGTTGGTGGAACCTCTATCGATGGAGCAAAGGCCAAGTCGAACCATTACATGAGATGAAGGTCGATTTTGCGCGGCCACACTGGACGTTCGGAATGTCCTCCTACGCCTTCGAATCCGCGGGACGAATCATTTGTGCCTATACAACCGGAGGAACGTGGAATCTGGCAGAAATCGACACAGCGAGCCTGAAGTTCAAGCCGATCCAGAGCCCCTACACCGAAATAACATTCGTTCGAGCTACGTCTGGGCGCGCAGTCTTTGTGGCTGGCTCACCAACGGAGACTGAGTCTGTTGTTCAGCTTGATCCGACAACACGGCGATTCAGTGTTGTGTATCACTCTCGATCCGTGAAGGTCGATCCGAGATATGTGTCAACTCCGCAGGCGATCGAGTTCCCAACTTCACACTCTCTGACAGCACACGCCTTCTTCTACGCGCCAAAGAACCCAGAGTTCATGGCTCCCCGCGGCGAGCTTCCGCCCTTGATCGTCATTTCCCACGGCGGTCCCACTTCAGCAGCCAAGTCAACACTCAATGCGGCTATTCAATTCTGGACAACCAGAGGCTTCGCAGTCGTCGACGTGGACTATGGTGGCAGCAGTGGTTATGGCCGCGATTATTGGCTCCGGCTGTATGGGCAGTGGGGTGTGGTTGATGTTGATGACTGCGTGAACGCCGCACTCTACCTAGTCAAAGGCGGCAAGGTTGATGGTGCTCGGCTTGCGATTCGAGGAGGCAGCGCAGGTGGCTACACCACTCTATGCGCTCTCACATTCAGAAACGTCTTCAAAGCTGGAGCGAGCTACTACGGCATAAGCGATCTGGAAGTCTTCGATACAGAGACCCACAAGTTCGAATCACGCTATAACCTCAAGCTCATTGGCCCCTACCCGGAGCGACGCGACCTGTACAGGGAACGGTCGCCTATCCACTTCACGGACCGCATCTCTTGCCCGATGATCTTGTTCCAAGGACTCGAGGACAAGATTGTCCCACCGCACCAAGCGGAAATAATGGTACAAGGACTGCGTGCGAAAGGTCTCCCCTACGCATATCTGCCATTCGCGGGAGAACAGCACGGTTTCCGACGAAAAGAGAACATCAAGCGTGCATTGGAGGCTGAACTGTACTTCTACTCGAAGATCTTCGGCTTCGCGCTGGCAGATCATGTGGAACCCGTCAAGATCGAAAACATGAAGAGATGAACCAAAACCGCGCACAGCAATCACGCATGGCGGCCTCGTACGCAACTCATTTCCAAGCATTCGGGCTTGCGAGGCTGAGTCCTAGAGCGGTGCTTTAGTTCCGGGGTTCAGCAGGTTGTTCGGATCAAAGACACGTTTTATCGACTTCATCAGTTGAATCTCTTTGTCAGTGAGCGACGCTTGCAGCTTCCCTGTTCTGATCTTTCCTATCCCGTGTTCTCCGGTTATGACTCCGCCTGCTTGAATGGCAATTTGATATACTTCATCTCTCAGCGCTTCCGTGTACCCTGGCATCTCGTTCTCTCTCTTCATCACGTGCACGTGCAGATTACCGTCGCCCGCGTGTCCGAAGACCGGCAACAAGATGCTTTCTCTTCTCGCGATCTCCGTTATGGAGTCTATCACTTTCGCCATTTCAGAAATGGGCACCGACACATCGAGAATGTCCGCTGTTTCGCTCTTCAGGGCGGAGAATATGTTGCTTCTTATTCTCAGGATTCTGTCTTGATCTCTCTTTGATTCCGCGTAGAATGGCTCGAGGGCACCATCCTGCCGGCATATCTCAGCTATCTTCGCACTTTCTGAAAGAACCTGATCTCTACTCGGCTCAGCTACTATCACGATCAGGTAACAGTTCCCGAGTTTGACTGGCCAATTCTCTCCAAGATGTTTTGCAGTCATCTCCATGAGATCTCTTTCAACAAGCTCTATGGCCAGCGGTGTGCTCGCATCCTGGAGAATCCTCTGGACACTCGATATTGCGTCGTGTCGGTTGCCGTATGGCAGAATGATGGTTGCCGTTGCCTCAGACCTTGGATACAGCTGGAGGACCACTTTGGTTACCACAGCCAGCGTTCCTTCGCTTCCGGTTATCAGATGCATGAAGGCGTAGCCGACATTGTTCTTGTGTAACCTTCCGCCTAGGCTGAGAATCTCACCTGTGGGTAGTACGACTTCCAATGCCCTGACGTGATTCCTCATGACTCCGCACCTCACGGCTCTGGATCCTCCCGCGTTTGAGGCAACTAGTCCACCAAGCTGAGCATTCTCGTCACCGGGATGCGGCGGGAAGAGCAGACCGGACCCGCTGGCAGCCTCTAGGAGCCTCCCAAGAGTCACACCTGCTCCGGCGACAGCCATCATGTTCTTCTTGTCAATCTCGATTCCGTTCATCCGCTCCATGGAGAGGATTATGCCATCTTGTGTCGGGACTGCTCCGGCTACAAGTCCTGTCCCGCCACCTCGGGGGAAAACCGGAATGCCATGTTTGTTGGCGAGCTGTAGTACTGCTGACACTTGCTCAGCACTGGTCGGCCTTACCAAGACCAGATCCGTCGCTGGCTCAGGTCTGACCGACGCAGGCGTCTCATCGATCAGGTAATTCTGCATCTGGTCTCTGTTGGTTACGACGTCAGCCCTGCCGACAAGGCTTTCCAGATCATCTACCACGCGCTTGTCCACATTATTGCCCAGCTTGACGCAACTCTTCCTTGGATGTATCATGCCCCGCGAAAGTGTTAAACTGATTCCCAACACGAGACTTGCAACAACGACGGAGACTTCACTGGAGCGCAGGACCCGGAAACGAGATGCCTATTCGTGAAGGATTCCGTTCCCTTTCAGTAGCGAGGAGGAAGCGAATCCGGCCTAGGGTCACACGGCATCTCGCGAGCTACATACTACAGAAACGGAACCACGGCGGCTCATGTGAGGATCTTGTAGACGAGGTCTCCTTCTCTGACCCTGTCTGCAGTCTTGAGTCCTATTGACTGTCCAGCGCCTGCGCTTGGCACATTCGCATGCTCAATCTGCATACTCTCAACCTTCTGCCGGAAGTCTGAAGTCATGCCTTTGATGCGTATGGTGTCTCCGACGGCTATCTTGGCGGTCAGATCGATCACTGCAACGCCGATCTTGCTGTAGTAGTGCCCTATCGATCCGATCTGTTCCATACGTTCTTCAGTCAAAGACCGAAACACACTCTAGCTACTGATTATAGCAAGGTTGCCCAAAAAACCATCGTTGATGAGCGGGAAGATCCAGGCATGTCACATCATTGGGGATACGTAGCAGTACTCTCCTCCGCGTTCATATTTGGAATCGGCACCACCGTCAACAAGATGCTTCTCCAGTCCGCGTCACCCCTTCTCATCGCATCAGTCACCTACCTCGCTGGAGGCCTCTTCATGGCAGTCTCAAGCCTCCTACCTGCAAAGACGAGATCAGTTTCTCTGCTTAAACTGCCGACAAGGGAGAAGACGGGATTCGTTGGGAAAGACCTCGCCCTAGTTGTCATGATCATCCTTTTTGGTGCGGTCCTTGCGCCAGCATCGTATCTTATGGGGTTGGACAATACGACTGCAGTAAATGCAGCCCTTCTCGGTAACACCGAGACCCTCTTCACAATCGGAATCGCCTTCATCTTTCTTGGTGAGAGGGGCAAACTGAAGGACTATGCAGCGATGGTGCTTCTTGTGATCGGCGCCGTCGTGTTGACGACGAACCTCAATCTCTACCAGCTCACGTCCACGGGATCTCTGCTTGGGAACCTTCTCGTGCTGACCAGTTGTCTCTTCTGGGGAATCGACAACAATGTCTCTCGACTTCTCACCGTCAAGAGAGGCCTACTCCAAGTAGGCTCGCTGAAAGGAATCCTTGGTGGTGGCATCCTACTAGTGGTCACAATATTCTTTGGTCTACAGGTCGTCGCAAGTCCGATCACGATCCTCTACATTGTGATCGTTGGGATCTTCACTGTGGGCCTGTCGTTGCTTCTCTTCTTGTTCTCTCTCCAGGAGATTGGAGCGATGAGGACGGGAGTGATCTTCTCAACGGCATCCCTTTTCGGCGCCGTCTCTGCCTTCCTGATACTCCGTGAGCCCATCAGCCTGGTACAGGCTCTTGCGGGACTTGCGATGCTATTCGCTATCTACGTGCTCTCAATGCCGTCGAAGAAGAGCGTCAGTGCGTAGAGGCAGTCAGAGAGTCAGGGAGTTCTATCTTCTGACGATTGCTTCTGCCACTATGAAGAGCCCGATCAGGATTATGATCAACGGCAGTATGTCCACTTTCAGTCCGAGGTATCGGGCTAGCCCGAGGATCAATGCGAGTATGCCTATTGCGAGACTGAACTTGCCCATGCGGGCGCCGATGGCCTTTCGGGCAATGTTCAGCCCGATCAGTATGAGTCCGACGCCGATCGCGATGATTGTGCCCGTGTCTATGCGGTAGATTTCGCCGTAGAGCCAAGCGCCTCCGACAAGAATGAAGAACAAGCCCCAGGCGAGGGTCGTCAGTTCGCGGCCTCTTGTGACCATCGGTGACACGCTGCTTTCTGTGTACCATAATGTTCGATTATAAGCATTGAGACGATACTAGACCGAGAAGCATTCGACGCGGTCGACACGGAGCATAGATACGCTGGAGCGAGAGCTTGGACATGATGGAGGACATGATTGCGAAGATCCTTGCCCAGCGAAAGGACTTGACACGCGAGCAGATTGAGAGCCTCATAGCTGAGAAGAAGCATGAAGCCCAGGACTTGCTCTCAGATGAGGGAGCCACCAGACTCGTTGCGGAGGAGCTTCTGGTTGAGACAGAGCCTGTCGCCGTCCCGATCATGATGATTCGAGACCTCGTGGCCGGCCTCAACAACGTAACACTCACCGGAAAGGTCTCATCATATGAGCCGCCGAAGGATTTTGTCCGCCAAGACGGCACAGCGGGCCGCATCGTCAGAATAATCCTCACGGATGAAACGGGTAAGATCGGATGCGCGGTCTGGGACGACAAAGTGGACTCAGTCATCAAACAGGGTGACCCGACTGGGAAACCTGTGATCGTTAGACATGCGTACACGCGTGCCGGTCTCTCTGGCGAAGTTGAGCTCAACGCAGGTGAACGGAGCGAGATCACGATCGCAGCTGAACCCGGAGCTGCAGATGTCGCCACGATCACTCCGATACGGGACATAAAGGAACCAGTCATCGAACTCAACGTGTTCGGTATCATTCATTCCAATCCGAGGTACTACGAATTCGAAAGGAACGGGCAAAAGGGAAGCGTAATCAGAACCGTGCTCGCGGACAGCACAGGCTCCATATCGCTCGTTGCGTGGAACGATAAAGCAGAGGAACTGCGAAATCTCAAACGAGGCGACCTCGTGACAGTGCAATGGAGCAGACTGCGCCGAGACAACTTGGGACGCCTTGAGATACACCTTGAGAACAGATCCAAGGTGACTCTCGTCGAGAAACCGCCTGAAGGATTTGAGACCCCCAAGATAAGGGTCCATAAGATCTCGGAACTCAAGTCCAACCTACCCACAGCGAATATCGTAGCACAGGTTGTCGGGTTGAGCGAGACGCAAGAGGTGCAACGAAAGAGCGGAGAGAAAGTTTCGATCTCGAGACTGCTCGTTGGCGATGAGACGGGAATAGTCTCAGTTTCCCTTTGGGACGACAAAGCCGAACTCGTGTCCCAGTTCAAGACAGGTGACATTCTCAGGATCGAAGACGCTGTGCCGGCCCTGCGGCTAGGCCAGGTCTCCCTAAGCGTGGGTAGAACCGCATCTCTTCAGAAGGTCGAAGAAACAAGCGAACCGATTGATGTCAAGATCACCAGAATCACTGAGGCTGGCTCCGATTCTGAACTCCTCGCTTTGGAGGGAGAGATCGTCGGCCAGCCCGAGACGAGAGAAGTGACTACCGCCAAGGGTGAGAAGATACAGTTGACATCAGCACGGATTCGCGATGCAACAGGTGAAGCTAGGGTCTCATTCTGGAGATCGCATGCGGCGGAAGCGGGCAAACTCCAAGCGGGAACCAAGGTCAGGATCTATGGGCTACTTTCGAGACCAGGCCTCACAGGTGAGACCGAGTTCAACACGGTCCAAGCGTCGAAGCTTGAAGTGCTTAGCCGTGCGAGAGGCGATCGTCCTTCTCCTGATGACATACGGCAATTCATCACCCTGAAGGAAGACGAGCAGGTGTGGATC
>Ga0208047_1000200_pt1 | contig 22308 bp, 18 predicted proteins | sample Kivu_220m_FD_184162 | JGI IMG/M metagenome (GOLD analysis project Ga0208047, IMG submission 184162) | Freshwater microbial communities from Lake Kivu, Western Province, Rwanda to study Microbial Dark Matter (Phase II) - Kivu_220m (SPAdes)... | ecosystem: Environmental > Aquatic > Freshwater >...
GCACAAGGGCGGCCCCGAGGATGAAGGCCGCCCCGGCCGTCAGCCGGAGGAGGAGCGGGACGACTTTTCGAGGGCTCACGTCCCTATGTTTGGCCATCGAAAACCGGAAGTCAAGCGGAAGCCGGCTTCGTTGCCGCCGAGAAAAAGCGACGGAGGGGAGCGTCTTTTCCGTGGGAGCCGGATGCTCGCCCCGAAAAAGCCGCGCCTCACCCCTAAAGGGGACTGGCGGGGAACGAAAATCACCCTGGCAATGCCCGGGGCCGGTGATTGACCGCATAGCCCGACGAAGAGATGATAACGGGGTGAAAAAAGGAGAGATTGCGACTTAAGGCCAGAAAAAATGGACAAAAAAAGTCACTTGTTGACAAAAATCGTCATTTTTACTATTTTGTAGTAGGGAAAAATGGCTTCCACGCTTGGCGATGTTTTGGTCCGGGAGAAAATCGTTTCCCAGGATCAGATCAACAAGGCCAAGGAATTTCAGAAAAAACACGACGTTCCCCTCGGCTCGGCCCTCGTCTCCTTAGGCTTCGTATCGGGAGAGGAGATGGCCCAAGGCCTGAGCCGGCAGCTCGGCTATCCTTACATCGACCTCGACCAGTTCGAGGTCTTTCCCGACGTCATCAGCCTGATCGCGGCGGACGCGGCCAAGAAGTACATGATCATGCCCATCCACCGGATCCGGTCGTTCCTGACCCTGGCCATGCTCGACCCGACCGACCTCGACGTCATCGAGGACATCCGCTTCCGGACGGGGCTCAGCATCCAGCCGGTCATCGCCTCCGAAAACGGGATCCTCAACGCGATCAATAAATATTACGGCGCCTCCCACGCCCTCCGGCTGAAGAAAGAAGCCGAGGAAATCGCCCTGGCCGCCGACGACGAGAAGATCACCGTCCTCGAGGAGGTTCCGGAGGAGGCGGCCGCCGAGGTCGAGGAGATCACCGACGAGGCGCCGATCATCACCCTCGTCAACAACATCCTCATCGAGGCCATCAAGAAGGGGGCGAGCGACGTCCACTACGAGCCCTACGAGCGGTCCTTCCGCGTCCGCTACCGGATCGACGGGATTCTCTACGAGACGATGAGCCTCCCCTTGAAATTCCGCGATCCCGTGACCTCCCGGATCAAGATTCTGTCCAACATGGACATCGCCGAGAAGCGCCTCCCCCAGGACGGCCGGATTCAGATGCGGATCAAGCTCGAGAAGGGCGGGCGCAAGGACGTCGACATGCGGGTTTCCTCCCTGCCGACGATCTTCGGGGAGAAAATCGTCTGCCGGATCCTCGACCGGGAGAACCTCCAGATCGACCTGACCCGCCTCGGCTTCGAGCCCGAATCGCTCGACCTCTTCAAGAAGGCCATCGTCCGGCCGTGGGGCATTGTCCTCGTCACCGGGCCGACCGGGAGCGGCAAGACGAACACCCTCTATTCGGCGATCTCGACGCTCAACGCCATGGAAAAGAACATCATGACGGCCGAGGATCCCGTCGAGTTCTACATCCCCGGCATCAACCAGGTCAACATCCGCGACGAGATCAACCTCAGCTTCGCCGCGGCCCTCCGGGCCTTCCTCCGGCAGGACCCCGACATCATGCTCGTCGGCGAGATGCGCGACCAGGAGACCGTCGACGTGGCCATCAAGGCCGCCCTGACGGGCCACCTCGTCTTTTCCACGGTCCACACGAACGACGCGGCCTCGACCGTCCACCGCCTCATGAACATGGACGTCGAGCCGTTTCTCATCGCCGACTCGATCTTCATGATCGCCGCCCAGCGGCTCGTCCGCCGGGTCTGCAAGAAATGCGCCGTTCCCCAGAAGCTCCCCCTCCGGGCCCTCATCGACATGGGCTATTCCTCCGAGGAGGCGGAGCAGGTGACGGTCCTCCACGGCCGCGGCTGCGAAGGCTGCAACAACACGGGCTACAAGGGGCGGACGGGCCTCTTTGAGGTCATGGAGGTCACGCCGGCGATCAAAGAGCTCATCATGGCCAGGGCCCAGTCCCGGGAGATCAAGGCCAAGGCCCTCGAGCAGGGGATGGTCACCCTCCGCCGCAGCGGGCTGATCAAGATCAAGAACGGCGTCACGACTCCGGAGGAGGTCCTCCGCGAGACCGTCCGCGACTAGGAGCACGGCCATGGCCCTGACGATGTACGATCTCCTTCGCCTGACGGTCGAGGCCGACGCCAGCGACCTTCACATCAGCTCTTTCGTCCCGCCCCGGATCCGGGTCTACGGGGAGCTGAAGTCGATCGACCAGGCGCCGCTTTCTCCGGCCGAGACGAAGGCCCTCGTCTACAGCATCCTCAGCGACAAGCAGAAGAAGCAGTTCGAGGAAAGGATGGAGATCGACTTCTCCTTCGGGATCAAGGACCTCGGCCGCTTCCGGGCCAACGTCTTCACCCAGAAGGGGGCCGCCGTCGCGGCCATCCGCCGCTTCCTGCCGACGATGTGGAGCTTCCAGAAGCTGGGAATTCCCTCCCGGGTCGCCCAGCTCTGCATGCTCCCCCGGGGACTCGTCCTCGTCACCGGCCCGACCGGGAGCGGGAAATCGACGACCCTGGCCTGCATGATCGACCACATCAACAACGAGCGGTCCGTCCACATCGTCACCATCGAGGATCCGATCGAATATTTCTTCCTCTCGAAGAAGGCCCTCATCAACCAGCGGGAGCTCTTCGCCGACACCCTGAGCTACTCGAACGCCCTCCGCTCGGTCCTCCGGGAAGATCCCGACGTCGTCCTCGTCGGGGAGATGCGGGACGTCGAAACCGTCGAGGCGACCCTCCGCGTGGCGGAGACGGGGCACCTGACCTTCTCCACGCTCCATACGAATTCGGCCCCGGAGACGATCTCACGGATCATCGACATCTTCCCCCCCCAGTATCAGACCCAGGCCCGGGTCATGCTGTCCATGACCCTCGAGGCCGTTCTCTGCCAGACCCTTCTTCCCCGGGCCGACGGCCTGGGACGGGTCCTGGCCATGGAAATCCTCATCCCCAACCACGCCATCCGCAACCTCATCCGGGAGAACAAGCTCCACCAGATTTACGCCCAAATGCAGCTCTCCCAGGAGAAATCCGGAATGCAGACCTTCAACCAGGCGTTGTCCGACCTCTATTTCCGCCGCCTCATCACCCTGGATGCGGCCATGGGCGCCACCTCCGACCCCGAAGAGCTGACCGACATCATCCAGCGGCGCGAGACCGGCCGGTCGGCCTCGAGCGGCCCGGGGCCGTGGCCCAAGCGCTGAAAGGAACCGCCATGCCGATTTACATCTGGAAAGGGACGAATCGCTACGGCGACGCCGTGAGCGGGGAACGCGTCGCCGGCTCGCCGGAGGAGCTCCAACGCATCCTCCAGCGCGAGCAGATCACGGTCGCGAGCGTCGCCCCGATGAAGGCCGGGCTCCGGATCCCCTTTCTGAAGATGGAGCGGGTCAAGAGGAAGGAGCTGGCCATCTTCGCCCGCCAGATGGCCGTCCTCATCGACGCCGAGCTTCCGCTCATCCAGAGCCTGACGATCCTGGCCGAACAGACCCGCAACAAGTACTTCAAGCGGGTCATCACCGAGGTCCGGGCCGACGTCGAGGCCGGCTCGAGCCTCAACCAGGCCATGCGCAAGCACCCCAAGGCCTTCGACGACCTGTTCTGCAACCTCATCTCCTCGGGCGAGCAGAGCGGCTCGCTCGACGTCATGCTCCAGAGGCTGTCCGAGTACATCGAGAAGGCCGTCAAGCTCAGGAGCCAGGTCCGGTCGGCGATGATCTATCCGACGGCGATCATCACCTTCGCCATCCTCGTCGCCATCTTCCTCTTGTGGAAGGTCATCCCCATCTTCGGAGGAATCTTCGCCGAGTTGGGCGCCCAACTGCCGGGGCTGACCTTTTTCGTCATCAAGCTTTCCGGATTCATCCAAAACTACATCCTCTTCGTCTTCGTCGGCTTCGTCGGCCTCGTCTTCCTCTTCCGCTACTACAAGAAGACCTCTCCCGGGCGATGGGCCGTCGACCGGCTGACCCTTCGGCTCCCCCTCTTCGGGAAGCTCCTCCTCAAGGTCGCGATCTCGCGGGTCACCCGGACCCTGAGCACCCTCCTTTCCGGAGGCGTCTCGATGCTCGAGAGCTTGAAGATCACCTCCTCGACGGCCGGCAACGCCCTCATCGAGAAGAGCGTCCTGGACGCCCGGAAACAGGTCACCGAAGGCCGCAGCCTGACCGACGCTTTCCGGACGACGGGGAGGTTCCCGTTCATGATGACCCAGATGATCAGCGTCGGGGAAGCGACGGGGACCCTCGACCAGATGCTGGGCAAGCTGTCTGATTTTTACGAGGACGAGGTTTCGGCCTCCGTGGCCGCCCTGCTCTCCGTCCTCGAGCCGGTGTTGATGATCTTCGTCGGCGGGATCGTCGGGACCCTCGTCCTGTCCCTGTATCTCCCGATCTTCAGCCTCATGAGCCAGATCCAATGATCGTTCTCCGGCGGACCGTCCAGTCGCTCATCATCGGGCGGCTGCTCGTCATCTCCGCCATTCTCGTCGCCGCGGTCGTCATCCAGGTCTCGACGGCCGCTTTTCTCCCCCTCATGCCGTTCTATCTCCTCGTCTCGGTGGCCTACGGCCTCAGCCTGGCCTATCTCCTCCTCCTCCTCTGGGATTCGCACTTCCGGTTCCAGGCCGTCGTCCAGGTCGTTTTCGACGTCCTGTTCATCACCGCCCTCGTCTACATTTCGGGGGGAATCGGCGGCCAGATGTATTTCCTCTACGTCTTCGCCATCCTCGCCGCCGGGTTCGTCCTCGGCGGACGGGCGGCCTTCCTCGTGGCCGGATTTTCGGCCGTCGTTTTCGGCTTCATGGCCGACGCGATGTTCTACGGCTTGATCCCCTATTTCCGGCCCGACCAGGCCGTCGAGACGTCGGCCGGCCGGGTCTTGTTCACGATCTTCCTGGCCTGGGCCTTGTATTTCGTCATCGCCTTCCTCGCCAGCCGGACGGCGGCCAGCCTTCGGCGGGCGCGCGAGGCCCTCGTCGCGGCCCAGCGCGAGCTCGAGGTCAAGGAGCGCCTGGCCGCCGCCGGGCGGGCCTCGGCCATCGTCGCCCACGAGATCCGGAATCCCCTGGCCGCGATTTCGGGGGCGGTTCAAGTCCTCCGGGGCGAGCTCGAGCTCGGCGGGGAGCAGGGCAAGCTCATGGACATCGTCGTCCGGGAGTCGAAGCGCGTCTCCCGGTCCATCGAGCAATTCTTGAGCATGGCCGCTCCGAGCCGGCAGACATTCGCCACGTTCCGGCTTTCCGAGGCCCTGTCCGAAACCCTGACGATGCTCCGGATGGGGGGGGAGATCGACGGGGGCGTCGAGGTCCAGGGGAATTACGCCACGGCGCCGTTCGAATATTTCGGCAGCCCCGCCCAGTTCAAGCAGGTCTTCTGGAACCTCATCCGCAACGCCCTCAAGTCCATGCCGGAAGGCGGGGTCCTGTCCCTCGACCTCTTCCAGGGCGGGAAGGACGAACTCCGGATCCGAATCGCCGACACCGGACGGGGCATGTCGCCGGCCGAGAAGGCCCGGATCTTCGAGCCCTTCTACACCCGGTTCGAAGGCGGCCGCGGCCTGGGGCTGGCCGTCGTCCGTCAAATCCTCGACGGCTACGCCGGCCGGATCGAGATCCGTTCCGAGGAGCGGGTCGGCACCGAGGTCATCCTCACCCTTCCCGTCCGGCCGCTCCCCGGGGAGGAGCGGGCGGCGAAGAGTCCGGGGGGGCGATGAACACGATCCTGATCATCGACGACGAAAGGAGCCTTGTCGACCTCCTGACGGTCGTCTTCCGGAAAGAAGGATACGTCGTCAAGACGAACGCCGGAACGCCCAGCGTCTTGAAAACGATCGAGGAGGAAAACTTCGACCTCGTCATCTCCGACATCAAGATGCCCCAGGTCGACGGGATGGAGGTCCTCCGCCTCGTCAAGGCCGCCAAGCCGATCGTCCCCGTCATCATGATCACGGCCTACGGCAGCGTCAAGCAGGCCGTCGACGCCCTCAAGCTCGGCGCCCTGGACTATGTCATGAAGCCGTTCGACGTCGAAGAGCTCAAGATCATCGTTGCCCACGGTCTGGAGGAGCGCCGGCTCCGCGAGGAGAACATCCTCCTCAAGAAGGCCCTCAAGAACGAGGCGAGCTTCGAGAACATGATCGGCAAGAGCCGGGCGATGCGGGAGGTCTTTGGACTGATCGAGAAGGTCGGGGCGACGGAATCGACGGTCCTCATCACCGGAGAAAGCGGAACGGGCAAGGAGATGGCCGCCCGGGCGATCCACGCCTACAGCCTTCGGCACGAGCGGCCGTTCGTCTCGATCAATTGCGCCGCCCTTCCCGAGAACCTCCTGGAGAGCGAGCTCTTCGGACACGTCCGCGGCGCCTTCACCGGGGCCGTCTCCGAAAAGAAGGGGATGTTCGAGACGGCCGACCAGGGAACGATCCTCCTCGACGAAGTCGGGGAGATGGCGCCCTGGACGCAGGTCAAGCTCTTCCGCGTCCTCCAGGAAAGGACGGTCCGGAGGGTCGGGGGAACGGAGGAGATTCCGGTCGACGTCCGGATCATCGCCGCCACGAACCAGGATCTTCGCCAGCGGATCGAGGAGGGGAAATTCCGGGAGGAGCTGTTCTACCGCCTGAACGTCGTCTCCTTCGAGATGCCTCCGCTCCGCAAGAGGGTCGAGGACATCCCCCTTCTCGTCCAGCACTTTCTTCAAAAGCATTGCCAGCGGATGGGGCGGAAGATGAAGAGGCTGGTGCCCGAGATCATGGCCGTCTTCGAAGCGTACCCCTGGCCGGGCAACGTCCGCGAGCTCGAGAACATCGTCGAGCGGCTCTGCGCCGTCGAGGAGCGCGAAACGATCTCCCTCGACGCCCTTCCGGCGGATCTCCTGAGCGCCAGGCCGGCGAGAGAGGACAAGACGCCCCTCAAGCCGGGATTCCAACTCGAAACCCATCTCGAAGCCGTGGCCAAGCGGTATCTCGAGGAAGCCTCAGCCGCGGCCAACGGGAACATGAAGAAGATGGCCGGCCTTCTCGGATTGAGCTACCGGTCTCTCCGTTATCTCCTCGACAAACACCGGATAAGATCCGCCCGGCGGAGCGAAGCGGGGGAAGAGCCGGCGGAAGATAAGCCCGACTACCGGGCTTGAACTCAGCCCTCCTCAATATGCGCCGTCGAAATGACAAATATTGTCATTAATAGACAAATATTGTCAACAATATTTGTCAGTTTAGGCCTGAAACGTTCATATATGATTGATAATAAAATAATTATGATATATTTTTTTTGGCACGGGTTTTGCAATAACTTTATTGTCCAAATTTCAAATTATCGTCTTTAGGGCATAAAGGCACTGAAGACGGAGGAGGAAAGATGTTGAAACGGAGAAAGGGATTCACGCTGATCGAGCTGCTGATCGTCGTCGCGATCATCGGCATCCTGGCGGCCCTGCTCATCCCGAACGCCATGAACGCTCTCCAGAAAGCCAAGGTCCGGGGGACGCAGAAGGACATCGGCACGATCGCCACGACGATCGCCGACTATCTGACCGACAGAGCCACTCCGCCCGCCAATAACGGGACGATCGGCACGACCCTTAAGTCGGCCCTCGCGCCGATGTACATCAAAGTCCTGCCGCTCCGCGACCAATGGGGCACGGAATTTTATGTGTACACGGGCACGTCGTGCGACAGCAACTACGGCATCAGCGGCTCGGCCTCCGACGACTTCCTCGTCACCTCGCGCGGCCGCGGCGGGGCGCTCGAGAGCTGGACGTATGTCCCGGCTTCGCCCGAGGCCGGTCTTTACACCATTACGGCCACGGCCGATTTCGCCAAGGACCTCGTCAGCCTCAACGGCGCGTTCATCCACGGTCCTCGGGCGGGCGTCACCGGATCGTAATCGGGAACGTCTCGACTCGGCAACGTTCTGACGGATGGGGCGGCTCCGCCGCCCCTTTTTTTTCCCAGCGAAATCGGCGGAGGGAGGACGAGATGGGCTCTCGAAAGAGAGGTTTCACCCTGATCGAGCTCCTGATCGTCGTGGCGATCGTCGGCATCCTGACGGCTCTCCTCATCCCGAACGCGATGAACGCCATCCAGAAGGCCAAGATCCGCGGGACTCAGCAGGACATGACCCACATCGCCAAGGGCTGTATCGATTATCTGACCGATCGAAACGTCCTCCCCCCCAACAGCGGGCCTATCGGAGACGAGCTCAAGTCGGCTCTTTCGCCGACCTACATCAAGGCCATCGCCCTGACGGACCAGTGGGAAACCCCTTTCCGCGTCTTCACCGGCGATCGGGTGAACGGTGTCTATGGCGTCTCGGGCGCGGCGGAATCCGATTTCCTCATCGCCTCGTACGGCCGGGATAAGGCGGTCGAGAGCTGGACTTATGACCCGGCCGTTCCGGAGGGCGGCCTCTACTTGATTCGTTCGCTTTCGGATTTCGGAAAAGACATCGTCAATTACAACGGCCAGATGATCCGGGGACCTCGCGCCGGAGTCTCGGGCTCCTGACCCCCGGGGATGCCGGCGATTCCCCTTCCCAAGGGTCCCCGGCCGGGGTAAAATAGCGGCCGTGATTCTCCGGACGGTCGGTCTGCTCCTCTTCTATCTCTTGGCCCTCCTGGCCCTGGTCGTGCTCATCCCCATGACGGCGGTTTTCGGAGCGAGAGAGGCCCTGCTCGCTCTCGGGAAGGGAGCCATGCGGGTCAGCCGCCGGGTCCTCGGCCTCCGGGTCGAGGTCCGCGGGGCCGGGCACGCCGACCCCTCGGGCCCGGCCGTCTTCATGGCCAATCACGAGAGCTTCCTCGACGGCCCCCTCCTCTTTCTCCTCATTCCCCGGCCGCTCCGGATCATCGTCAAGAAGAGCGTTTTCGGCGTCCCCGTTCTCGGCCAGGGGATGAGGCTCGTGGGCTTCGTTCCGGTCGACAGGAAGGGGATTCGAAAAGGACGGGCGGCGATCGAGCGAGCCGCCGGGGCGGTCCGGGAGAAGGGACACTCCTTCCTCCTCTTTCCGGAAGGGACGCGCAGCCGAACCGGGGCCCTTCAGGATTTCCGGCGGGGAGGGTTCTTTCTGGCCCTGGAAAGCGGCGCGCCGATTGTCCCGATCTCCATTCAGGGCACTTTCGCCCTCATGCCGAAAGGCCGCTTCGTTCCCCGACAGGGCAAAATCCGGGTGACATTCCACCCTCCCGTGCCCATGGCGGGATTGGGGCCGGACGGAGTCGGCCTTCTCATCGACCGGGTGAGGAGGGTGATCCTCTCCGGCTTCGAATGAAGGAGGACATCATGGAACCTAAGGCCGTCGTCACGGAATGGGGCCGTATTCTGGACGAGTTTTTCGCCTCGAGGACGGAGGCTTATGAGCGCGCCGCGGAGGAATGCGTCGCGGCCCTCCGCTCGGGCCGCAAGATTCTGGCTTTCGGCAACGGCGGAAGCGCCGCCGAAGCCCAGCACTTCGTCGCCGAGCTCGTCAATAAATTTCTCGCCGTCCGGCCCGCTCTCCGGGCGATCGCCCTGACCGCCGACACGTCGGTCCTGACCTCGATCGGGAACGACGTGTCGTTTGCCGCCGTCTTCGGGCGTCAAATCGAGGCCCTGGGCGATCCGGGCGACGTGGCCTTGGCCTTGACGACGAGCGGCCGTTCACCCAACATCCTGGAGGGATTGGCCGCGGCGCGCCGGAAGGGGCTGGTCACGATCGCCCTCACCGGAGCCGGCGGGGCCGCCGCGGCTCCGTTGGCCGACATCCTCCTCGACGTCCCGTCGACCTCGATCCCCCGGATCCAGGAAATCCACCTCTACCTCCTCCACCGGCTGGCCGGCGACATCGAATCCCGCCTCTTCTCTTAAGGTTATTTTTCGTTTCGTGTGGGTGAAGATCGAGAAACCGGGATTACGGCCGAGGCGGACATTTCCGGCCCCGACAGCGAAAATCCCGGCTTTCGAGGACGGCCGGAACGTGATGAGGCCTTTACCTCGGCTTCATGAATCCACGCCGAATGGAGGAGAGCCGGATTTACTTGGCCCCGACGATCTCCTTGATTTTCTCCACGCCGGCGGCTTTGCTGTTGAAAAGGTAGGACGACGTCCCTTGGAGAACTCGCTGAAAGAGCGAGGTCTGGACCTCGATCATCTCCTCGCTGGAGAGGAGGAGATGGGGATTGAAGAACGGCTGGGGCTTGGACGGGCCGCCCTTGGCCCGCCCGGGCGTCTCTCCGGCGGTGAGAAGGCGAAGGGCGTCTTCGGGGGTGAGCTCCTGCGTCGCCGGGGCGACGGGATCGGACTCGAGGATGAAAATCCAGCGGAGAGCGGTCCGCCGGACCGCTCCGGCCGGTCCGGAGATCCAGGCGGGGTCGAGAAGGGCGTGGGCCTCCTTGGAGGCCTTGTAGCAGAAAGGCGACCCCCGGTCCAGACGGCAGTCCTCGGCCCTGAGGCATTCGGCGTTGGAGCATTCGTCCTTCCGGACGATGACGTTTTCGCTCTTGCTGTTGTCGAAAAGGGGCGCCAGGCGGCCGAGAAGTTCCACGGTCGACGTCGGGACGAAAAATTTCCTTTCGACGGCGTCGGCCAGGGCGGCTTTGCCGGCGGAGCGGATGAAGAGCGTTTCGGAGCTGTGGAAACGAAATTTGGGGTCGTGGAGAAGGCCGAAGAAGAGCTCGGTCTTTTTCGTCCCCGGAGGGCCGATGAGGACGAGGCCGTTCCCGCCCAGGTCCAGGGACATCCCCCGGACGACGGGGGCGGCGAAATGTCGGGCGGCGATGTCGGCGACGAGGCCCAGAGCCAGGCTCCGGACCGGCCCGTAAGCGTCGGTGTTGACGACGACCCCCGTTTTCGTCTCGGTGTTGTAAAACGCCCGGGGCTCCCGTCCGGCGATGCCGTCGACGGCATAGAGGACGCCGTGGGGCTCGATTTCGGCCTCGAGCGGCGCGGGATAGAAGTTTTCAACCCAGAAATCGTGGAGATGGCGGACGTTGGTCCGGAGCTGGACGACGACGCCGCTGATGTTGGCGTTCCACTCGAAATAGCTCTCCGGGCCGAGGCGGTCCGAGACCTCGGCGACGAGGCCGTCGCGGACCTTGAGGGGAATCTGGGCTTCCACGGGCACGGCCCCTCGAACCCTGGAGACATAGTTGCTCAGGGCGACGCGCTTGGCCTTTCGGGCGGGCTTGAGCTGGCCGAGAGCCCGGGCGATGCGGCCGAGGCCCTTTTCGAGAGTTTCCATCGAGGTCGCGTAGGACAGCCGGATGTGGTCGTCGGCGCCGAAGGCGTCTCCCGGGACGACGGCGACCTGGGCTTCTCGGAGGAGGTAGTAGGCCATCCCGTACGAGTTGCGGATGGGCGTACCGTTGAACTCCTTGTCGTAGAAAGACCGGATGTTGGGGAAGAGGTAGAAGGCGCCCTGGGGCTTGAAGCAGGACAGGCCCGGGATTTGCTGGAGCTTCATCAGGCAGTAGTTGCGGCGCCTTTGGAATTCGGCGACCATTTTGCCGATTTCGTACTGAGGCCCGCCCAAGGCCTCGACACTCGCCTTCTGGGAGATGGAGACGGGATTCGAGGTCGTGTGGCTCTGGATCCGGCCCATGCCGGCGATGAGGGGAGCGGGGCCGAGGGCATAGCCTATCCGCCAGCCGGTCATCGAATAGGATTTCGCCACGCCGTTGAGGATAACCGTCTTCTTCCGGATGTCCTCGCCCAGGGCGGCGAAGCTCGTGTAGCCGAAGTCGTCGAAGACAAGGGCGGCGTAGATCTCGTCGGCTAGGACGAAAATGTCCTCCTTCCGGACGACCTCGGCCAGGGCCTCGAGCTGGGCCCGGTTGTACGTCGCTCCGGTCGGGTTCGAAGGGCTGTTGAGGATGAGGGCCTTCGTCGCCGGAGTGATGTGGTCCCGGAGCTCGTCGGGTGTCAGGACGAATCCGTTCTCTTCCTTGACGGGGACGATGACGGGCTTTCCCAAGGCCAGCTTGACGACCTCGGGATACGTCACCCAGTACGGCGCCGGGATGATGACCTCTTCGCCTTCGTTGATCAGGGCCTGGGCGGCGTGGAAAAGGGCGCTCTTGCCGCCGGTCGAGACGATGACCTCGTTCAGGGCGTAGCTCAAACCGAAGTCTTCCCGGTACCGGTCGAGGATGGCTTTCTTGAGTTCCGGGATCCCCTCGTTCTCGGTGTACTTGGTGAAGTTTTCCTGAATGGCCTTGATCCCCGCGGCCTTGACGTTGCCGGGCGTGGGAAAGTCGGGCTCTCCGATCGAGAGGTCGACGACGTCGATCCCCTCGGCCCGCATGGCCTTGGCCTTGGCCGCGACCTTGAACGTCGGGGAAGCGCCGATCCGGTTGGCTTTGTCTGAAAGCATGTTATTTCGCCGTCTTCTCCTCGGGGGACAGCTTGTCCCTCAGGTACTTTTTCAGGTCGGCGCCCGTCAGGGCCTGGACGACGTCCGGGACCTGGGAGAGGACCTGGGCCACCTGGGCCGAAACCTTGGCCGCGCCGAGCTCCTTGTCGCTGTTGATCATGACGATCTTATCGATCTTGGAGAGGGGCTCGGCGACGCCCTTGACGACCTCGGGAAGGACCTTCATGTACATCTCGAGGACGGCGGCGTCGTTATAGCGGCTCATGGCCTCGGCCTTCTTAGCCATGGCCTCGGCCTCGGCCGCGCCCTTGTCCTTGATTCGGGACGCCTCCGCCTGGCCTTCGAGCTTGAGGGCCTCGGCCTTGCCGCGGGCCTCGGCCTGGATCCGGAACTCCTCCGCCTCGGCTTCGGCTTTGATCTGGTATTTGCGGGCGTCGGACGGCTTCAGGACATTGGCTTCGAGCTCTTTCTCCCGGCGCAGGATCTCGAGCTCCTCGATCTTGATGGCCTGCTCCCTCTCGACCATCTTGACCTTGGATTCTTCCCTCTTGAGGTCCTGGCCCAGGCGATGGCGCTCGAGCTCGTAGGAAAAGTCGGCCTGGGCCTTCTTCTGGTTGACTTGGATCAGGCTTTCGGCCTTCTTGGCCTCGTTCTCCCATTGGGCCTTGGCGATCAGGGCTTCGGCCTGGAGGCGGGCGACCTCCCCTTCCTTGCGGGCCTGGGAGGACTTGATGATCGCCTCTTTCTGGCTTTCGGCCTCGGCGACGGCGGCTTCGCGCTTGGCCGCCGAAATGAGGGGTTTGGAGAGGGCATCGAGATAGCCCTGGGTGTCGCTGAACTCGCGAAGGGCGAAGGAGAGGAGCGACAGGCCCATTCGGGAGATATCGGCCTGGACGGTTTCGGTGACTTTGTGATTGAAATCGGCCCGGCCGCGGTAGATCTCCTCGACGGTCATCGTTCCGATGACCTCGCGCATCCGGCCCTCGATGATGTTGGCCGCGACGTCGCGGATCCCGTCCTTGCCGAGGCCGAGGAACTGCTCGGCGGCGAGGTGGATGGCTCCCTCCGAGGAGTCGACTTTGACCTGGGCGCTGGCGTCGGCCACGATGGGAACGCCGCCCCGGGTCAGGACCTCCGGAGTGCGGATCGAAAGGGGGATGACGTCCATGGGCAAAACGTCGGCTTTCTCGACAAAGGGACGGACGAACGTCCCGCCGCCCAGGCGGATGCGATACCCGACTCTGCGCTTCGTCCCGTCGGGCATGGTGACCGTCTTTTTCCGCCCTGATATGACCAGGGCCTCGTTCGGGCCGACCTTCTGGTACTGCTTGGCGAAGACAAGACCGAGAAGGACGAGGACGACGATGATGATGCCGGCAATGATGAGTCCGGTGACGAGATTCATGAAGACCTCCCTAGAAAGCGATGACCGCCGGGGCATTAAAAAACATGTGTTATTTAACGGGGAAAATATCATAGTCCCCGTTTTTACCGAAGTCAAGCGAATGGGAGGTTAAAGGCCGAGCTTTTCCCGGAAATAATCGATGGTCAGGCCGAGGCCCTCTTCCAGCGGGACCTTCGGCTCCCACCCGAGGTTGGCCCGGGCGAGACCGATGTCCGGCCGCCGACGGATGGGATCGTCCGAGGGCAGGGGCTTGTGGACGACGGCCGAGCGGCTCTTGGTCAGGCGAAGGACGGTCTCGGCGAGTTCGAGGACCGGATATTCCTGGGGATTGCCCAAATTGACCGGGCCGGACATGTCTTCCGCCTCCATGAGGCGAAGGAGGCCGTCGATCATGTCCGAAACGTAGCAGAACGACCGGGTCTGGAGGCCGTCCCCGTTGACGGTCAGGGGCTCGCCGCGCAGGGCTTGGACGATGAAATTCGAGACGACCCGGCCGTCGTCGACGGCCATTCTCGGCCCGTAGGTGTTGAAGATGCGGGCGATCCGGGATTCGACCTTGTTCTGACGGTGATAATCCATCATCAGCGTTTCGGCGACGCGCTTGCCTTCATCGTAGCAGCTCCGGACGCCGATGGGATTGACATGGCCCCAGTAGCTTTCCGGCTGGGGATGGACCCGGGCGTCGCCGTAGACCTCGGAGGACGAGGCGAGAAGGATCCGGCTCCGGATCCTCTTCGCCAGTCCGAGCATGTTGATCGTCCCCATGACGTTCGTCTTGACCGTCTTGATCGGGTTCTGCTGGTAGTGGATGGGCGAGGCCGGGCAGGCGAGATGATAGATCCGGTCGACCTCGACGAAGAGGGGGTGGATGACGTCGTGGCGGAGGAGCTCGAAGAACGGAAGGGCGAGAAGACCCCGGATGTTGTCCTTGTGCCCGGAGAAAAAGTTGTCGATGCAGATGACATCGTCTCCGGCGGCGAGCAGCGCCTCCGAGAGATGGCTTCCCAGGAATCCCGCCCCGCCCGTGACGAGGACCCGGTTCATGCTTTCCCCTCCGTCCCTCCCCTTCTACGACCTGGCGTAGGCCATGAAGAGAAGGCTTTTGCGTTTCAGGACGTCCTTCTGGACTTGGATGACCTCGGCGATGCCCTTATCGGCCAGGCGGAGAAGAGACTCGAGGAGGTTCCGGGAGAACGGGGCTTTCTCGGCCGTGGCCTGGACCTCGAGAAGCTGCCCGCGGTCGGTCTCGACGACGTTCATGTCGGTTTCGGCCCCGGCATCCTCGGCATAGTCGAGGTCGAGGCGGGCCTCCCCCCCGACGATCCCGACGGAGACGGCCCCGACGAGGTGGTGGAGAGGCATGGTGTCGATGGCTTTCTCGTCGTAGAGCTTCTTCAAGGCCAGGGCGAGGGCGACGCAGGCGGCGTTGATCGCCGCGACCCGCGTCCCTCCGTCCGCCTGGAGGACGTCGCAGTCGAGGATGATCTGCCGCTCGCCGAGCCCTCGGAGGTCGGTCACGGCCCGGAGCGTCCGGCCGATGAGACGCTGGATCTCCTGGCTGCGGCCGGAGGGGAAGCCCTGCTGTCGCTCCCTCGGGGTCCTCTTTTCCGTCGCCCGGGGAAGCATGGCGTACTCGGCCGTGACCCAGCCCTGGCCGGCGCCCTTGAGGAAGGAGGGGACCTTTTCCTCGATCGTCGCCGCGGCGACGACCTTGGTCCGGCCCATCTCGATCAGGGCCGAGCCGTCGGCGAACTCGAGATAGTCGGGGACGATCCGGACGGGGCGGAGCTCGTCGGCGGACCGGCCGCCGTCGCGATCCGAACGGGCGGGCTTATCTTTCATCGGCGGGCCTCGACTGCCAGCGCTTGTGGAACCAGAGCCAGACTTCGGGCCGGCCCCTGATTTCGCGCTCAATCATCTTAGTGCAGAACCGGGTGATTTTCAACACGTCCTCGGCCGGAGATCCCGTCGGTCTGAAAGAGAGGGGTTCGAGGAGGCGCAGCCGGTAGCGGCCCCCGGGGAGGGGATCGATGAAGAGGGGCAGGAGGGGCGCGCCCGTCCGGAGATGGAAGGCCGCCAAGCCGGGCGTCGTCCCGGCGAGCTTGCCGAAGAAATCGACGAAGACGGCCTCTCGCCGGAGGACGTTCTGGTCGATGAGGATTCCGACGACCTCGTTTCTCTGGAGGGCCCGGAGGATGCGGCGGCCCGCCCCCGTTTTGTCGATGACCCGGACTCCGAGGCGCTCCCGGGTCCGGACGAGGTCGCGGTCGATGAGGCGGTTGTCGAGGGGCCGGGCGACGACGCCGAAGGGCGCGAGCCGGGAGATCGGACCGCAGCCGATTTCCCAGTTTCCGTAGTGGGCGGTGAAGACGAGGACGCCGCGGCCCCCGGCGAGGGCGGCCTCGAGATGTCCCCGCCCCTCGACGTCGACGAGGTCCAAGGCGTAAGCCCTGGACCGGCGGGAGAGGACGAGGGTGTCGAGGACGACCCGGCCGAAATTCCGGAAGGAAAGGAGGGCGGTCTTCCGCCGCTCGGCCGGGCTCTTCGTCCGGCCGAAAGCGAGGGCCAGGTTGCGGAGAGCGATCGTCCGGTGGCGGCCGTCCAGGTGGAAGACCAAGCCGCCGGCGGCGCCGCCGAGAGCCAGGGCGAAGCGGCGGGGCAGGGCGGCGACGAGGGGGGCGAAGGTCATGTAGACGAGGAAACCCAGCCGTTCGCCCAGGGTGACCGGCCGGTCCGGGTCAGGCATGCCCATTCTCCGCCTTGGCCAGGGCCGCCCCGACGACCTGGAAAAAGGCTTCCGGGAGTACGACCCCGATGCGGAGGGCCAAAACCGGCAGACGGAACGAGCGGGCCGCCGCCTCGAGCTTGACGGCGTCCTTTTCGGTCGTCACGAAGGCCTCCGGCCGAAGGCGGGCGCCCTTCGCGGCGATCTCGGCCAAGACACGGGGAGGGAAGTCGAAATGGTCGGGGAAAAGCATGCGTCCGGTGACTTCGAGGCCGAGCTTGTCGAGAAGAAGGAAAAACCGCTCCGGCCGGGCGATCCCGCAGACGGCCAGGACCCTCTTTCCGCGCAGGGATTCGGGCGGAGAAAGAGCGCCGGAGGCGAGATCGACGACCGCCTCGGGGCGGATTTGAAACGGGAAAACGGCGGGACCGGGCCTCGGACCGCGGAACGCAAGGGAAACCTCGCGGCCGGAATCCGTCTCGATGAGGACGACGTCGGCCCTGCGAAGAGCGCCGGGACCTTCTCGGAGGGCGGCCTTGAGGCCGGGGTGATGAAGGACGATATCGAGGTCCCGGGCGAGCCTCACGTGCTGGAAGCCGTCGTCGAGAAGGACGAAGTCGAATCCGGCCTGCCGGGCTTTTTGGCAGGAAAGGAAGCGGTGCCGTCCGACGAAGACGCCCGCCCGCGGGAAGCGCCGGGCGATCATCGCCGGCTCGTCCCCCGCTTCCCGCCACCCGCCGCGGAGGTCTTTTCCGTCCGAAAGGACACCCCCGCTTCTCTCCCAGAGTCCCTTGTAGCCGCGGGTGACGACCGCCGGTTCAAGCCCCCGGCCCTCGGCCCAGGCGACGAGACGCATGACGACGGGGGTCTTTCCCGCTCCGCCGAGGGAGAGGTTGCCGACGCTGACGACGGGCAGGGGCGCCCGGAGCGGCCGTTTCCAGCGGCGCGCGTAGGCCATGGCTTTGAGGGCGCAGACGGGCCGCGAGGCGAGGGAATAGAAGCGGAGGAGGGACCTCATTTTTTCTGGAAATATATCATAAAACACCCTATAATACTTCCGCTCTCGAGTGGAGGACCGACATGAAACGCAACTTTTTCTCGGCCTTGATCCTGGCCGCGGCTCTCGCCGCCTTCGGATGCGCGAAGAAGGCCCAAGTCCAGGGCGTTTCCCTCGACGTCAGCTTTTCCGAGGCCACCCTGTCGGACAATTTGATGACCGACATGACCTATACCTGGAAGACGGGAAGCGATTTCGTCAAGATGGACCGCGACTACAACGTCTTCGTCCATTTCTGGCACAACGACAATCTTCTCTTTCAGGATGACTACGTTCCCGAGCCCGCGGTCTCGACTTGGGAACCGGGCCGGACCTATACGGTCAAGCGCCGGGTGTACATCCCCCAGTTCATCGACGAATTCGACCCGGCCTTCAAGGGTGAGGCGACCCTCCGTCTTTCCGTCGGCTTCTACAATCCTTTCGACCGGGCCGGGGGATCGAGTCGCGAAGTCCTGTCCAAGAAACTGACCGTCGTCCCCCCGCCGCTCGGGACCCCCGAGGTCATCTACGAGAGCGGGTGGTACGACCTCGAGGTCAACCAGGACACGATTCTCAAGCAGTGGCGCTGGACGGCCAAGGAAGCCCGTTGCGTCATCGACAACCCCCGCCGGGACGCCCTCCTCCTCATCCGGGGCGAAGCGAACACCAACGCCGTCAAGGACCAGAAAATCACCTTCAAGATCAACGACCTCGCCCTGGACGAATTCATCGCCCAGGAGCCGCTCTTCGACAAGTCCTACACGATCAAGAAGGAGATGCTGGGCGACAAGGACGAGTTCATCCTGACGATCTCCGCCGACCGGAGCTTCATCCCGGCGAAAGTCATCCCCGGGTCGAAAGACGAGCGCGAGCTCGGCGTCATGGTGTCCTTCATCTACTTCCGGTAGGCGGCGAAGCCGTTCCGGCGGAAGCCCGTCCCTCGGCGTCGGTCCGGCAGCGAATCGCCAGGCCGTCACTCCGGATTTCGACCGCGCCGTCGAGGTCCGTCCGGAAGACCCGGACCCCGAAGGCCCGGTAGCGCTCGAGGATTTCGGGATGGGGGAGGTTGTAGGCATTTCCCCGGCCGACGGAGATGACGACGGTCTCCGGCCGGACGCGTTCCAGAAACGCGGCCGAGCTGGAGGAGTTGCTGCCGTGATGGGGGGATTTGAGGACCTGGCTGCGGAGGTCGAGCCCGGCCTCCAGGAGCTCGGCCTCGACGGCGGCGCCGATGTCGCCCGTCAGGAGAACGGCCGTCCGGCCAAACCGGAGACGGAGGACGATCGAGGCGTCGTTCTCGACGGGAGCGCCCTCCGCCGGAACGGCCGGAGGGGAAAGGACCTCGACTTCGACTCCGCCGCGGGCGAACGTCTCCCCCCGGGCGACCCGCCGTATCCGCGTTCCGGCCAAGGCCCTCTTCAGGCGGTCGTAGCGCGCCTCGGGGGGAGGGACCGACGATTCCCAGAATTCGCCGAGGCGGAAGTTCCCGGCCACGGCCTCGAGGCCGAAGAAATGGTCGGGATGGGCGTGGGTCAGGACGAGAAGGTCGAGGCGTCTGATCCCCTTGTCCCAGAGAAAGGGGGAAACGACGTTTTCGCCGACGTCGAAGGTTCCGACCGGAATCCCGCCCCCGTCGACCAGCATTTTGGCCCGGCCCGGGAACTCGACGAGGACGGAGTCGCCCTGGCCGACATCGAGAAAAGTCACGGTCAGTTCCCGGACCGAGGCGGGAAAGGGATATATGACGAGAAGGAGGAAAGCCGCGAGGCCGACGGCGGTTCCGGCTCGCCGTCCTATCCGATACCGGGAAGGCCAAAGAAGAGCCAGAAGGCCGGCGAAATAGGCGAGGACGACGGGAAGGGGCGGTGTCGGGATGCGGTAGGAAAGAAAGGGGATGCCGTCGAGGAGGCGCGAAGAGGCCAGGAACGCCCTGACCAGGAAGGCCAGGGCCGCGGCCGCCGGCTTAGCCAGGCAGCGGGCGGCGAGCGAGAGGGGAAGGAAGACGTATCCCGCGGCCATGATGAGCCCGACAAGGGGAATGCCGAGGAGATTGAGAAGGAGCCCCGAAAAGATGACCCGGTGGAAGGACCGGGCGATGATCGGGAGGACGGCCGCTTGGGCGGCGAGGGAGAGGCCGAACATGTCCGAGATCTTGAACGGCAGGCGGGGAAGCCGCTTTTTCAGGTGGGGGAAGAAGAGGAGGATTCCCAGGGTCGCGGTGAAGGTCAATTGGAAGCCGGCGTCGAAGAGCTGAAACGGATTGACGATAAGGATGAGGAGGGCGCTCAAGCCCAGGGTATTGAGGACGTGGACGTCTTTCCAGAGAAGCTTGCCGACGATATAGACCGAGGCCATGACCACGGCCCGGATGACGGACGACCGGCCCTCGACGAGGAGGGCGTAGAAAAGGAGGAAGACGAGGAGGACGGCGTAGGACGAGCGGGGGCGGAGGCGAAAGACCTTGAGAAGGGCGAAGACGAGGAAGGAGATGATGCCGATGTGGGCTCCGGAGATGGCGAAGAGGTGGAAGAGACCCGTCCGTTGGAGGGCCCGGGTCGTGTCCGGATCCATCCGGCCGCGCTCACCGAGGATCAGGGCCTCGAGGACGGCTCCCTCCGGCGAGATCGCGTCCTGGGTCCGGGCGGCCGGAAAGCCGTTTTCGAGAGCGCGCTGGAAAGCCTGGCGGAGGCGGGAAACGAGACGGCGCGGGTCGAGTGCTTTTCCGGGGCGTTCTTGCCGGACGAGAAGAGGACTCTTGGTGGAGGCCTGGACGTGGAGGCCGAGCGTCTTGAGGTACATCCGGGAGAACGGTTCGCCGAAGTTATGGTATTCCCTCGGGGAGACGACCTGGGCGGATACGGCGAGGCGGTCGCCCGTCGAATACCCGATCCGGCCGGGGAATTCGGAGGAGTGAGGGACGGAAATCCGGACGACCCCCCGGGCCGGTTCGGTCCGGCCGAGGACTTGCACCGACTGCACCCGGAGGGTCAGGGAATCGCGGTCGAGCCCCCGGCCCGGCGAGCGGAGGAGCGTCCCCGTGAATTCGGCATAGGTCGAAAGAGGCAGCCGGCGGAGGGCGTTGGCTTCGTATCGGCCGTCCGCCAGGACGAACAGGCCGGCGCCGAGGGCGGCGCAGACGGCCAGGGACAAGCCGAAAGCCGCCGCCGTTTTTTTCAGGCCGACGAGGATCCACGCGGCGGTTAGGAAAAGGCCCGCCGCGGCCGCCCACGCCCCGGCTTCGAGGCCGAGGACGGAACCGAGCCAAATCCCGCCGGCAAAAGGGATGGCCATCCAGAATAGGGGAAAGGCCATCGGGCCTCTACTGGCGGATATCTCCGGCATCCGTGGCCAGGCGGCTCTGTCGGTCCAGTGCGTCGAGGACGAGATGGGAGAGGATCTTGATCCCTGTCCCGATGGCCCGTTCGTCGGGATTGAAGTTGGGGCCGGACAACGGCGCGGCGGGGAGTCGGGGATTCCGGGCGCCGAGGAAGAAATAGAAGGCCGGGACTTTCTGGGCGAAAACGGAGAAATCATCGGACATCATCTGAGGTTTGATGGGCTGAACCTGCCGCTCGCCCAGGACGTCGCGGAGCGTGGGAAAGATGATCTCGACGAGTTCGGGGTGGTTGTAGAGCGGAGGCACGTCCTGTTTGAAGGCGAAAGCGTAGTCGCCGCCGAAGGCCTGGACGACGCCCTTGACCGCGGCCTCCATGAGCTTCTGGACTTTCTTCCGCGTGGCGTCGTTGAGCGTCCGGACGATGCCTTCGAGGCGGACGCGGTCGGCGATGACGTCGGTCTTGGTCCCGCCCTCGATCCGCCCGATGGTCAGCAGGCTCGGGTCCGTGGGCTCCACGGCGCGGCTGACGATCGTCTGGAGGGCGAGGACGACCTCGGCCGCGAGGACGATGGCGTCGACGCCGTCCTGCGGCTGGGAGCCCGGGGCGGCGCGTCCCTTGATCGTGATTTCGAACGTATCCGACCCGGCGAGGAGGATGCCGGGAGCGGTGAAGGCCTGGCCGAAGGCTTCGGGCAGGACGTGGAATCCGAAGATCGCTCCCACGGCCGGGTTGTCGAGCACGCCTTCCTTGATCATCAGGGCCGCCCCGCTTTCCTCGTCATCGGGCGGAGCTTCGGAGGCCGGCTGGAAGATGAACTTGACGTTTCCGGCGACGCGGTCCTTGAGGGTCGAGAGGACGTAGGCCGCGCCGAGGACGGCGGCCGCATGGAGGTCGTGTCCGGTGGCGTGCATGACCCCGGCGTTGAGGGACTTGAAGGGGACGTCGGCCGTTTCGTAGATCGCCACGGCGTCCATCTCGGCCCGGAGGGCGACGGTCGTGCCGGGACGTCCGCCCCGGAGGAGTCCGACGACCCCTGTCCGGGCGACTCCCGTCTTGACCTCGAGGCCCCAGGAGGCGAGCTTAGCCGCGATGTTGCGGGCGGTTTCGACCTCGTGATTCGCCAGCTCGGGGTACATATGGATATAGCGGCGGACCTTGACCATTTCGGGCCGGATTTTTTCGACCTCGCGATCGATCTCGGCGGCCGTCTTCTTATCGACGGCGGATTGGAGCGGCGGGGGGCAAAGAACAGCAAACAGTAGAGATAAAAGCGGGAAAAGACGTCCGTAAGCCACGCTTTATCTTAGACCGCGGTCCGGCCAAAGTCAATCAGGAGCCGTCTCTTGGACTTGTGAATCGGCCGATTGTGCTTCATAATGGGCGCGCACGGTGTCATGGAAAACATCCGAA
>Ga0208047_1000201_pt1 | contig 22308 bp, 20 predicted proteins | sample Kivu_220m_FD_184162 | JGI IMG/M metagenome (GOLD analysis project Ga0208047, IMG submission 184162) | Freshwater microbial communities from Lake Kivu, Western Province, Rwanda to study Microbial Dark Matter (Phase II) - Kivu_220m (SPAdes)... | ecosystem: Environmental > Aquatic > Freshwater >...
TGAATACCCAAAACCATATGGATATGATTGGTCATAAGACAATAATGATGAACGTCAATGTTATTCTCCTCTTTGTATTTTCTAACCAAAGAGCAGAAGTAGGTCTTATCTTTATCCGCGCTAAAAAGATTCTGGCGGTTGTTGCCTCGCGTGATGACATGAACGGGGCCGAACTCCGGAATGTTGCGTCTCATACCATATATAAAGACGCTGCCTGAGGCAAAAAATTCTCAGAGAGATCGTTTTATGAAACGGTCTCTCTTTATGTTATTCTTAGCGCATGAAATTTGCCTATTTCGATGCCAAGGCCGGGCTGAGCGGCGACATGATCCTCGGAGCGCTCGTCGATTTGGGCGCCGTCTCCGCCGCCCGCTTCAAGAAGGTCATGGCCTCGCTCCGCCTCCCCGTGCGAATCAAAATCCGCGAGGTCGAACGCTCCCACATGCGCGGCCTCAAGGTCGACGTCGCCGTCCTGGGAAAAGGATCGCCCGCCCGCCATTGGGACGACGTTGAGCGCTTCATCCGGAAATCGCCCCTCTCCCCCTCCGTCCGGGAGCGCGGGCTGGCGATCTTCGAGAATCTCTTCCGGGCCGAGGCCAAGGTCCACGGCGAGCCGTTCGACCATGTCCATCTCCACGAGGCCGGGGCCGACGACGCTTTCGTCGACGTCTTGGGAACCGCCTGGCTGGCCGAGGAGCTCGAGATAGGCGAATTTTTCTGCTCGCCCCTCAACGTCGGCGAAGGCTACGTCGAGACGTCGCACGGCGTCCTGCCCGTCCCGCCGCCCGCGGTGGCCGAGCTTCTGCGCGGCGTGCCCGTCTATTCGGCCCACGCCAAGGCCGAGCTCGTCACGCCCACCGGGGCGGCCATCGTCAAGACGCTCGTCCGTAAGTTCGTCCCTTTTCCCGAGCTGACCTATGACTGCATCGGCTGCGGGGCGGGCGGCCGCGACCACCCCGGCCTGCCGAACATCCTCCGGATTTTCTACGGCGACCGCGCCGCCTTCGCCCCGGCCAAAGTCGTTTATCTCCTCGAGGCGACGATCGACGACGCCAACCCCCAAGTTCTCGGGGCTTTCATGGACCGGGCCCTCGAGCTCGGGGCGCTGGACGTCTTCCTGACCCCGGTCGTCATGAAAAAAAGCCGCCTGGCGGCGCAGCTGACCATCCTCGTCGAGCTCACCCGGCTGGACCGGCTCGTCACCGCGGTCTTCGAGGAGACGCCGTCGATCGGCGTCCGGTATTTCCCCGTCGAACGCCGGGCTCTCGAACGGTCGGTCGAAACGGTCCGGGTCTTCGGGCAATCCGTCAGGGTCAAGGTCGCCCGGCTCGACGGCCGGGTTCTCAACGCCCAGCCGGAGTTCGAGGACGGGCTCAAGGTCGCCAGGGCGAAAGGACGCCCGGTCAAGGACGTCCTCCGGCGGGCCGCCGCCGCGTATTCGAGGAAAGGCTGACCATGGCCGCCAAAGCGAAGCCGAAGACGCGCCCGGGCCAGGCCATGGACCTCGGCCGGATCGAGCGCGGCGTGCGCCTCATCCTCCGGGGCGCGGGCGAAAATCCGCGGCGCCCGGGATTGCGGGAAACGCCGCGGCGCGTCGCCCGGATGTTCGCCGAGATCCTGGGCGGGATCCGCGAGAACCCCGAGGTCCACCTCAGGACCGTGCACAAAGAGAAGCACGACGAAATGGTCCTCGTCAAGAACATCCCCCTCTACTCAATGTGCGAGCACCACCTCCTCCCCTTCGCCGGCGTGGCCCACGTGGCCTACATCCCCAAGGGGGGGCGGATCGTCGGCCTGTCGAAGATCGCCCGGGTCGTCGAAAGCTTCTCCCGCCGCCTCCAGGTCCAGGAGCGCCTGACAAAACAGGTCGCCGACCTGATCATGGAGCATCTCGAGCCGCTGGGCGTCATGGTCGTCATCGAGGCCGAGCACATGTGCATGTCGATGCGCGGCGCGAAAAAGCCCAAATCCATCACCGTGACCTCCGCCGTGCGGGGGTCGTTCCGCAACAATCCCGTCACCCGGGCCGAGGCCATCACCCTCATCCGGGGGGGCCTGACGGGGGCGGGGGGAAAAGATGTCTGAGCCGTCGGCGGCGCTCGCGGCCAAGTCCACGTTCTTCGTCACGACGCCGATCTACTACGTCAACGACGTCCCCCACATCGGCCACGCCTACACGACGATCATCGCCGACACGCTAGCCCGCCATAAAAAGATGGCCGGCGCCGACGTGTTCTTTCTCACCGGGACGGACGAGCACGGCCAGAAAATCGAGAGGGCGGCGGCCGAAAAGGGAACGACGCCCAAGGCCTTGGCCGACGCCGTCGTCGGCCGGGCGCAAGGCCTTTGGAAAGCCCTCGAGATCGACTACAACTTCTTCATCCGGACGACGATGGACTTTCACGAGAAGGGGGTTCAGAAGCTTTTCGCCCGGCTCCTCGAGAAGGGCGACATCTACAAGGGCGAGTACAAGGGCTGGTATTGCGTCTCGGACGAGAACTTTCTGGCCGAGGACGCGCCGGCGGACGCGGACGGCCACAAATGCTGCCCCGACTGCGGGAAGAAGGCCGTCGTCGTCTCCGAAGAGACTTATTTCTTCCGGCTGTCGACTTACCAGCAGAAGCTTCTTGACCTCTACGCGGCCCGACCCGATTTCGTCAGGCCCGCCAGCCGGATGAACGAAGTCGAGAGCTTCGTCCGCGGCGGCCTCAAGGACCTGAGCATAACCCGGACGACGGTCAAATGGGGCGTCCCCGTCCCGGGCGACCCGGCCCACACGATTTATGTCTGGTTCGACGCCCTCCACAATTACGTGACCGGGATCGGATACGATTGGAACATGGCCCAGATGGCCAAGTTCTGGCCGGCCGTCCATCTCGTCGGCAAGGACATCCTCCGCTTCCATGCCATCTTCTGGCCGGCGTTCCTCATGGCCGGGGGGTTCGAGCCGCCGCGCTGCGTCTTCGGCCACGGGTGGTGGCTCAAGGACGAGGCCAAGATGTCCAAGTCCAAGGGCAACGTCCTCGACCCCTACGTCATCCTCAACGCCGTCGGGCCGGACCCGCTGAGGTATTTCCTCATGCGGGAAGTCCCGATCGGGCTCGACGGGAACTTCTCCCACGAAGGCTTCCTCCACCGGGTGAACAGCGACCTGGCGAACGACCTGGGGAATCTCGTCCATCGGACCTTGACCATGGTCCAGTCGTATTTCGGCGGAAAGATCGACCCGGTCGGCGAGGAGAGCGAGCCCGACGCCCGGATCCGTACCGCTTTCGCGGAGATGAAAGAGCGGGCCCTGGCCCACTATGAGGAATTCGCGATCAACAGGGCTCTGGAGGAGATTTGGGCCTATGTCGGTATGGTCAACAAGTATCTGGCCGACAACGAGCCCTGGAAATTGGCCAAAGACCCGGCGCGGAGAGGGCGATTGGGCCGCGTCCTCCGGCAGGCGGCGGCCGCGATCCGGGGCGTCGCCGTCCTCGTCGCCCCGGTGATGCCGGGCTCGGCCCAAAAAATCTGGGGGATGCTGGGCGAGGAAGGGTCGATCCATAAAACTCGGTTCGCCGATTTCGATTTCGACGGGCCGGCGCCGGGGGCGGCGATGAAAGCCCCCCAGCCGCTCTTCCCGCGCGTCGACGTCAAGGAATTCCTGGCCGAGGAGGCCGCCCCGCAACCCAATACGATGGAGGGAACCATGGATTATCTGAGCTACGAAGAATTCGCCAAGATGGACCTGCGCGTCGCCCATGTCCTGAAGGCCGAGCGGGTCGAAGGCGCGAAAAAGCTCATCAAGCTCCAGATCGACGTCGGGACGGACAAGCGGCAGATCGTCGCCGGGGTCGCCGAAACGTATGCGCCCGAGAGCCTCGAGGGCAAGAAGATCATCGTCATCGTCAACCTCAAGCCGGCCGTCATCCGGGGCGTCGAGTCCAACGGGATGCTGCTCGCCGCGGTCGTGGCCGACAAGGCCGTCATCCCCTTCGTCGAGGGCGACGTCCCCGCCGGGACCAAAGTCAAATAAGATGGGGGACACTTTAAAGTGTCCCCCATCTTCTCAAAGATGATTGTTGACGGGCACGCGCACGCGGCCGGGGAATTTTTCGCCGCCGCCGACATCGTCCGGCACCTGGATGAGGAGGGGGTCGACAAGGTCATCCTTTGCCCAGGGCCGATCCACGAGCCCAAGAAATACGCCGTCCCGAACATCGCCCGGCTCCAGGGCAAGCGCCGTCTCGGATTCGCCGGAAACCGGTTCCTCGCCCTCCTGGCGAGACGGGTGAATCGGAAGGTCGACTACGGACGGGCGAACGCGGAAGTCGCGGCCATGGCCCGTCTCCACCCGGACCGGATCATCCAATCCTACTGGGTCAATCCCGCCGACAAAGAGACGACGGCCGGCCTCAAGGCGAAGCTCGATGACTGGAAATTCAAAGTCCTCAAGGTCCACCAGTGCTTCCACCGCGTCGCCTCGGACGGCCCCGAAATGCACGCCCTGGCCCGGTTCGCCGCGGCGCACAGCCTTCCCCTCTTCATCCATCTCTTCTCCCGGAAGGACGCCCGCGCCCTCGTCCGGCTCATCGCCGTCCACCCCGAGACGACCTTCGTCATCGCCCATCTTCTCGGACTCGACGTCTTCATCGCCGCCGACCGGTCGCTCCTCGGAAACGTCTATTTCGACACATCCCCCCCGAACATGGTCCCGCTTTGGCACGTTCGGCGGGCCATCGAATATTTCGGCCCGGAGCGCGTCCTCCTCGGCTCGGACACGCCCTACGGAAAAAACAACCTCCGCTCTGCCGTCGCCCGCATCCGCCGCCTCGGCCTTTCCGGCTCCGACGAGCGCCTGATCCTGGGTGAAAACGCCCGCCGGATTTACCGGTGAATAAGAGAGAACGTTTCTCGAATTTCCAGAGAGAAACGTTCTCTCTGTCATACTTCCGGATTTACCGCGGCGATCCGTTTCTGAATAAGCCGCCAAATTTCCCCAAGTCCGAGCTTCGCGGCCCAAAAGTCGATGTATTCCTTGTCTATCTCGTCGCCGGAAATCTTCAGAATGCCGGCGATATCCCGGAGATGCTTATCGGATTGCCCCTCGCGATAATATTCCATCTTTTTGATGATGACATCCTCAGGCGAGGCGAAATCCGCTTCCGTATCTTCAAACGGCCTGAGCCGACGGGCTCTCCGAAATCGGCTGACGTCAAAATCATCGGCCTTGGCCACAATGAGGTCGATCTTTAGACCCGAGGCCGGATGGATGATATTGAACTGAGTTTTCCGAAGGACGGCTTGGCGGGCCGCGTCTATATCGAAATAAAAATCGCTTTCCGGAAAACACTCCGCCAAGGCCGATAAATTTCCCTCCCGGAGGTCAACGACGACGTCGATGTCGTTTGTTAAACGCGGCTCCCCATAGGCCATTGAAGCCATGGACCCGGTAATAAGATAAGGGATCTTCCACTTATCCAGACAATGCGCCAGATGCCGAAGCAGGTCAGACGGCTCCATGAGACATCCTCCTGGCCGCCTCCCGATGAATCTGTTCGATGTCCCAATCCGGATGTTGGGCCCGAAGGATGTTCACAAGCATCGATTGCACCGATCGCCACAACCCGAAAGCGATCTTCAGGCGTCCGGCCGGCGTCATTTTCCGATAGATATCGGCCGTCTGGTCGTCGACGATTTCGAAAGCCTGGAGGCCGCGTCCCACGTCCGACATCGCGAGATATTCATAACACGGAACCGCCCGGAATGACAATCGCCTGGTTAGTGGCGAAAACGCCAACCGTATCTTCCGGCCTCATCATTGATGATCTCGTCACAACGATGAGAAAAATCCATCTGTTGCGGCGTCATTATTTTGGAGTAGAATGAGAGCAAAGACGCGAACGATTTTGGAGGCCGGCGTGCGATATAAGGTTTCCCTCAAAAAGACCGAGGAAGGCTATTCCGTCTGGGTTCCGGGACTTCCCGGCTGTTGGTCGCAAGGGGAAACAGAAGCGGAGGCTCTAGAAAACATCCGAGACGCCATTAAGGGATATCTCCATGCTGTCGAAGCACTCGCCAAGGGAAGAAATGCGCGTTACGTCGAAATCCGCTAATCGTGGCCAAACTCTCGGGGATAAACCATTAGAGAGCCGTTAAGGCTTTTCAAAAAGCAGGGTTTTGGATTGCCCATCAAGGGAAGCACATCATAATGACCGACGGTCTGAGGATCATTACGATCCCGAGATCTGATCCCATTCATTCCTACACAATGGCCGGAATAATAAAAGATGCAGGGCTGACGATCGAAGAATTTAAAAAATTGCTTTGAAATTCGAAACGAAGGAGGAGAAGATGAGGGGACAAGAACGCGACGCCGAAGGCCCCGTCGGATGCGCGGCCCGCCCCTGCGGCCGAGGCCTGAGCCGGAGGAAATTTCTTTCCGGATGCGCCGCCTGCGCCGGAGCGGCCGGCCTGTCGTCGGCCTCCCCTCCCTGGCTCCGCGCTTTCCAGTCCGCCGCCCCGAAGGGCCCCCGCATCCGCGTCGTCTACGCCCTCCACGGCCCGGTCCAAGAGGTTCCCGACTGGCCGAACAAGGGCTTCGACTTCCGCCCCGTCATGGAGCGGATGAACGCCGAGCTGGCCAACCGGTTTCCCGATTACGCCTTCCTCTCGACCCTGGCCACGGGCGAAGAGCAGGCCAAGAAGATCCTCGCCGACGACGCCTCCTCCGCCGCTTCCGCCTCCCCCGCCTCCTCCATCGACGGATATCTCGTCGTCCAGATGAACTGCTGGAACCGCGTCGCCCAGACCCTGGTCACCTCGGGCAAGCCCGTCCTCTACGCCGACTTCGCCTACGCCGGAAGCGGCGGGTTTCTCGTCTACACGGCCGGATTCCTCCGCGCCGGGACGCCCAACCTCGGCTTCGTCGCCTCCTCGCGGATGGACGACCTGGCCGCGGCGGTCAAATGCTTCGCCGACGCCAAGGCCGCCGGGCCCGCGTTCGATTTCGCCGCCGCCGCCGCCCGGGCCCGGACCGCGACAACCCGCCGCCCCGGCGACTTGTCCGTCAAGTCCGACCCCCTCTCCGTCCTCCCTCCCGAAGAGACGATCCGCCGGATGAAAGCCTCGAAAATCCTGGCTTTCCGCGGCGCGGAGCCGCAGCCCGAGGCCGTGATGATGGGCATCCCCGTCACCTATCTCCCCTTTGCCGAGCTCAACGAGGCCTGGGCCGCGGCCGACAAGGACGAGGCCCGGGCGGTCGCCGACCGCTGGATCCGCGAAGCCGCCCTCGTCGAGGGCGTCTCCCGGGCCGAAATCGAGAACTCGGCGGCGATGTACCTCGGCCAGAAGGCCGTCCTGAAAAAACACGGAGCGGGGGCCGTCACGATCAACTGCCTGGGAGGATTCTACGGCGGCCATATCCACGCCTATCCCTGCCTCGGCTTCATGGCCCTCCAAAACGAAGGCCTCGTCGGGGCGTGCGAATGCGACGTCCCCTCGACGGCGACGATGGTGACCATGGCGACGATGTCCCAAGGGCGGCCGGGATACATCTCCGACCCGGTCATCGACACGGCCCGCCGCCAGATCATCTACGCCCATTGCGTTGCCTCGAACCGCGTCTTCGGACCGAAGGGACCGGCCAATCCCTACGAGATCCTAACCCATTCCGAGGACCGGCAGGGCGCCTCGATCCGTTCGATCATGCCCCAAGGCTACCTGACGACGACGGTCGAGATCTCCGACCCGCGCAAAGAGATCATCCTCCATCAGGCCAAAGCCGTCGGCAACGACCCGAACGACCGGGCCTGCCGGACGAAGCTCTGCGCCGAGCCCCTGGGCGACATCGAAAAGCTCTTCACGATGTGGGACAAATGGGGCTGGCACCGGGTCACCTTCTACGGCGACCTCAAGAAGCCGGTCTACGCCCTGGCCGACGCCCTCGGCTGGACGGTCGTCGAGGAGGCGTAGCGGGCGGCTCTCTTTTGTACGGCCTAAATTCTTGAAGATCGCCCGACGGCCGCGCTCCCAGGCGCGGAGCGGCATCCAAGAACGGCCTCCTCTCCAGATCGGAAACCTATCCGCTTGCGCGCTTCCCGATTTTCTTCGGCGGTCCGCAACTGCGCACACAGGCCTCTTCGTAACAATATGATCCCAGCCCTCATCTCCCTTTCATCGTCTTCCGCGCGATGCTCAGACATGCTCCCGGCCGCCAGAGCGGCTTCCCTCGAAACTCGAAGCGCAACGGCGGGGTTTCCTCATGACGTTCCGGCCGTTCCCGGATGCCGTTACTTTGGCCGCCGGGGTCGGGAGGGCTAAACCGGACATGTCCGCTCCGGCCGTCAGACGATCTTCGCCCGGGAATTCAGTCCGACGAAAGAGAGCCGGTCATAATAATAGGAATGGCTGAAGGAGCTCGACGGGGACGGCGCCGTCCCGCAGAATCCGCGGCGGGCTCGCCGTGACGTCGACGATCGTCGATGGCCGTCCGCCCGGCGTCCGGCCGCCGTCGAGGACGGCCGCCACCCGTCCGTCGAAACGGCGGACGACCTCGGCCGGGTCGGCGATCTCTCCCTCTCCCGAGACATTGGCGCTCGTGGCCGTCAAGGGCACGCCGAGCTCGGCCAGAAAATCCCTGAGCCACGCCGAGCCCGGCACCCTCACGGCCACCGTCCCTCCCGCCCCAAGCAAGGCCGGCGGGAAAACCGGCTTGGCCTTAACGACCAAGGTCAAAGGCCCGGGCCAAAACGCCTCCGCCAGCCTACGAAAAGCCAGCGGGATTTCGGAGGCCGTGTTTTCCGCCTCGGCCCGGCCGGCGACGACGATGGAGAGCGGCTTGCCCCGGTCTCGCTCCTTGAGGGCATAGATTTTTTCGACGGCCCCGGGCGAAAAAGCGTCCCCCCCCAATCCGTAGTACGTCTCGGTCGGAAAAACGACAACTTCTCCGGCGCGAACGAGGTCGATGACCGGCCGGACGGCGCCAGCCTCGAATCCCGCCGGAGCCCCCGGACGAACGGCGATGATCATCGTTTTCATATCCTCGCCCCCCCAATTATCGGCCATTCCGTCTTTCTTTACAAAGGGGGGGCGGAGTCATAAACTAGAAGGGCCCCGGAGAGGACACTTGACCGCTTTTCGACACACGGCCCCTCGGCGCTCCGGGGGGAAAGCCGGTCTGAAGGATTGGCATGGAAATTGCACCCATATCTTGTGTAGGAGGACGAACATGAGAAAAAAACTCGCCGTCACGGCTTTGGCGGTTCTTCTAGCCGCGGTGTCCCTGGCCGCCAATACGGTCACCTTCAAGATGAGCTATCTCATCCCGACCATGAAAAGCGACTTCTGGGACATCGAATTCGAGAACATGACGTTCTCCCGGTCCAATTTCCAGAACACCTCCTTCGGCCTGGCCTATGAGATGTTCCTGACCCGCGAGCTCAGCCTCGTCATCGGGGTCGACACTTTCAGCCGGTCGAAAGGCGCGTTTTACAAGGACTACGTCGGGTACACGATCGACTATGAGGATTGGGCTTTTCCCAACATGTACGAGGGCGAGTTCACTCCCCAGCACAGCCTCTACACCTCCATCACCCCCATTCAGTTTTCGCTCAAGGTTCTTCCCCTCGGCCGGAGAATGAAGATCATCCCCTACGCCGGCGTCGGCGGCGGCATCTACTTCTGGAGCCTGAGGATGCAGGGCGACATGATCGATTTCAACGACGAATACTTTTATTACGATGCCGAGTACGACGAGGACATCCCTGTCTATCCCATTTACATCGTCGACGCCCGGGAAGGGCAGAACTTCGGGAAGGTGTCCTTCGGCTGGCAGGTCTTCGGCGGGCTGATGATCCCCATCGCCAACCGCCTGACTCTCGACGCCGAGTTCAAGAAAAGCTTCGCCAAGGGGAAGATGACCGAGGGCTTCGAAGGCTTCGCGCCCATCGACCTGGGGAACTTCCAGATCTCGATCGGGATCAATTACTGGTTCTGATATTCGCCGATCTCGTCACGGCGACCTTGTCGCTCTTGTCGAAGGGGATTCTCCACGGACCCCAGGGCGTCATGACCTCGGCCTCGCCGGAAACCCTCACCGCGACCGGCGGCTGTTGAAGGCCGTCGGAAACGGCCCGGCCCGTCTCGAAGAAATCGAGGATCAAGGGCACGGCGAAGGCAACCGAGCCTCGTCCATCGACGGTCTTCTCCTCGCGGAACGCCCCCTCGCTGATGGTCCGGCCGACGAGTTCGAGCTTGTAGGACAGCCGGCCGAGCGTCACGGGAAAGCCGTTGAGGTTCTTGAAGAGGAGGCTCATCGTGACCTCGCCACCGCCGAGGGTCAGCGCCCGGACCTCGACGGGGCCGACGCCTCCCTCGAAGCCCCGATAAACGGGAAATTCGCCCGAAAAGGCCACGGGGACCCTTTTTTCGCGGCGGCGCTCGTCCCGGAAAGTCAGGCCTCCCGAGACATAGCAGACGGCGAGGTCTTTCTCCTTGAGCCCGGGAACGGCCGGGTAGAGATATTCGGCGGTCATCTTAACGGGGAGAGCGACCATGGTCTCGCCGCCCGGATCCACGCGGATCGGGTCGTCGAGAACCGTCTCCAGGGCGAGGTACTCGACATCGCCGATCATGACCCGGTAATCGGTGCGGACGAGGAACTGGGGTCTCTCGGCCGTGTTTCTCAGGGCGAGGTGGAAGGCGAGGGTGAATCCGGCGGCCGAGGGCTCGGCGATCCTCTTCTCCCGGAGGACGACCTCGACGTCGTAGCTCTGCTGGCCCGAGGCGGCGGCGAGGGCCGCAAGGCAGAGCGGCGCCCAAAAACCGGCTCGGCGCGTCATTCGATCGTCAATCCGAAGGCCTCGGGGCTGGTCGTCTTGCCTTTCAGCTTCACCTGGCCCAGGGGAACGAAAGCATGGCGGGAGGCCAGCGTCTTGGCGACTTCGGCTCCGGCGACGATGGACATCTTCTTAACCTTGCAGACGCCCTCGAGCCGGAAGGCCAGGGTGACGGCGTCGCCCATGATCGTCATGTCGCGCTGCGACTGCCCGACATTCCCGCTCGAGACGAGCCCCTGGTTCAGTCCGACGCCGACCCGGAACTCGAAGCCGGGATGCCCGGGAACCCGGACCGTCTTGGCCAAGGCATGGATGGCCATGGCCGCCTCGACCGCGCTTCCGGCCGCCGCCTCCGGCTTCTCGGAATCGACGGGCCAGTAGGCCATGACGGCGTCTCCGATGAACTTGTCGACGACGCCGCCCCGGGAGATGATCGCTTCGGAGGCCTGGCGGAACCAGGAGCCGAGGAAGCGCGAGAGCTCGTCGGGCGGAAGGAGCTCTCCGATCCGGGTGAAACGGCGGATGTCGCAGACGAGGATGACCATCGTGCTCATCCGGACGGCCATCATCGTTCGCTCGTAGATCGTCTGTTCCGGAGAGGCCTCTTCCGGGACGGCTCCTTCCAATTCAAAACGGAGGGTCGTATCGCCGATCCGGAGAAGGTCGCCGTGGCTAAGGACCGTCGGGCCGAGGAGGAGCTTGCCGTTTAGACAAGTCCCGTTGGCGCTTCCCAGGTCGATGAGGGAAAATTCCCGTTCGCCCTGGCGGCGGATCAGGGCATGCTGCCGGGAAACGGAGCTGTCGTCCTTGAGGCAGACCTGATTGGCGGACGACCGGCCGATGCCGGTCGTGTTCCCCAGCTCGAGGCGCAGCGGCTCCTCCCCCGGACGGTCGATGACGAGGTAGGCGTTCATCCTCTCATGTTCCTCCGATCCGGCGTTCGACGTCCTCGAGATCCTTCAAGATCGCGAAGTCCTTGTCGGCCTGGGCTAACGCCCGTCTCGCCCGCTCGGCCGCCGACCGGGCTTCCTCGGGCTTCTGTTCGGCGAGGGCCAGCGAGGCCTCGTGGACAAGGGCGGGCGCGTAAGCGGGATTGTAGGCCCGGACCTCCTCGAGGAGTTGCCCGGCCAGCGGCAGGTTCGCTCCCATATCGAGGAGGACGCCGGCGTATTCATCGAGAAAGAAGGCCAGGTTGTACGCCGACCCCCAATAGCCCATTTTCGTCTTGATCCGTCTCCCTTCCTCGATGTTTTGGACGACGGACGCCAGGTCTCCCGTCAGGCGCCCTTCGAGGACCTTGAGGTGGACGAGGAGCTTGAAGACGGGGAAGAAATTCGTCGCGTTGACCTCGTGTTTTCGGACTTTCTCGTCGAGACGGCCGATCATCTCCCGCAGCCGGGGAAGGTTTTTCTGCCGGGCGGCCATGACGCCCATCAGCCAGAACGGCAGGTTGGGCGATTCGTCGAGGCGCGAGGCGTACGAGGCGGCGGCGTAGCGCTCCCGGACCGGGCGGAGCTCCGCCTCGGCCTTGGCCAGGTCGCCCCGGAGCCACTGGATGTAGGCCCGGTCGAAGGCGACGTCCAGCTTGGAAGAATCGCGGGTGCTGACCTCGACCTGGCGATGGAGGCTCTCCTCGGCCTTGGCCAGGGCCCCGACGATGGCGTAGTTCGTCGCGAAATTGCCGTACAGGTAATCGAGCTTGGGGTCGAGCGAGCGCCCTTTCTCCAGGGCCTCGAGGGCCTTGTCCGAGCGGCCGGCGAACATGTAGCCCGTCGCCTGGCTGTCGTAGGAATTGGCCGTGTTGTCGAGCTTGACGTAAGTCCGGAAGTGCTCTTCCGCTTTCTCGTGATCTCCCGTCCAGGCATAGCAGAAAGCGAGATGGTTGTGGGCCAGGGCGTAGTCCGGCTCGATCTCGATGGCCCGGACGTAATAGGGAATCGCCTCCTCGCCGTCGCCGACGTGAAAGTAGGACTCGGCGAACTCATAGAGATATTCCTTCTTGAGAGGAAAGGACTCGATGAGCTTCATGAGGTTGGCCCGCTCGTCCCGGGGCCGGGCGTCGAGCCGGGCGAGGAGGGCGTTGATCCGGAGGACGTCGTAATCGATGAGCCGGTCCTTCCGGGCGAGGGCCTTTTCGCAGGACGCCCGGGCATCCTCCCGGTCGCCCCGGAAGAGCTTGACCTCGGCCATCTTGAGAAGGCCCAGGCTGAAGTCGGGGTCGTTCTCGAGGGCCGTCTTGAACTCTCCATGGGCCGACTCGGAATCGAGCTTGTCCCAGGCCTCCTGGCCTTTGAGGAAATGGCTCAGGGCGTCCCAATGGGGCGTCGTGATCTGGGCGAAATTCCGGCCTCCGGCGATCGTCCCGACTTCCCCCTCCGTCATCGCGGCGACGAAGGCCACCATTTCGTTGGCCTGGGTCGTGACAAGGTCGAGATTGCCCTTGCAGGGAAAAGTCCGCGTCCGCTTTTTCCCTTTATAAGCGGCCGTCAGGACGATTTCGTAGCCGGTGACGGTCGGATTGACCTCCCCCCAGAGCTCGATCCGCGGCGCCCGGCGCCCGGTGCCCTTGGCGTCCGTCTGGCGGGCCCAGAAGCCGCGCGTCGTCTGGACGAAGACGGGCAGAGGCGTCGCCGCCGCGAGGGAGCGGTCGAGGACGTACTCGACGAGGTTTCTCGGAATCGCCGTCGAGCCGGCCGGAAACGGGGAGATGGCCACCAGGGCTTCGAACTCCGGCGGAGGGGCGAAGACGCGGGTCCAGAGAAGGTAGCCGGCCGCCGCCGCGCAGACGGCCATGGCCGCGGCCACGCCGATCCTGACCTTGTTGCGGAGGATCGCCGCCCAGCGTCCTTTCCGCCGGCTTGGGAACGACGTGATTCTGGCCGTCCGGATGTCGCGCAGGGGAGCCGTCGTCTCCATGATCCCGACGGCTTCCTCCAGGGCGGAAGCCATCTCGGCGCAGGAGGAGAAACGGTCGGCGGGCTTCTTGGCCAGGGCCTTCCGGATGACGGCCTCCAGCCCCTCGGGAGGATTCGTGTTCCCCGGTTCGAGGCGGGCCGGGTCCTCATTGACGATCCGGCTGAGGAGGGAGGGGATGTTGTCTCCGGAGAAAGGCCTCCGCCCGGTCAGGAGCTCGTAGAGGATGATGCCCAGGGAGAAAATGTCCGTCCGGAGGTCGACCTCGCCCTCCAGGATCTGTTCTGGGGACATGTAGGCCGGAGTCGCCGAGGTCATCCGCGTCCGGGTGACGCTGACCGATTCGATCGTCGCGATCCCGAAGTCGACGAGGACCGGCCGGCCGGCGGCGTCGAGGAGGATGTTGTCGGGCTTGATATCGCGGTGGACGATCCCGTTCTTGTGGGCGTAGTCCAGGGCGTGGCAGAGGGGGAGGATGAGGTCCACGGCCTCCTCGGCGGAGAACCTTTTCCCGGGCTCCAGGGTTTTGCGGAGGCTTTTCCCCGGAACGAACTGCATGACGATGTAGGTCAGGTCGGCTTCGCGTCCGACCTCGTAGATCGTGGCGATATGGGGATGGTGGAGCCGGCCGGCGGCCTGGGCCTCGACGATGAACTGCTTGAGGATCTTGTTCCGCTGGGCACCCTCGGCGACGATGTCGTTCCGGATCGTCTTGATCGCGACCTCGCGGTTGATGTCGGGATCAAGGGCTTTGTAGACGACGCCCATCCCGCCGCTTCCGATCCGGGATAGAATCCGATACTTGCCGATTTTTTCCATGAAAATCCGGTCGAGGCCTCATTCTAGCGGAGGCCCGCGGGTAAGTCAAACCACGCCGGCCGGGGCGTGTCGCGGCGACATGATCCTCCTCTAACCCCGGCCCCGGCGTTCTGATATATAATAGTCCGGACGAGCGGATAGCGGTCATGAAGCGCCTCGAGGCCGATTTTAGGGACAAGAAGCTTTTCGTCCGCCTTTTCGGGGGCGACGTCTACGCCGTCGGCGGATTCGTCCGCGACCGGCTCCGCGGTCTCGCCTCCGAGGACGTGGACATCCTCGTCGCCCGCCGTCCCCTGCCGGAAATCGTCCGGGACCTGAGGAGGCACGGCCGGGTCGACCTCGTCGGCCGGAGCTTCGGGGTCATCAAGTTTTCCCGGAACGGCAAGACCTACGACGTCGCCCTGCCCCGGGCCGACCGGGCCAAAGCCGAGAGCGTGGCCGGAACCCGGGGCCACAAGGATATCCTCGTCCGGGCCGACCCCTTCCTTCCGGTGGAGGAGGATCTCCGGCGGAGGGACTTCCGCTGCAACTCGATGGCCCTCCGCCTCGCCGACGGCGCCCTCCTCGACCCCTTCGGCGGCGGGAAGGATGTCAGGGCCCGGAAGATCCACCTGACGAACCCGGCCGCCTTTCCCGAGGACCCCCTTCGGATTCTTCGGGCGGCCCGCTTCGCCTCGGTCCTCGGCTTCTCCTTGGACCCGGCGATCTATCCCCAGGCCCAGAAGGTCGACCTCGGCGGATTGAGCGTCGAGCGCGTGACCGACGAGCTTTTCAAAATCCTCACCCTCTCCGACCGGCCTTCGCGCGGCCTCGAGGAGCTCTTCAAGCTGGGAGCTCTCCGGCAGCTCTTCCCCGAGCTCTACGCCCTGACCATGGTCATCCAGGATTCGCTTTTCCATCCGGAGAAGGACGCTTTCGGCCATCACACGGTCTGGAGCCACACCGTCCTGACGGTCGACCAGGCCAAGCGGCTGGCCGGACGTTCCGGATTTACGCCCCCGAAAACGCTCGCCCTCCTCCTGGCCGCCCTCTACCATGACGCGGGAAAGGCCGAAACGACGCACTGGGAGTTCAAGCGCGGCCGGATGGCGGTCACGAGCCTCGGACACGACCTCGCCAGCGAACGCCTCGCCCGGCAGGTTTTCCACCGCCTGAAGATTTTTTCCCGGAACGGAGTCGATATCGCCACGGCGGCCCTGATGCTCATCCGGACCCACCACCGGGCGGCCGAGCTCTGGCAGAATCGCGCCTCGCTGACCAAGAAGGCGTTCAACCGCTTGGCCGCCGACGCCGGTGGGGAAATCGAGCTCGTCGTCGCCCTCGACGCCGCCGACCGGGCGGGCCGAAGAAAACGCTTGGCCGCCGGCTACGACCGCCAGGCCCGCTGGCTTCTCGGCAAGTTCGAGGAGCTCCGGGTCTCGAAGGAGACGATCAAACCCCTCCTCCAGGGGCGCGACCTTCTGGCCCTCGGCGTCGCCGCCGGTCCCGGGATGGGCGTCCGGCTCAAGGAGCTCTACCGCCGCCAGCTCGACGGCGAGTTCGAGACGAAAGCCCAGGCTCTCCGGGCGGCGAAGCGCCTCGTTCGCGCGGCCGCGCCGAAGGAGGACCCATGACGACCGTTCTCGTCGCCGGGGGAGCCGGATACGTCGGCTCGCAGACGGTCAGGGCCCTCCTCGGCCGCGGGGCGCGGGTCGTCGTCTTCGACGACCTCTCCTCGGGGCGCCGCGAATTCGTCCGCGGCGCGGAGCTCATCGTCGGCGACCTCATGGATCGGGAGGCGGTCGCCGCCGCCTTCAGGGGCCGGAAGTTCGAAGCCGTCCTCCATTTCGCCTCGCTCATCCAGGTCGGCGAATCCTATGCCGACCCCCGGAAATATTACACCCGGAACCTCGGGACGAGCCTCAACCTCCTCGGGGCGATGCTCGACGCCGGGGTCATGAATTTCATCTTCAGCTCGAGCGCCGCGGTCTACGGCGTGCCCCGGGCAATCCCGATTCCCGAGGACCACCCCCTCGAACCTTACAATCCCTACGGCCGGACCAAGGCCGTGGTCGAGCGGGTCCTGGCCGATTACGACCGGGCCTACGGGCTCCGTTCGATCTCCCTGCGTTATTTCAACGCCGCCGGCGCCGATCCCGACGGCGGGCTCGGAGAGGCCCACGACCCGGAAACCCATCTCATCCCCAACCTCATCCGCGTCCTCTTGGGCCGGAAAGAATCGCTGGACGTCTTCGGAACCGATTTCCCGACGCCGGACGGGACGGCCGTCCGGGACTACATCCATGTCGCCGATTTGGCGACGGCCCATGTCCTCGCCCTGGAAAAGCTCCTGGCCGGCCACTCGAGCGAGGCCGTCAACCTCGGAACGAGCCGAGGCTACTCCGTCCGGGAGGTCATCGCCAAGGCCGAAGCCCTGACCGGACGTCGAGCGGCTCTCCGGGAGAGGCCGCGCCGCGAGGGGGACGTCCCGGTCCTCCTCGCTTCGAGGACCAAGGCGGAGCGGCTCCTGGGCTGGACGCCCCGGCTTTCCGATTTGGAGACGATTCTCCGGACGGCCTGGGATTGGCATGGACGGGAAACTTTTCCCGAGAAATATGGGGACACATGACTTAATTTCCGAATTAAGTCATGTGTCCCCGTATTTTTTATGGTATAAGTGTTAACGGCAAAATGAAGAAAGCGCGATATATCGCCGTCGGTTCCATCCTCGCGGCGGCGTTCCTCTTCGTTTCCTGCGTCCGGCGGCCGGCCCCCGTTCAATCGCCGCCGCCCGCCGCGGTCGAGGAAAAGGCCGCCGCCCGGCCCGCGGAAAAGCAAGAGCCGGAAAAGACGGTCATCCCGGCCGAGGAAAAGCGGACGGTCCACGAAGCCTCCCTCCTCGAGGCGGACGCCGAAAAAGACCAGGCGACCATCTCCTTCGAAGACGCGATGAGCCGCTACGAAGAGGCCAAGACGGCCCGCGAGCGGGGCGATTTCGACGCGGCCATCAAATCCCTGGACGAGGCCTACGGGATCCTTCTCGGCCTTCCGGTCCCCGCGGATTCCTACCTCTTCCAGGAGAAAGAGAACCTCCGGCTGCTCATCGCCCAGAGGATTCAGGAAATTTACGCCTCCCGGCGCAATCCGGTCGTCGGGAATCACAAGGCCATTCCCCTCGAAGAGAACAAATGGGTCCAGAAGGAAATCGATTCGTTCCGCGGCCCGGAGAAAAAGGTCTTCGAGGAGGCCTACCGGCGGAGCGGATTCTACAGGGACTGGATTCGGGAAGAGCTGCGGAAGGCCGGCCTTCCCGAGGAGCTCGTCTGGCTGCCCATCGTCGAAAGCTCCTACATGCCCCGAGCCCTGTCCACGGCCCGGGCCCTGGGGCTCTGGCAGTTCATCCGTTCCACGGGACTTCGCTACGGCCTCAACCAGGACAAATTCATCGACGAGAGAATGGATCCGTACAAATCGACCAAGGCGGCCATCCGCTACCTCGAGGAGCTCCATTCCTTCTTCGGCGACTGGACGACGGCCCTGGCCGGCTACAACTGCGGCGAGGGATTCGTCCAGCGGGTCATCAACACCCAGAACGTCAATTACCTCGACAATTTCTGGGACCTCTTCGCCCGGCTTCCCTATCAGACCGCCCGCTATGTCCCCCGTTTCATCGCCGCAACGTTGATCATCCAGAATCCGGCCAAGTACGGCCTCGCCCTTCCGGAACCCTATCCCCCCCTCCGCGTCGATATCGTCAACATCAATTACCCGGCCAAGCTCCAAACCCTTTCGGCCGCCCTGGGTTTCGAAGCGACGGAACTCGAGATCCTCAACCCGGAGCTCCGCCAGAAATCGACCCCCGACCGGGCCTACGACCTCCGGGTGCCGGTGGGATGCGGCCCCAAGCTCTTGGAAGTCCTGGCTAATGTCCCGAAGTACGTCCCCCCGGAGTATGCGACCCATCTCGTCCGCAGGGGCGAAACGCTCGGCGGGATCGCCCGGAAATACGGGACATCGGTCCAAACGCTCATGCGGATCAACAACCTTCGTTCGACGCTCATCCGGGCGGGCCAAACCCTCCGCATCCCCGGCCGCGGCTGAAACCGCGGCTCAAAGCCTGAACGCCACCCCGAATCTCACCTGGAAACCGGAGAGATCCAGCCGGAAATCCCCGGTCCGGCGATCCTCGCTCCCCGCCGGCCAATAATTTGTCGGGAATTCCAGCCGGACGGCGCCCCAGTAAGTGGAAACATCCTCGGACCGGATGGCCCAGCGGCCGTCCCATTCGACCGACTCGCCGCCCTGCAGCTCCCGCCCCGGCCCCGACAGGTTCTTCACTTTCTGAGAGGCATATCCCCCCTCGGCGAACATGCCCCATCGGCCCCGGACCCTCCAGTCAAATCGGACGCCGGCTTCGACGGCCAAGCCCGTTCCCGAGCCTTTTTCTTCCAGGAGGCCCTTATAGGTGAAGGCCACATAAGGCGCGTTGGTGCCCTGCAATGGATTGACGTTCTCCTGGATGGTCAGTCGGTACGTCGCCTCGGACAAATAGCGGCAGCGGGCGAAGAGCGGCCCCCCGGCGAGGGAGATTTCCAGGGAGAGCTTATCGGAAATGGGACGCGCGTAATGAAATCCGGCCAAGGGCGCCCACCCCCCCGCCGAGAGCGTGTAAGGGGAGACGTCGTTGGTTTCCGTAAACAGATCCGACCAGGGCATCGTCTGGGTGTAGCTGACGTTGATATCCGAGGTGCGGCCTCCCCACAGGAACTTCAAGCCTAGAGACGCCGAGAACGCGCCGCGGAAGCGGTATTTTATCCTCAACCCGAAGGGCCAGCCGTATCGGATCTTCCTCCGTTCGCCGTCCCTTTGGGCCTCCCATCGGCTGATTTCCCCTTCCCCGGCCATGTAGGTCAGATAGGCGTCATAGAAAAATTCCTGGACGCGGTCGTCGTAGGCGACGAAGCGGTTGAAGTCGGCCGGATTGAGAAGAGCGGCGCCGCCGTAGAGCTCGAACTGCCATCGGGACGGCGGCGCAGGATCCACGTCCCGCCCCGCCGCCGCCGCGGAAATCGCGGAAAGGGCCGCGGCCAAGAGCAAACCGAGTAAATTCCGATGGAGCCTTGTCTTCGTCTTCACGGCGGCCCTCCTCTCAATCCAGACGGAGGCCTTTTTCGGCCAGCCAGGCGACGACGTCCTCGTAGAGATCCAGGGGTTGGGTCAAGGAGACGGCGTGGCAGCTTTCGGCATAGAGCGGAAAACGAATCGTCCGCTCGCCGATATCCGGGAGGTCGGGAAAGGCCGCGGGGAGATAGTCAAGGACGATTTTCCCGGGCCGGGCCTCCCCCGTCGATTCCGGGACGTGACGAACCGACCGGACGATGTCGGCGTGGCGGGCCAGGGCCGGGGGAATGGCCCGGCTGAAGACGACCAAATCGAGGGCGGCGTTGGTGATGAAGGTCTGGACGTGGGCGACGTTTTTCAGGAACATCCGCCCAAACCGGGGAAAACCGTAATACGTCTCGTAGCCGCGGGCTTTGCCGGCGTTGAAGAACGTCGCCGCCCAGTTGGCGTGGTAATTCGTCCCCAGGAAATAGGTGTCCCACGGCCGCAGGGCTCCGAAAACCGAAGGAAGGCTGCCGGCCGTCCGGGCCGCGGAAGCGGCCTCCAGCCGGCCCGGTTCCAGGAACAGGAAATCGTCCTCCGCGGAAATCCCCCGGGCGGGAAGCGGGAGGGCGGCATTCGTCCAGTAGTTCACGTCGAAGACCCGGTAGGCCCGCGTCCGGGCGGAAGCGTACATCGAGGCCACGGTCGTCACGTCGAATCCCGTCACCAGCTCCAGATTTCCGACGTCCTGGAGAAGCGCGACGGCCTTCCCGAAAAACGCATTCAGCCAGTTCGCCGGTTTCGTGTAGATATAGAGATCCCGGCGAGCGACGTTCCGGACATAGTCCGCGGGCGTGCCGTGGGCCGAGGGATTATAGGGAATCCCGGTTTGTCCGACCAGCTGATCGACGACCGAGCCCGGCTCGAGCAAGAGAGGGGGGGCGATTTCGTTCTGGTAGCGCATCGTGATGGCGGGCTGGATGAGGATTTGGTGCCCGAATTGGCGGATGATGGTTTCGGGGGGGACCCTTTCTCCCCGGTACTCGGGAAACACGGCGTCGTAATGGGCCTGGATCTCGGCGACGAGGGCGGGATCCTGGTACATTTCGACGTTGTCGGCGTAGTCGCGGTAATTCAGGAGGAGGTGGAGCATGACGATCGACCGGACGCCGCCGTAGCTCTCGCCGACGATGACGACCCGGTTGGCCCGAATCTCGGGATGGAGGGAGAGGAAGCGGAGCAAAACCCGGACGAAGTCGGCCCCGTCGATGAACGGGTTGAAATTCTGGACGTTGAACTCCAGAAACCGGGAGGTCATGCTCCCGACGTCATCCATGCGATTGTAGGAAAACCCCGCCTGGCGGGCGTCGATATGGAGGAGATTGCCCAGCCGGGTCCAGGGCACGGGATTGACGATGTAGGCGTCGCCGCCCCCGTCGATCCGGTTGTCGAGGGTGTACTTTGAGGTGTACATGCTCAGGAGACCGTGGCTCGTGGCGCTCCCCGGTCCGCCGTTGAAAAAGACGAAGAGGGGCTTCGAGGCGGGATCGGCGTCGGCGGCGTGAAAGCTGTACCAGAGGCCGGCCTCGCTCGACCGGAGGGTCCAGCGATGGAAATGGCTCCCGTACTGCAGATGGAAGGTGACCGGCTCGAGGTCGATGAAACCGGCTTCGTCCCGCAGAACGGCGGAGGACGGGGCGGCCCCGAGTCCGGCCGGAAAGGACAAACCGAGGAGCCATAATCCGGCGGCGATGAACGACGTCCCTTTCCGATGACGCGAAGCCGTCATGGCGATCTCCTTTTTCCGGAACGCTAGGGCCGGGTTTCTCCCCGTCCGTTCAAGAATCGGACCGGGCTGGAATCTCTCCTTTCATGAAACGTTCGCCGACGGTTTTTTATTACTCGGCGGGGGGATGGGACGACCGCCGACGTGGGGGATCCCCGCAGGGGACGTTCCCCGGCGGGAGCGATCGTTCCCGCGCGCCTTTACCGGATCTCGAATCGGGCCGTCAGGGCCAAGGCCCCGTCGAGGAAAACGGCGGCCGTCCAGCGGCCGCCGTCCTGCGCCTCCAGGACGCGGATCTCGTCCCAAGCGACATAGCGGGCGAAGATTTGACCGGCCCGTCCGATCTTGATCGGCTCGGTCTCGCGGTAGAGCTTGCCGGCCGGATCGTACCACTTCCAGGCCAGGGTGTGTTCGTCCTGGAGGTCCGTCAGGCTGAGGAAGGAGAAAACCGCGCCGTCGCGGGCCTTGACGAAAACGGCTTTTTCGTCCCTCGGCTCCGCCCAGTCGCCGGTTTTTTCCACGGCGGCGGCGAAGACGTGCCGGTCGATGACGGCCTTGGGCTCTTCGACGGCCGGGATCGGGACCAGCCGGATGCACGCCGCAGCCGTTAAAAGCGCAAGAAATAAAACTCCCACGCGCATCGCGCCGGTTATACCACTTCCGCCCTCGAGAGGAAAGGACGGGGAAGAGCGAGGACGACGAAAGCAAAACGGGGGACGGCCTCGGATATTTCCCGACGGGTGGAAGGCTCGTTCGTCCTTAAAGGAGGGGTGCCGTCCGTGAGTCATGGGCGCGAGGCGAGGCCGCCCTCAAGACCCCGTAGCGGAGGGGGGGGCCCCATGGCTCTGCCGAGGGGGGGAACCGACGGGACTGGTTCCCCGGGGC
>Ga0208047_1000202_pt1 | contig 22295 bp, 23 predicted proteins | sample Kivu_220m_FD_184162 | JGI IMG/M metagenome (GOLD analysis project Ga0208047, IMG submission 184162) | Freshwater microbial communities from Lake Kivu, Western Province, Rwanda to study Microbial Dark Matter (Phase II) - Kivu_220m (SPAdes)... | ecosystem: Environmental > Aquatic > Freshwater >...
GCATATGTTATATATCTTGTCAAGTGACCACGCGAAGAAATATTTAAATCATAGAAAGGGATTCATGGGCAATAGACCGGCAAGTGGACAACTTCGTTATTCCATCAGAAGCGCATGTTTAACACCGATCGCGCGATCTTCGGGGCTTTAAGTCTTTTGGCCTCGGACGGACTTTCACCGGCTGGATCTGATCAATATCATCAGCCCAGAGCACTCTACCGGGAATTTATCCGCGAATTCCCCGCATCCCTAGAGCCAGAGTAATATCGTTATTTCACCGTCCAGATCACGGCATGTCGGGTGCCGTCTTCCGCGACGGAATACCCAACGACCTGCCCCCGCTGATTGATGCCGTAGGCCGCGCTCTCTTGGACAGAAGCGCCGGGAAGCGTTCCGAGGTCCATGATTCCCCCTTTGCTAGTCCACAAGAACGCATGGCCTTCATTTTCCGCAGTAAAGCTCCAGCCCACGACTTGTCCTTCATCATTGATCGCGTGGGCGCAACCTGCGGTCCCGCCTAGCGTAGGAAGCTGAGATATGCCGGATCTTGCAGTCCAGAGAAAGGCGACGCAGGAAGGCTCAAATCCATCGCCGAAGCGCGCGTGGGGCGCACTGAACACGTCACCACTGCCGCCCACGATTTCTCCAAAATTATTGATCCCTAGGGCATGGCTATGGAGTTTTATCGTCCCTAGATCAAGGATCTCGCTCTTCGTCCAGAGTGCGGCGTGGTAGATGTCAGGAAGGGTGTGATGGCTAATGCCTACGATCCACCCTCGATCGTTGATGTCCCAGGCCGCGCTGAATCCCAGCGGCGGTTCGCCCAAGAGAGAATCCAAGAGCAACATCCCACCCCTCGCCGTCCAGAGGAACGCGAAGTTGTCCGAATCGCCGACGATCTCGCCGCGGTTGTTGATCCCGAAGGAAAGAGAAAACGCGTTTTCGTACGGCATCGACGGATGCCCTGACGTGCCGAGGTTTAACATTCCGCCCTTTTCCGACCATAAGAATGCCCGGAGCAAATCTCTTCCGGGATCCCAGCTAGAGCCGACGATCTGACCACTTTCATTTATATCGTTAGGCGATGAGTAAGGCGGTTCACCAAGAGAACCAAGGCCCTTCGCCCCAAAAATCTTAGACCAGAGGAAAGCCATCGGCGGGCCTTGAGTTTTTATCGTACCAACTACCTTTCCCGAACTGTTCACTCCGAAAGCACACTCCATATTTGGATCGACCATAGCTCAGAGGTCGATCATGGGAAATCCCGTCGTGCTAGTTATTGCGCTATGTTTACTAGCTATGGAGTTCGTTTCAGGTACTAGGACTCCTAACAAAAGGATATTCACAAAAAGACCCGCTAAAATACACTTTTTTTCCTCTTTTGAAATCATTGAACCCTCCTTTAAGAATAACCCAACATTTTATAAATAAGGTCGAAATAGAGGTTTGTCAAGTTTTTTGAACTCGTTGTCATTTAAAAATTGAAAGCTGACTGTTTATTGGGGATTTAAAGCTTGAAAGTGGACTGGAGAGTGCGGCCGCGATTTAACCCTCCGATCATGAAGGAGGTTTTATCGTAGCTGGACATCTTCACAAGTCTCTCAACGATCAGCAGGTCAGCGATCTTCTCAGGCGATATGCCGACCAGGAAGTTGAACTCCAGCATATCTTGAGCGTCCTGAAATTAGGCCGGAAATCGCCCGGACCTCCCGCTCCGGGCTCGGTAACAATCACGGGAAATATTGGGGATCGGCCACCATGAGATCCTGAAAGGCGCATGCCGGCGCCGGCCTCTCCGCAACGAAGGTCAACTTCTGTGCCGCCAGGAGAGGAGGTTCGGCCCACTCCGGTTTCAGCAGCTCCTTTCGGACAAGGAACGCCAGCACTTTGCAGACGAAGATCTCCTCGAGCCGCGAGTCGTCGATGCGGGGGACGAGATGGAAGACGCCCGCCCTGTCCACACCGCCCTCGGTCGCCAGGAAATGCAGGTGCGGGTGGAGATTTATGAGGTCCCCGAACGTCTGGATGACGGCGACCACCCCAGGCTCGATGGCCATCCCTGAATTCTCAGCGCAGGACAAGATTCTCGATGAAGAACTCCATCATCCGCTGCTGGTTCACTCCGGTGTGGCCGAGGTCGGGGCCGACCTGGACCTCGAAGCTCTTCTGCTCGCGCTGGAGGGCCTGGATGAGCTGCATGGCGTTGGTCGGATGGACGTTGTTGTCGGCCGTGCCGTAGTAGATGAGCAGCCGGCCCTTGAGATTCTTGGCGAAGTTCATCGCGTTGCCGGCCTCGTAGCCTTCCTTGTTCTCCTGCGGGATCCACATATAGCGCTCGGTGTAAATCGAGTCGTATTGGTACCAAGAGGTCACGGCCGAGGACGCCGCGGCGGCGGTGAAGACGTCGGGATGGCGGAGGAGGCACATCGCCGAGGCGTATCCGCCGTAGGATGTCCCGTAGACGCCGACCCGGGTCTTGTCGAAGTACGGCCGGTCATAGAGCGATTTCACCCCGGCGGCCTGGTCGTCCATCTCGACGACGCCAAGTTTCATATAGATCGAATCCATGGCTCGTCTCCCCCGGCCCGACGAGCCGCGGAAGTCGAACGAAGCGACGAGAAAGCCGTACTCGCAGGTCGGATTGGCCGGCATGAACGACTCCCGCGCCCCGCTCCAACCGGGTCCGGCGTAGACGCTGACGAAAAGGGGGTATTTCTTGGACGGGTTGAAATTCGAGGGGAATTGGAGGATGCCGTAAAGGTCGGTCGCTCCGTCGGCGGCCTTGAACTTGAAGAGCTCCGCCTTCTTCAGTCCGAGCTGGTCGTATTTCGAGAGATCGCTCGTCGCGAGCTCCGCCACGACCTTGCCCTTGGCGTCGAGAAGCCGGGACGTCGGCGGAATGTCGTGGGTCTGGGCGACGTCGACGAAGAATTTCCCGTCGGGCGAGAGCTGGACGCTGTGGTTGAAAGCCGGATCGGTCAGGCGGACATCGCCCTTCCCGTCCAGTCCGACGCGATGGAGCTGCATCTTCATGACGTTGTCGCCGTCGCGGGCCATGTAGTAGAGGACCTTGGCCTTCTCGTCGACCTTGACGATGTTGGCCACCTCGAACGGATGGCGGGTCAGGGGGGCGAGGAGCTTCCCGCTGAGGTCGTAGAGATAGAAATTGCGGAAGCCCGTCCGCTCGGACGTCCAAATGAAGCGCTTATTGTCCTGGAGCCAGGATATCGGGGGCGAGTTCTCGATCCAGCCCGTCGGCCATTCCTCGCGGATGATGACCCGGCATTTCCCCGAGGCCGGGTCGGCGGCGACGAACTCGAGGATGTTCTGGCGGCGGTTGGTCCGGTTGAAGAGGAGCTCCTTGCCGTCGGCCGTCCAGGAGACGCGGTAGGCGTAATGGCCGACGACGTCATTGGTGAAGGGCGTGCCGTCGCGAACGTCGACCTGGACCGATCGTTTGGCGGCCAGGTCGTAGACGAAGATCTCGGCCACGGGGTTCGGCTCGCCGGCCTTGGGATAGGCCTCGATGTCGGCCGTGGTGTAGAGCTTCGTCTGGTCCATCTGGAGGATGTAGTCGGGGACCTTGCTCTCGTCGAAGCGGTAGTAGGCGACCTTGGTCGAATCGGGCGACCACCACATGGCCGTGTTCTGGTTGAGCTCCTCGCCGTAGACCCAACTCGCCGTCCCGTATTTCGTCCGGTCCTTGGCGTTCCCGTCCGTGGTCACGGCGAACTCGTTCTTGCCGTCGGCGTCGGCGAGCCAGAGGTTCCGGTCGCGGTAGAAGGCCTTGGTTTTTTTATCGGGCGAAACGGCCTCGGTGAACTGCCGGCCGCGCGCCGGACCGCCGCCGCGGCGCATTCCCGCCGGCTTCTGAGGAGGCGTGGCCGCGCCCGTCTCGACGGCCATTTTTTTGGCGACGTCGTACTTGTAGGTTTTCCCCTCGCGCGTGTACTCGAACGTCTTTCCGTCCTCGGCCCACCGGACCTGGAGGGCGCCGCTCCGGAAGGCCCCCTGCATCTCCTTGCTCATCTTCTGGTACTGGTCGTATCCGGGGTAGGTCTTCAGCCGGTCCTGGGCGACGGCGAAGCCGGCTGAAAATAGGCACAGGGCAACGACCGCCATGAAAATGCGACTCCACGTAAAATTCTTCTTTCTTTTTCTCATCGGATGTCCTCCTCCATATTTCGTTCCATAACTTCCATTACTATATTCATAATCGACAAACACCGTCAACTGACTTGGCGCTTTCTTGACATCACCCTCGCCCACACGGTATATACTTATTCAACTTCCCGATATGGCGATTCAAATTCATCCTCACGCGAAAGAACGAATGGCCGAACGCGGAGCCTCGGAAGAGGAGGTCCGCGAAACGATAAAACTCGGAGAGAAATTCCCGGCTAAATATGGAAGAATCGGCTTTCGTCGAAATTTTTCGCTCGATCGGGCAACCAAGAAAGGGCGATATCGGACCAAGCAGGTTGAAGTTTTCGGCGTCGAAGAAGGAGGGGATTTCGTCGCGGTGACGATTATCGTAAAATACTTCTAGGAGCATAGAAATGGAAATCACGTACGATCCAAAATATAACATCGCCTACATTCGACTCAGAAAAAAATGCAAGGGCGTCCAGACCATTCATCTTAGCGACGAAGTGAATATCGATCTCTCCCCGGACGGAAAGCTTTATGGAATTGAACTTCTCGACGCCAGTCGACAGATCATTAAGAGTAAAAAGCTCTTTTTGAGAGACGCATCCACCGGCAAGAGTGTCGAATTCCCGTTGACGATCTAATCCGTTCTTACCCGGCCGCTCTTCGTCCCCTTATTTCACTGAAAATTTGTGGACCGTCCGGGTCTTGTAGACCTGGCCCGGGTTGAGGACGGTCGTCGGGAAATCCGGCTTGTTGGGCGAATCGGGGAAATGCTGGGTCTCGAGGCAGAAGCCCCAGTGCCGGCCGTAAACCCGGCCGGCCTTCCCCGTGATCGTCCCGTCCAGGAAATTTCCCGAGTAGAACTGGTTGCCCGGCTGGTCGGTCACGATCTCCATGATCCGCCCGCTCCAGGGCTCGTAAACGCGGGCGGCCAGGGCCATCGCCCCTCCGCCGCTCCTGAGGACGTAATTGTGGTCATAGCCGCCCTTGACCTCGGAGATTCGCGAACCGATGAGGGCCGGCGCCGTGAAGTCCATCGCCGTCCCGGCCACCGGGGCCAGTTCGCCCGTCGGGATCAGCCCCTCGTCGACCGGAGTGAAGCGGTCGGCGGCCAGCATCAGCTCATGGCCGAGAATGTCCCGGACGCCCCCGGCGAAATTCCAGTAGCTGTGGTGGGTCAGGTTGACGACGGTCGCTTTGTCCGTCGTCGCCTCATAGTCAATCCGCAGCTCATCGTCGTTCGTCAGGACATAGGTCACGGCGACCGATAAGTTTCCGGGATAGCCTTCCTCGCCGTCCCGGCTCAAATAAGTGAACTTGACCCCCGCGCCGTCCGCCGCCTTGAACGGCTCGGCAGCCCAGACGACCTTATCGAAACCCTTGATCCCGCCGTGGAGATGGTTTTCGCCGTTGTTCTTGGCCAGAGTGTAGGCCGTTCCATCAAGGACGAACCGGCCTTTGGCGATCCGGTTGCCGTAGCGGCCGACGATCGAGCCAAAGTACGGGCTGTTCGCGAGATAGCCGTCGAGCGTCTCGTAGCCCAGGACGCAGTCGGCGAACGCGCCCGTCCGGTCGGGAAGCTCGAGCGAGACAAGAGTCGCGCCGTAGGTCATGAGCTTTGCCTTGAGGCCCCGGGAGTTGGTCAGGAGAAAGGCCTCGACGGGCGTCCCGTCGGCGAGGGCGCCGAACGGGCCTCGTTGGATATCCATGGCGACGGCTCCTTTCGCCGGCTCTCCGCCGGCCGCGGCCGGTTGGGGGGCGTTTTCCGACGGCCTGCAGGAAACGGAAAAGACGAAGCTCATGGCCGCCAGAATCCCGAAGATGCCAAGCCACGTTTTTCTGCCCATGACACGTTCTCCGCCCGCCATTCATATCAAATTTCCGGGGGAGAGACAAATCCGGAGGCGGCCCGGCCTTCCGGCGGGAGAATAATCTCCCAGGCGCCCGATAAAAGCCTCCGCGCCGTTTTGACTTTACCGGAAGCAATCTGGTATATCTCTTTTTCTTCGCCGACGTTGCGCCGATGAGCAAGCTGTCCCGCGCCCACGCCCTCAACATGATCATCCTCTTCGTTCTCCTTCTGGCTTTCTGGCTGCTGATGAGCGGCCACTTCAACGTCTTCTATGTCTCCATGGGCGTCCTGTCGTCGGCCGCCGTCGTCATGCTCAACGCCCGTTTCAACAAATTTTTCTTCATCCTCGAGAATTCCTCCGGCTACGTCCCGATCCGCCTCCGCCGGGTCCTCCTTTACGTCCCCTGGCTCATCTGGCAGATCGTCCTGGCCTCGCTCCAGGTCGCCCAGGTCGTCCTCAACCCGAAAATGCCCGTCGACCCCTCGCTCGTCAAATTCAAGGCCCGCTACCCGAACGACCTGGCCCGGGTCTTCCTGGCCAACTCCATCACCCTGACGCCGGGAACGATCACCCTCGAGCTCAACGACGGCGAGTACGTCGTCCACGCCCTGATGGACGTCTCGGCCTCGGGGATCATCGGGGAAAACATGCCCCGCAAGGTCGCCGCCCTGTTCGCCAAGACGCCGGGCCCGGTCATCTCCGACCTCCAGGTCATCCGCACGGCCGAGGAGCTCTGATGGACAAGTATTACATCTATCTCGGCGTCGTCCTGGCCGTCATCATCTTCATCCCCCTCTACCGGGTCCTCCGCGGGCCGACGCTCTTCGACCGGATGCTCGGGGCCGGGGCGATCGGAACCAAGACGATGGTCCTCATCATCGTCATCGGCCTCGTCTTCAACCGCCTGGACATGTTCATCGACATCACCCTGGCCTACGCCGTCCTGAACTTCATCGGGACGATCGCCGTGGCCAAGTACCTGACGGCGTCCGGACCGCGGAGGCGGGGATGAGCTGGCATTTCGTCCTCGGCAACATCATCGTCAGCGCCGGGGCGTTCTTCCTTCTCGTCGGGAGCATCGGCCTTGTCCGTCTGCCCGACTTCTACGCCCGGGCCCACGCGACCGGGAAGAGCGACACCCTGGGCGTCATGCTGACGACCTTCGGCCTCGTCGTCCACGAAGGCCTCACCCTCAACAGCCTCAAGCTCCTCCTGCTGCTCTATTTCGTCGCCCTGACCAGCCCGACGGCGACCCACGCCCTAACCAAAGCCGCCTTCCGGGCGGGCCTCGTCCCCTGGTTCAAGAAGGACACCCGGGCGCCCCAGAGCTGCCCGACGGACGTCGACTCCTGCCCCGTCGAAGACCTCCTCGAGCTTAAGGAGGACGACTGATGCACTGGGAGCTCGAGGTCGTCCTCTTCGTCTTTCTCCTCATCTTGGCGGTTCTGGCCCTGGAGATCCGAAACCTCCTCGCCGCCGTCGTCAGCCTGGGCGTCTTCAGCTTCGTCTCGGCCCTCCTCTACGTCGCCATGGGGGCCGTGGACGTCGGGTTCACCGAGGCCGTCGTCGGCGGCGGGGTGAGCGGGGTCCTGTTCATCGTCACCGTTTTCCGGACGTCCCGGAGGAGCAAGGACTGACGATGAAAGGCAAGGCCTTACCCTACGCCGCCCTGGCCGCTTTCGCGGCGCTCCTCATCTACGCTTCGCTGGGCCTCCCCAGCCGGGGCGACGCCGCCGCCGCCCTCAACGGCCCGCGGAGCATGGCCGGGACGCCCAACGCGCCGACGCACTACATCCAGAACGCCGAACGCGATGCGGCCACGGCCAACATGGTCACAGTCATCCTGGCCGATTACCGGGGCTACGACACGATGGGGGAAGAGACGGTCATCCTGACGGCGGGACTCATCTGTTTTCTCATCCTCCGCCGGACAAGGAGGGGCCATGACCCGGAATGAGGACGACATCATCATCCGCCTCATCGCCCGGGTCGTCTCCCCGTTCATCATGCTCTTCGCCCTGTACGTCATCTTCCACGGCCATTACAGCCCGGGGGGAGGCTTCCAGGGCGGGACGATGCTCGCCGCGGCCCTTATCCTCGTCCGTCTCGCCGCCGGAAGCGATCTCGCCCAGCTCCAGTTCCGGCGCGCCTGGGCGACCCCCCTCGGCTCGGTCGGCGTCCTCATCTACTGGGGGACGGGATTCGCGGCCATGCTCTTCGGCGGGAATTTCCTGGATTACGCCTTTCTCCCCTTGAGCCGGGAGGCGGCCTGGAACCGCCACTTCGGCATCCTCTTCATCGAGATCGGCGTCGGGCTGGCCGTCATGGGAATCCTGACGGCCATCTACGACGACCTCTTGGAAGGCGGCCGCCGTGTCTGAATTCCTCCTCGGCCATTACGCCTACTGGTTCATCTTCGTCCTCATGGCCCTCGGATTCTACGGCATGGTCGTCAAGCGCAACCTCGTCAAGAAGCTCGTCGGGATGGCCATTTTCCAGGTCGCGATCATCATGTTCTACGTCTCGAGCGCCGTGAAATGGGAGGCGACGATCCCGATCCTCGACCCCGCCCGGACGACGGCCGAGACGGCGAACTACATCAATCCCCTCCAGCACTGCCTCATGCTGACGGCCATCGTCGTCGGCGTGGCCACGAGCGGCGTCGCCTACGCCCTCGTCATCGCCATCTGGAAGCGCTACAAGACCCTCGACGAGCGGGAGCTCCTCGACCGGATGAAAGACGATGGGGATTCTGAATAATTCGCCGGCCCTGCCCGTCGTCCTCCTCCTCCCGGCGGCGATCGCCATCCCCCTCATCGCCCTCGTCTGGAAGCGCTCGGCCTACGCCGTGACCGTCCTCACGACGGCCGCCGTCACGGCGGTTTCGGCCCTCAACGTGGCCAAGGTCCTCGCGGGCGGCCCGATCCACTACCGCCTCGGAGGCTGGTTCCCCCCGATCGGGATCGAATACGTCCTCGATCCCCTCTCGGCCTTCGTCATCCTCGTCGTCAATACCGTCGCTTTCCTCGTCCTCGCCCACAGCCGCCGCCTCGTCGAACTCGAGATTCCCGATCCCGGGAAACACGTCCCCTATTACGCCGTGGCCCTCCTCATGCTCTGCGGCTTCAACGGCATCCTGGTGACCGGCGACTTTTTCAACCTCTACGTCTGGCTCGAGATCTGCTCCCTCTCCCTCTACGGCCTCGTCGCCGTGGGAAGCCGGAAGGCCCCCGTGGCCGCCTTCCGCTATCTCATCATGGGGACGATCGGCGCCTGCTTCTACCTCCTCGGGCTGGGATTTCTCTTCACCGTCACCGGAACGCTCAACATGGCCGACCTGAAGGCCGTCTTCCCCCACGTCGCCGGCCAGCCGACGGCCGTCGTCGGCCTGGTCCTCATGGTCGTCGGCTTCGGCCTGAAAATGGCCCTCTTCCCCCTTCACGGCTGGCTCCCGGACGCCTACACCCAGGCCCCGTCCTCCTCCTCGGCCCTCATCGCCCCCACCGGGACCAAGGTCGCGGCCTACGTCCTCATCCGGGTTCTCTTCTTCGTCTTCGGCCTGGACTACGTCCGCCGCGTCCTTCCCCTGACCCAAGTCATCGCCTGGCTCTCGGCGGCGGGGATTCTCTACGGCTCGATCATGGCCATCGCCCAGAAGGAGATGAAGCGGATGCTGGCCTATTCGAGCGTCGCCCAGATCGGCTACATCGGCCTGGGCATCGGCCTGGCCAATCCTTACGGCTTCATCGGGGCCGTCCTCCACGTCATGAACCACGCCATCATGAAAGCCCTTCTCTTCATGACCGCCGGGCATTTCCGGATGAAGCTCGGCCATTCGACGATTCCCCGCTTCGACGCCGACGTCCGGCGCCGGATGCCTTGGACGACGGCGGCCTTCGCCGTCGGGGCCCTGTCCATGGTCGGCCTTCCCCCGACGGTCGGCTTCTTCAGCAAATGGTATCTCGCCCTGGGGACCATCGGACGGTCGAATTGGGTCTTTCTCGGCGTCATCCTCGCTAGCTCCCTCCTCAACGCCGTCTACTTCTTCAGGGTCATCGAGCGGCTTTATTTCGTCAAATCCAAGCCCGAAGCCGGGGGGGTCGAGTCCGCCGTCTCCGAGGCGCCGGCGTCCATGCTCGTCCCCGTCCTTCTCCTGGCCGCGGCGATCCTCGTCCTCGGCCTTCTGAACGCCGTCGTGGTCAAGGGGATCCTCGAAGCGGCCGTTCCCCCCGGGATGAATGGATGAGCCCGACGCCCTTGACCCCGATTCTCGTCTCGCTCGCGGCCTCGGTCCTCATTCTCGCCTCGGGACGGCGGCCCAACCTCCGCGAGTCCTGGACGCTTCTCGCTTCGGGGGCAAAGTTCCTAGCCGTCCTCTCCCTCCTTCCGGCGGCCCTCGCCGGCCGGCCGGCCGAGGCCGTCCTCCTCGAAATCTCCCCCGGCATCCGTCTCGCTCTCCGCGCCGACGCCATGGGCGTCGCCTTCGCCCTTCTCTCCTCGGGGCTTTGGGTCCTGACGTCGGTCTATTCGATCGGCTACATGCGCGGCCTCAAGGAACACAAGCAAACGCGCTATTTCGCCTGCTTCGCCGTCTGCCTCTCGGCCGCCGTCGGGATCGCCTTCGCCGCGAACCTCCTGACATTCATCGTCTTCTACGAAATCCTGACGATCGCCACCTATCCCCTCGTCATCCATAAGGAGACGCCGGAAGCGATCCGCGCCGGCCGGAAATATCTGGCCTACACCTTGACCGCCGGAGTGGTGCTGATCGCCGCGGCGGCGATCGTCTACAAGACGGCCGGAACGCTCGACTTCGCCGCCGGCGGGATTCCGGGGCTGGCCGGCGCCGGCGCGGGAACGGTCAAGGCCTTGTTCGTCCTCTTCCTGGCCGGAGTCGGCGTCAAGGCGGCGGTCATGCCCCTCCACGGCTGGCTGCCGACGGCCATGATCGCCCCGACGCCGGTGAGCGCCCTCCTCCACGCCGTGGCCGTCGTCAAGGCCGGCGTGTTCGCCGCGCTCCGCGTCGTCGGCTTCGTCTTCGGCCCTCGGCTCATGGCCGAATACGGGCTCGATATCGTTCTCGCCGCCTTCGCCGGAGCGACGATCATCCTCGCGTCGCTCCTCGCCTTCAAACAGGACAACCTCAAGCGGCGGCTGGCCTATTCGACCGTGGGCCATCTGTCCTATATCGTCCTCGGAGCGGCCCTCCTCGCCCCGACGGCCTACGCCGGGGCGGTCCTCCACATGGCTTTTCACGCCACGATGAAAATCACCCTCTTTTTCTGCGCCGGGGCGATCTACGTCCGGCTCCACCGGGAGAACATCAGCCAGCTCGACGGCGTCGGAAGGGTCATGCCCTGGACGATGGGCGCCTTCGCCCTTGGGGCTATCGGCCTGGCCGGCCTGCCGCCCCTCAACGGATTCGTCAGCAAATGGTATCTCGGGCTCGGGGCGGCCGGAGCGGGGCGGCCGGCGGCGATTCTCCTCCTCGTCGGGAGCGGCCTTCTCAACGCCGGATACTTCTTCCCGATCCTCCAGCGGGCTTTTTTCCGGCCGGCCCGGGAAAAGGTCGAAGGAAAAGGCGACGCCTCTCCCCTTCTCGTCGTCCCTCTGGCCGCGACGGCCGTCCTCTCTCTCGTTCTCGGGCTATGGCCCGACTTGGGCCTGCGATTCGCCGCCCTGGCCAAGGCGGCCGCGGCGGCGGCGCTCGGAGTCGGGCCATGAAAATCCTCCACGTCCCCGGTTTCTATTCCCTTTTCGGGTTCGCCGGGGCGGCGCTCCTCCTTTTCGTCGCCAAGCTCCTGGGAAAGCTCTTCCTCGAAAAGGACGAGGATTACTATGACCGGTGAGTGGTGGATCCTCCCGCCGGCCGTCGCGCCGTTCGCCGGGGCGCTCCTCCTGCCTCTTCTTCCGAAGAAATTCCGCTCGACCGCCTTTCTCGTCTTCACCCTGGCTGCCCTGGCCCTCGCGGCCGCGATTCCCGACGGGGCGGCTCTTTCGGTCCGGCTCATGGGCACGGAGCTCGTCCTGCTCAAGATGGACGCCCTGGCCCGCGTCTTCGGCCTCATTTTCGCCTTCATCGCTTTCGCCGGAGGCCTCTACGGCTTCCACCTCAAGGACGCGGCCCAGCAGGCCGCGGCCCTCCTTTACGCCGGGAGCGCCCTGGGCGTGGCCTTCGCCGGGGACCTCTTCACCCTCCTCGTCTTCTGGGAAATCCTGGCCCTGGCGTCGACCTATCTCGTCTGGGCGAGGCGGGTCGAGGAATCGCTCAAGGCCGGGTTCCGCTATTTGATGGTCCACCTCTTCGGCGGAGGGATGCTCCTGGCCGGGGTCATTCTCCACGTCTCGAAAACGGGCTCGACGGCCGTCGAGCGCCTGGCCCCGGACGGATCGCCGGCGTCCTGGCTGATGCTCATCGGCGTCGGCCTCAACGCCGCCATCCCGCCCCTTCACGCCTGGCTGCCCGACGCCTACCCGATGGCCACCGTCACGGGCGCGGTCTTCATGAGCGCCTTCACGACCAAGGCCGCCGTCTACGTCCTCATCCGGGTCTTTCCGGGCTGGAAAATCCTCCTCGTCATGGGCGTCTTGATGACGATCTACGGCGTCGTTTTCGCCGTCCTAGCGAACGACATCCGGCGAATTCTCTCCTACCATATCATCAGTCAGGTCGGCTACATGGTCGCCGGGGCCGGGATCGGGACGGAGATGGCCCTCAACGGTTCGGCCGCCCACGCCTACAGCCACATTCTCTACAAAGCCCTGCTTTTCATGGGCGCCGGAGCGGTCATCCAGACGACAGGACGGTCGAAGCTTTCCGAGCTCGGCGGCCTGGCCGAGCGGCAGAAAACGATTTTCATCCTCTATATGATCGCCGCCTTTTCGATTTCGGGCGTCCCTCTCTTCAACGGCTTCATCAGCAAGTCCATGGTCGTCGCCGCGGCCGATGAAGCCGGCCTGCCCGCGGCCATGCTCCTTCTGACCCTCGCCTCGGTCGGGACGTTCCTCAGCGTCGGCCTCAAGCTTCCCTACTTCACCTGGTTCGGGGGAAAGGGGAAGTTGGGGTCACCTCAGGCCGCCCGCCCGCCGCGGAACATGCTCCTCGGCATGGGTCTGGTCGCGGCGCTGTGCGTCGGCTACGGCGTGGCGCCGACGCTCCTCTACGGGATCCTCCCCTTTCCCGTCGAATACCGGCCCTATACGGGAGCCCATCTCGCCGAGACGATCCAGATTCTCGCCTTCACTTTCGTTGCCTTCTGGCTGGCCCGGAAGATCCTGACCCCCAAGCCGCACCAGCTCCTCGACCTCGACTGGTTCTACCGCCGTCCCGCGGCCCTTTTCCGGAGGATCTTCGTCGATGCCCCGGCGGCGGCCTATGCCTGGACCGACCGCCTCGCCGTCTCGGTCATTGCCCGGGCGGCGGCCTTCGGGAGGAATCCGGCCGGGACGATCTCGGGCGGCGGCGACTACTCGCCCGACCGCTACCGACCGACGACCGAGACCCTCATCCTCCTCGCCCTCGGCGTCTTCGTCGTCCTCGCCCTGGCCGGGATCCTGATTATTTGACCTAGGTCTTTCAATATTTCAAATCCTCCCAATTTCTTATCCGGTAGCGGAAGACTTGGTCGCATTCCTTTTCCCGGTTGTACTTGCGGCTGTATAAAAAACCGTCCGCGATCGCCAAACATACGTCTTCAGCCGCGTTGGCCCGGTAGAGATAGAAACCCTCCCGGCTGAAGACGTCAAACGCCGTTCCCGGGGCCTCATCCAGGATGTTTTTCGTCCGCTGGACGAAGATGCGGCCTTTATCGTCGGCCAAAAGGGCGTCGAAAAACGGCCAGAATTCGGGAAGGAGCTTTTGGTTTTCGAGTTCCGACCGCGAGGCTTTCCTGTTGCCCGAGAGAAATTCGTCGATGATCTTCGCTTTCTCCCGGGGCGTCGTCCGAACCGGAGCCTCCTCTTTCTCGATGATCATCCCCGTCTCGCCCCGTCCGTCGACGGCGGTGAGCCGGTAGGCAGAGGGGAGCCCGAAGAGCGCGGCGGCCGCGGTCCAGGGGGATACGATCAACTCGGGATAATAGACGGTGAAGCGGGGTTTCTCTTTCATCTGGACTTCAAACCTCTGGGATGGAAAGCCCGCCACGGTTTTCAAGATTTTCCCCTCCCCGTCCGTCAAGACGACGATTTCCTTCATCCGATCCTTTTCGAAAGCCCAACCGTCTCTCAAGATCGCGCCGTCCAAAAGGACCGCGAAATTTCGTCCTCCGGAAGCGGCGGCCGGGATGGACCGCTCAAAACGTCCCTCGGAGGAAAAAACGTGAATTTTGGCGTTATCCCGGACATATAATCGCCCCATGCCGTCCAAGAGAAATTTGAGCTGAAAAGCGTCCATGAACTCGCCCGGACCTTCCCCCTTTTTGCCGATGGTCCGAACGAATTTCCCCGTCTTGTCGAACATTTGGATCCGGAAACTGTTGGGGTCCCAGACAAAGATGTTGCCCGGGCGGTCGACTCGAATCGAGGTTTTGTAATAGAAGAGAGAATGTTCGTCCTGATCGTCTCCGATGACGAGGTCTTTTTCGAGCTCAAGCGTCACCTCGCCATGGAGCGGTCCCGCCGGATTCTTGATGATCCGCACCCCCTCCCGATTTTCGATCGTCCCCTTCCAGCCGGGAGGAAGAGTCTGGGCGACAAGCCCTGAAGACACTCCGATAATGATGACGAAGAGGCCCCGCCTCGCCGTCTTGACGATGCGAGCCATCTCATCCTCCTTGAACTTAATCGGGGGACAGGTCCACTATTCCCGGATTTCCGCAACGTCATTATACTCTCACGGAAAAGCCTGAAGGAGGTCACCTCATTCACGAGGTGCCGAAAATCGGGAATTGGTGGACCCGTCCCTCAATTTCTCCCAGGCGTCGGGATCGATGTCTCCGCAAAGATAGGGAAAGGCGAGTTTGTTGTGAAGGAGCGGGTCGGCGCCGGCGGCCAGCTTGCCGCCCCGGACGAGATCGTTCCAGAGGGGCGTTCCCGGAATCGGGGAGAAAAACGCCAGATGCGGCCGCAGGCCGAGACGGCGGACATAGAGGATGTCTTCGCGGATGCTCGTCGCGCTCTGATTCGGCAACCCGGCGATGAGGTAGACGTTGAGCTCGCGGCGGTCATAGCCCGCCCTTTCGAGACAATCGGCGGCCCGCTCGAGGTCGCCCGGCTCGACCTTGGGGCAGGACTCGCGCAAAACGGCCGGGTCGGTCGATTCCTGGCTGAGATAGACGGACTTGACCCCGGCCTTCCTGAACAGGGCGGCCAGACCGTCGTCGATTTCGCGGAGGTGAAGCCCGTTGGGCGTATGGAACGCGACCGGAAGTTCCTTCCGGACGACGGCCTCGAGAAAGGGAACGATGTGGGCGGAACGGTCGAGGAGAAGGGCATCGTCATAGAAGGTGAAATTCCGCGTCGCGAAACGGCGGAAATTCTCCTCGACCTCGTCCGCCGCGTCCAGCGGGTCGCGCCGCTCGAAGCCGGAAAAAAGTGCCGAGCTGGCGCAGAACGCGCACCGAAACGGGCAGCCGCGCGACGTCAGGACGGGAAGCCAGGCATGATTTTGGAGAAGGTCGAAGGCGGGGCGGGGCCTGTCGCGGATGGAAGCGTAGGAGGCCGGCCGGACGCGCGCCGGCCCGAGAATGTCCGCCAGGACGCGCAGGACGGCGTTCTCCCCCGGCCCCGCGACGACGACATCCGCCCCCGAATGGCGGCGGGCATGGTCCCCGCACAACGTCGCGTAGATGCCGCCCAAAATGACCGGCACCCGACCCCATTTCCGGCGGACGATCTCAACGGCCTCCTGGATGCCCGGATACCAGTAGGTCATGGTCCCGGTGACGAGGACGGCGTCGGGCGTGGGCATTCTCTCCAGGTCCGCGACGAAAGCCGCCGGAGGGATTCCGTAACGGGAATATTTCCGGGGGACGTCCCGGAGAATTTCCGGCTTCGGGATCTCCTCTTTCCAGAAATGCCCCCGTCCGTCGGGCTTGAACCGGCCGGGCTTTGGGAGCGAAGGATGGGTCCTGTCCAGGCAATCGACGAGCCGGATTTCGGCCTCGACAGCCTCCCGGACGACGGCCGCGATCTCCAGCAGTCCGAGGGGCTTGAGCCAGAAATCATAGGCCGTGAAATCGGTGATCCAGGGATTGACGAAGAGGAGGACGGGACGGGCGGCGCTCATGAGAAGGAATTGGTGCGGAAGGGGGGACTTGAACCCCCACGGCCTTGCGGCCATAAACTCCTGAGGCTTACGCGTCTGCCGATTCCGCCACTTCCGCACGCTTCGGAGGGCTTCGCGCTTCAGAAGCCCGTCTATTATAGAGGCATCCGCCCGGCCTGTAAAGCCGCCCGGCCCCTGGCTAGCGCGAATTCGTCTATTCGCGCGATTTTCGCATACGGAGAGACTTCGTGCGTTCCCGGACGGACGGAACGTGATGAGGTTTGCCGCCCCGCAGGCTCTATCTTTAGGGCCCGGCGTGTCAGGCGGCGGCATGGCCGTCCTCGTGACCCCGTAGCGGAAGGGGGACCCGACGCTTCCGGCGTCGGGGGGAACCGACGGGACTGGTTCCCCGGGGCCGGGGTTAGAGGATGGCTATGTCGCCGCGACACGCCTCGAGCACAGGGCTAACGCGGCTTGACAAACCGGGCCGGGGCCCTTATTTTAGATTTACATGACCTTCTCCCGTACGAGAGATGGCTCTTTCCTGTCTTCTTCCCGAGACACCCCCGGGCAATAAAATCCAAGGAGGACGTATGAATCTTCTGTCCAAAGACCTGGCGGAAAAGATCTCCCGGATCCAGAGCGACAAGTTCCTCACGACCTCGTTCTTCCTCGACACGGACAAGAGCCGCTGGTCCAAAAAGGAGATCGTCGTCTCGGCGAAAAACCTCCTGGCCAAAGGCCGGGAGCAGCTCGCCGGGCTCAATCCCGCCAAAGAGAAACGGACGTCCCTTGAGAAAGACATCGCCGCGATTGAGACGTTCGTCTCCCAAAACATGACGACGAACGCCCCCGGCGTGGCCCTCTACGCCTGTGCCGGAACCGGGCTTTGGGAGCCCATCCTCCTGCCGACGGCGCCGCGTAGCCGGATCGTCTTCGACCGGACGCCCTACGTCCGTCCCCTGTCCCTCATTCTCGACCGGTTCCGGCCGATGATCATCCTCCTCCTCGACCGCCGGGAAGCCCGCTGGTTCGAATTCTCGATGGGCGTCCTCTCCCCTCTCGCCCATTTCGCGAGTGAAATCCCGAAAAAGGTCAAGAGCGGGCTCGTCGGTCCGGAGGCCAAGCGCGTCGAACGCCACGTCGACAACGTCGTCATGAACCATTTCAAGCGGGCCGCCCAGCAGACCTTCGACCTCATCCAGAAAAAGCCTTACGAAGGCCTGCTCCTCGGCTGTCCCAACGGGACCTGCGGCGAATTCGAATCCGTCCTTCATCCCTACGTCCGGGAACGCCTCAAGGGCAAGCTCAAGGCCAAGCCCGGCGACCCTCCGGACAAGATCCTCCGCGAGTCCATCGCCCTGGATGCGGACCTCCGCCAAAAGGCCGAAGAGGATCTCGTCGCCCGGCTCCTGGCCGAGGTCGAGAAGGGCGGCCTGGCGACATCGGGCTTGAGGGAGTGCCTCAAGCATCTCAACAGGGCCGAGGTCCGCGACCTCGTCGTGACCCGCTACTATGTCGCCCCGGGCACGTCCTGCCCGCGCTGCGGGCTCTTGTTCATCGACGAAGACCGCTGCCCGGCCTGCGGGCGCAAAACCCATATCGTCCCGGACGTCGTCGACGAGGCCGTTCAGAAGGCGTGGGAGATGAACTGCCGGGTGCGACACATCACCCCGCCCTCGAAGCTCGACCGTTACGGCAGGGTCGGGGCGTTTCTCCGCTTCAAAACGTAGGGACGATCAGCATCCTAAGCCGCCGCTTTCGGCCTCTTGAACGACGCCTTTTCGAACAGGCTGTACATGATCGGGATGACGAAGAGGGTCAGGAGCGTCGTCGCCGTCAGGCCGCCGAGAAGAGTGATGGCCAGCGGATTGCGCATCTCGGCCCCCGAGGTATGGCTGAGGGCCATGGGCAGGGTCCCCAGGATCGTCGTCAAGGCCGTCAAGAGGACGGGCCGGAGCCGGGTCACGGCGCCCTGAAGGATCGCTTCCTTCTTCTCCATGCCGCCCCGCCGCAACTGGTTCGTGTAATCGATCATGACGATGGCGTTGTTGACGGCGACCCCGGCGAGGAGGATGAGCCCGATCCCGACCGGAAGGTTGATCGGCCGGCCGGCGATGAGCAGGCCGAGGACGATGCCGATCAAACAGAGAGGGATGGTGAACATGATGATGAAGGGATGCTTGAAGGATTCGAACTGGGAAGCCATGACCATGTAGACGAGGAGCACCGCCAGGGCGAATACGCCCGCCAGGATGATGAAGGCCTCGGTCATTTGTTGGTAAGAACCGCCGATCTCGAGAAAATAGCTCGGCGGGAGCTGGGCGTCGAGGCCGGCGATCCGGGCCTGAACGTCCTTGACGACGCTCCCGAGGTCGCGGCCGGCGATGTTGCCGACGACCGAGACGCGCCGGGCCTGGTTCTCGCGGTTGATCTGGATCGGTCCCTCGCCCCTCTCGACCGTCGCGACCTGGTCGAGGGAAATCGTCCTCCCTAGAGGCGTCGTGAGAGGCGTCGCCCCGATCTCGGCGATCGTGTCCCGAAACTCGGGCTTGAAGCGGAGCCGGACGTCGAACTCCTCGCCTCCCTCCCTATACCGGGTCGCGACCTGGCCGAGAGTGGCCGTCTGGACGGCGGTTTCGACTTGGGCCACGGCCAGCCCGAATCGGGCCGCCTTGTCGCGGTCGATCCGGACATGGTACTCGGGCTTGGCCTGCTGGAGGGTATGGGTGACGTCCCTGAGGCCGGGGACGTCCTGGATCCGGACGACGATGCCGTCGGCGATCTCGCGGAGTTTCTCCAAGTCCGGACCGAAGAGCTTGATCTCCACGGGAAAGGCGGATCCGCCGAGGAACGTCGACTGCATGTCGATCCCCTCGAACTTGACGCCCTCGAGCTTGGGAAGCTCGCCCCGGATTTCCTCCAGGACCTGGACATCCGAGAGTTTCCGTTCTGTCGCGGGGACGAGGCCGATGAAAAATTGGCCTTCGTGCGGGCCGGTGGGGTTTCCGCCGAATCCCTGGTCGGCGGCGTTGTCCTCGGCGCTCGAGCCGACCTGGACCGAGGCGATTTTCACCTCGGGCCGCTTGCGGATGATCTCTTCGGCCAGGGTCGCGATGCGGTTGGACTCTTCGAGCGAAGTCCCGACGGGGAGCGTCATCTTGAGCACGAGCATGTCCCGGTCCATGGGCGGCATGAATTCCGTCCCCAAGATCGGGATGAGGGCCAGCGAGGCGACGAAAAGCAGAATCGTCCCGAGGAGGACGGTCTTGCGATGGCCGAGGGCCCATTCCAGGGCCCGGCGGTGGAGAGCCCGCGCTCCCGAGAAGTCGCGGCCGATCGTCTTGCGGACGGCCTTGACGTCGGTCTTTTCCGACCGGCGGAACAAAATCGAGGCCATCATCGGGACGATGGTCAAGGCGACGAAAAGCGAGGCGACGAGGGAGGCGGCGATCGAGAGGGCCAGGCCCCGGGTCATCTTGCCGGTGATGCCCGTGGCGAACCACATCGGAAGGAAGACGACGAGCGTCGTCAGGGTCGAAGCGGTGATGGCCATCCCGACTTCGGTGGCGCCCTTCTTGGCCGCCGTCTTGGCGTCCTTGCCTTCCTGGATGTGGCGGAAGATGTTCTCGATGACGACGATGGCGTTGTCGACGAGCATCCCCACCCCCAGGGCCAGCCCTCCCAGGGTCAGAAGGTTGAGGGTGTAGCCGGCCAAGTAGAGGACGATGAAGGTCACGATGATCGACAGGGGGATGGCCACGGCGATGATGGCCGTCGGCCGCCAGTTCATGAGGAAGAGAAAGATCAGGAGGATCGCCAGGACGCCGCCCTGCAAGGCGTTTTGGGTCGTGTACTTGGTCACCTCTTTGATCATCTTGGACTGGTCCATGATCTCGAGGAAGGTGACGTCGGAGGGGAGAGTCGGGATGATCTTGGCCAGCTCGGCGTTCACGGCGTCACCGACGAGGGCGGTGTTGGCCCCGGAGCGTTTGCTGACGAAGAGGAAAACGCCGTTCTGGCCCTCGATCCGGCCGACGTACCGCGTTTCCTTCAAGGCGTCCTGGACGTCGGCGATGTCCCGGATGTAGATCGGCGCCCCGAGCGTGGTGGCCCCGACGATCGTATTCCGGACATCGTTCAGGCTTTCGAATTCGCCCAACGTCCGGACGAGGTAATCCTGCTGGCGCTCGACGATGTGCCCGGCCGGCATGTTGATGTTTCCGGCGGCGAGGGCGCCGAGGACCTGGTCGAGCGAGAGGTTCCGCGCCTGGAGGGCGTTCTTGTCGACGGCGACTTGGATCTCTCGCGTGTCCATGGCATAGGCTTGAGCCGCGGCGACGCCGTCGACCCGCTCGAGGCGGCGGGCGACTTCGTCTTCGACGAGCTTCTTGAGCTCCCGGGCGGGACGCTTGCCCGTGACCCCCCAGAAGGCAACCGGGATCTGGGAGAGGTTGAACTTGACGACGAGGGGGTCGCTGGCCGCGGCGGGGAGGTATTGTCGATACAAGCCGATCTGGTCGCGAAGGTCCTGGGCGGCGAAGTCGAGGTTGGCCCCCCACTCGAACTCGACCTGGATGGCGGACACACCCTCCGAGGTCGTCGAGGAAACCTTCTTGACCCTGTTCACCGAGCCGACAATCTGCTCGAGCGGCCGGGTGATCGAGTTTTCGATGTCCCCCGGCGCCGCTCCCCGGTAGGTCGTGACGACCGACACGGTCGGGAACTCAAGGTCGGGGAAAAAATCCAGGCCGAGGCGGGTGAAGGAGATGATCCCGACGACGACGAGGATCATGGCCAGCATGGCCGTCGTGACGCGGCGGTTGACCGAAAATTCCGGAAGCTTCATGGGTTCTCTCCGGGCGGTTACTTGCGGACCTCGACGGGCGAGCCGTCCGTCAGGCCGAAGGCGCCCTCGACGATGACGGTCTCGCCCTCCTTGAGACCGGAGACGACTTCGATCAGCGTCGTGTTCTTGAGGCCGAGACCGACCTCGCGCTTGACGGCCTTGCCGCCCTCGACGACATAGACGTATTTGTCCTCAAAGACCGCATTCTGAGGCACGGCCAGGGCGTTCTCGTGGGACACGACCTCGAACTCGACGCTGCCGAAGGTCCCAGGCCGGAGGGCGCGGTCGGGATTGGAGGCGGCGACCTCGACCCGGAATTTCTTGGAAAGCGGGTCGGCCGTCGAGTTGACGACTGAGACGATCCCGACGGCGTCCGTCGTCGCGACGTTCCCGGTTTTGACGACGGCCTTCTGGCCGCGCACGAGGCGGCCGATGTCATTCTGGGAGACTTCGACGACGATCTTGATCCGCGAGTCGTCGACGAGAGTCAGAACCCCTCCCCCCGTCCCGCCGTAGCTTCCCATCATCGGATTGATGACGTCGCCGACCTGGGCGTTCTTGGAGGCAATGAGCCCGGCCCAGGGCGCCTTCATGATCGAAACGTCGACCGTGTGGCGGGCCAGGTTGACGGCCGCCCGGGCCTGGTCGAGCTGGGCCTTGGCGGCGTCATGGGCGAGTTTGACCTGCTCGTACTGGGTATCGGAGACGGCCTTCTCGGCCACGAGCCGGTCCATCCGCTCCTTGTTCCGAGCGGCATTTTGGAAGTTGGCCTCGGCCACGCTCAAGGCCGCCTCGGCCTGCTTGACCTGGAGGGACAGAGACTCGGTGTCCATTTCGGCCAGGAGCTGGCCGGCGGCGACGCGCTGGCCTTCCTCGACATAGATCTTGGCCACCCGGCCGCCGACCTCGGGGGTGATCGTGATCTTCTGGCCGGCCTCGATGGCCCCCGTGTAGGTCAGCTTTTCCGCGATCCGCTGCCGGACGACGGGCTCGACCTTGACGGGCGCGGCGGAAACCGAGGCGACGGCTCCGGCCGCGGCCTCCGTCTTGGAGGATTTGCACGCCCCGGCCAGGGCCAGAACGGCGGTCAAGCCGAGAAGGATGAAAATTCGCTTCTTTGACATCTTCGTTCTCCGTTATTTGGCTATCGATTTTTCGTCCGGATAGGAATCGGCCCCGGCCGCCTTTTCGAGCTGGGCCAGGGCGACGGCGTATTCGAAGAGGGCCAGGCTGTAGT
>Ga0208047_1000203_pt1 | contig 22222 bp, 21 predicted proteins | sample Kivu_220m_FD_184162 | JGI IMG/M metagenome (GOLD analysis project Ga0208047, IMG submission 184162) | Freshwater microbial communities from Lake Kivu, Western Province, Rwanda to study Microbial Dark Matter (Phase II) - Kivu_220m (SPAdes)... | ecosystem: Environmental > Aquatic > Freshwater >...
GATAAGAACCGATGCCAGGATCATGTTTGTACGGATGTCACCGACCGATTCGGGCTGACGTGCAATGGCGTCCATTGCATGGTTCCCGATCTGTCCGATACCGATACCGGCGCCAATCGCAGCCAGTCCGGCCCCCAATGCAGCACCCATCTGCGCCATAGCGGCATTTGAGGCTGCCTGTAACATAACGAGAATGAAACTTAACATGTTTTTGATGTATTAAGTGTTAGTGTGTGTCTCAGGTTGCTCCGTCCGGGCCATCCCGAAATAGATGGCCGAAAGCATAGTGAAAACATAAGCCTGCAGGAAGGCAACCAACAATTCCAGGAACGTCATGATCACATCAAACATAACCCAGACCACTGAGGTCCCGTATCCGGCCAACCAATTCATCTGCCCGAAAACAAAGATGAGGACGATGAAACTCAGGCCGATGAAATGACCTGCCAGAATATTGGCGAAAAGCCGGATGGCCAATACCACCGGTTTCATGATCATGCCGAACAGCTCAATGAAAGGCATCAGCGGTACCGGAAGCTTGAGCCACCAAGGCACTCCAGGGGTATTGAATATGTCGGTCCAGTAATGCTTGTTCGAAATAAACAGGGTGATGCCGAACGTGATCAGGGCCAGGATCCCGGTTACGGCAATGTTGCCGGTGACATTGGCGCCACCGGGTGGAATGGGAATGATCCCCAGGATATTGTTGAAGAGGATAAAGAAAAAGATGGTCAGAAGGTAGGGCATATGCTTTTCATACCCCTTGGCACCGATGGAGGGAATGGCAATATCGTCACGCACGAAAAGGATGACTGGTTCAATGAGGTTCTGGAAGCCAGATGGGGCTGTATTCTCCTGCCTCTTGTATTTCCTTGCCACTGGGATGAAGATCAGCAGGATAAGGATGACACTGAGGATCATGGCAAAGACGGTCTTGGTGATTGACAGGTCGATGGGCAGCCTGGCTTCCTCATCAATGGTTCCATCCGCCTTGACCTGGACGATCCTGCCCTTATTGTCTCCCTCCTCCGCAATGCGGAATCCTTTAAAGGCTGCTTCCCCGTGATGAAAACGGGAAGACAGGAAGCAGACGAGACCTTTTTCTTTGGTATAGAGTATAACCGGAAGAGGAATGCTGATGTGCGTCTTGCCGACCGTCATTATATGCCACTCATGGGAATTACTCACGTGCTCGATAATGAAAGTTCCGGGATCGAAAGCAGCTTTCTCCTTTCCCTTGGCAGGTGGATCGTTATGCTCTTTTGAATTCACTCCGAACACCTGGCCGAAAGAGAGGAGCCCAGCCAGCATGAGTACGGGGATCATGATCCAACTTCTCATTCCTGTTCGTTTAGCGAAGTAGCAAAAGTATCGAATTTTATCGACCCGCCTCCCGGCGAGAGACCTTATTCAGCGAGGCGGCCTCAAACAGCAAGAAAACCAGGTAAATAACAAAGACAGAAATCAGCAGGGAGAGGGCATTTTCCCGGTTGATCAACAGATAAACCACCAGGAAGGTCATCAGGATCAGGATCTTGACCGATTTATATATCATGAACCAGGAATTGAATTTTTTCGGATCCCTTTTCAGGGCCTGGGTCAGGAGCACTTGCCCGGTTCCGGTGATGACAATCATCACTCCGAGAAACCAGGGCAGGACACGCGGGTAGAGCTGCGGAAGGTAAAACCCGAAAACAATCCATGCTGCTGCAGCCAGAACGGCCGAAACCAGTCCGAGGCTGATCCAGTATCTGACATCCACCTTTTTCATTTCGACACGTCTTTAATCAGTAAATATAGCATGGCCGTGAGACCGGCCACCGAAAATATCAGGGTTAGCAGGGGAAAATCTCCCGGTATCCACTGATCCAGTTTCCGGCCAATAAAAAAAGCGGCCAGAATGACCGCAACGAGCCGGAAACCCAGATTGGAGTAACGGGCATAATCCCGCAGCGACCTTTTATCCCTTTCGAGGTTATTTTGGGGGTTCGAGGATTTCTTTCCGCTTGGCATCCCCATCTCCGTCCATTTTACAGGTACCTGTGAAAACAGCTCCGGGCTCGATAGCCAGCTTGCGTGTAACGATTTCCCCATTGATCCTGGCCGTCGATTTCAGGCTGACCAGTTCCCCGGCCTTGATGTTGCCGAAAACCTGGCCCGAGACTTCAAGCGTCTGGCAGAGGATGTCCCCGGTGATCACGCCTGTGCCTCCGATCACCACTTTCCCCTTGATAATCATTTTTCCCCTGATCTGCCCGTCAATCCGGAAACCCGAATTGGATTCGATATCACCGTTTACCAGGGTTCCCGATGATAAAAGGTTGATAGCATTGGTTGTTTCAACTTCCTTTGACATAAATGATGGGTTTTAATCAGGTAAATGTAAACAAAACCGGATTATCAACAAAGTTTTAAACAGGATCGTAAGCCCAGGTCAGGTACAGCGATCCCCAGGTGAATCCGCCGCCGAAGGCAGCCAGGATGAGCGGATCACCTTTCCGGAGTCGGCCCTCGTATTCATGTATCGCCAGCGGGATGGTGGCCGTGGTTGTATTTCCGTATTTCTGTATATTGATCATCACCCGTTCCTGGTCGAGATCCATGCGGCGCGCCACTGCCTCGATGATCCGGAGGTTGGCCTGGTGGGGAACCAGCCAGAGCTTGTCGGCCGGCAGGTTGTGCTTTCGCATCATTTCCACCGATATGTCAGCCATCTTTGAAACGGCCATTTTGAAGACGGTCTGCCCTTCCTGGTAGATGTAATGCTCACGGGCATCGACCGTTTCGTGGCTGGCGGGGCGGGCTGATCCCCCGGCTTTCAGGTAGAGGTGCTTCCGGCCCGAGCCGTCGGTCCGGAGAATATGATCAATAATTCCATACTCCGTGTTGGGTTCCAGGAGCACCACGCCGGAGGCGTCTCCGAAAAGCGGGCAGGTGTTCCTGTCGGTGTAATCGGTAATGGTCGACATTTTGTCAGCCCCGATGCAGAGGATCTTCTTGCAGGTACCGGTCTCAATGAATTTCGATGCCACCGCCAGCATATAGATGAAGCCGGAGCATGCAGCGCTCACATCGAAACTGAAAGCATTCCTGATCCCGCACTTGTCACTTATAATGTTGGCCGTGGCAGGGAAAGCCATGTCATGAGTGGCTGAGGCGCAGACCACCATGTCGATCTCATCCGGGTGGATGCTTTTTTTCTCAAGGAGTTTTTTAACCGCAGGAACGGCCAGGTCGGAACTTCCCTTGTTGGGATCCTTCAGGATATGCCGCTCCCTGATGCCGGTCCGTGTAACGATCCACTCATCGGTTGTGTCGACCATTTTTTCCAGGTCGGAATTGGTCAGGATGTCCGGTGGCGTGTAAGACTCGACCCCGGTTATCGCTGCGTACACTTTTTTCATCATTCAAATGCCTGTTTGATTTTCCGGATCAATCCGGACTCGATGATTTCACGGTTTCTCAGAACCATGTTTTTAATGGCAGTCGGGGATGACATGCCGTGGCCGATCAGGACCGGCGAGCCGATTCCGAGAATGGGGGTACCTCCGGAATGTTCATAGTTCCACTCTTCAAAGAACGGATTCTTGATCTTGAATTTCCGGATGATATAGTAGAACGATTCTGCCTGTTTCAGGATGACATTTCCGGTAAATCCGTCACAGACGACTACATCGGCCTTTGAGGTGAAAAGTTCGTTGCCTTCCACGTTGCCGATGAAATTAAAGTCGGGACTGTCTTTCATGGCCTGATAGGTGGCCTTGGTCAGGAGATTGCCCTTTTCCTCCTCGGCTCCGATATTGAGCAGTCCCACCTTCGGATTTTCAATGCCCATGACATACCGGGAGTACAATGAGCCCATTATGGCATACTGGTAGAGTACATCCGGGCGGGCATCCGGATTCAGGCCGACATCCAGCAGGAGGGTATATTCGTTTTGCCCCCGGGGGATGGCGACGGAAATGCTCGGCCTGATGATTCCCGGGATGGACCTTATGGTGAACATGGCGCCGGCCAACATGGCGCCGGTATTACCAGCACTGCAAAATCCATCGAGCTGGCCCTCCCTCAGCATCCGGAACCCGATCGCCATGCTGGAATCTTTCTTTATGGAAAGAGCTTTCACCGGGTGGTCACCCATGCCGACAATTTCCGTGGAGTGGACTATGGTGAAAAGGCCGGGGTCCGTGTGGGCTTCGCGGCACACTTGTTCTATGACCTCGCGGTCACCGATAAGGACCAGATCAACTTCCGGTGGCAACTCGCTCTTTGCCAGGATAGCCCCTGTGGTTGTGGCCTGGGGAGCATAATCACCCCCCATAATATCCAGACCGATCTTCATTTAGTTTGGGTGAAATGATCCCCGTCAGGCTGTCACCTCTTTTTCGACAGCAAGTTTGCCGCGATAATGGCCGCATTCCGGACAGACCCGGTGATACTGCACCGAGGCTCCGCAATTCGAACAGGTTGCCAGCTGAGCCGGAGTGGCCTTGTAATGGGTTCTCCGCTTGTTCCTGCGCTGTTTCGATGTTCTGTGTTTAGGGTTTGGCATAACCTTTTCTGTTTATTTTACACACTCAGATTCTTCAATAAATCAATCATTTCGGGATCACAGCCCGGCCGGCCCCCCGGCTTGTCGGGATGAACCTTCCGCATGGGAAGGCTCAGGATCACGTATTCATAGAGGTACTGCGAGATATTCACCTCTTGAGCCTCCTGCCGGAGCCAGATAACATCCAGTTCATCCTCGCTGTTACCCTCCCCGAATTTTCCATAAAGGGTGTAATCACCGATCAGGGATTGCTGGTACTCCTCCAGGCAGCGGTCGCAGGGCAGGACGACCACCCCTTCCAGATGGAAATCAAACTGCAACTGCCTTTCCTGCTTCAGCAGGCTCACCTTGACATGAATCCGGGCTTTTTCAAACCCGCAATCCGGAAATAGTGAAAAGAACTCATCCGTTAAGTCATATTCGAATGGATGGACTCCGTTTGAACAGGACCCGAAAGGGATATTATATTCCGAAAACCGGTTCATACCACCTTCCAAAAATGTGGGGCAAAATTATAAACAAATTATGAATTACCAAAGTGCTACTTTCTCAGCACGATCCTGAAAGTGGTGCCCTTGTTGATTTCCGAGCTGCGAACGAAAATCTTGCCGTTGTGGTAGTTTTCGACAATCCGTTTCACAAGCGACAACCCGAGTCCCCAACCCCTGGGCTTGGTTGTATAACCCGGCTGGAATATCACATGGTAGTTTGTTTTCTGTATTCCTTTCCCTGTATCGGTAATATCCAGATAGACCACCTGGTTCTGGTCCCTGACTGTCAAATCGATCCGTCCCGATCCATCCATGGCATCAATGGCATTTTTGCAGATATTCTCCACCACCCATTCGAACAGGGTCAGGTTGAGCGGGACATACAGCTCGTCCAGGTCGCCGAAATGAAGGTTGAACATTATCTTGTCGGATGTCCGGCTCTGGAGGTAGCGTATGGCATTGTCGAGTACGGACAGGAGGTTCTCGGGCACCAGCACGGGGGCAGAACCGATTTTGCTGAAGCGGTCGGCGATGGTTTCCAGGCGTCTTACGTCCTTGTCCACTTCGCGCAGGACTTCCGGGCCCGCTTTCTCCATTTTCAGGAGTTCGACCCAGGCCATCAGGGAAGAAATGGGGGTTCCAAGCTGGTGGGCCGTCTCCTTTGACATGCCCACCCATACCTGGTTTTGTTCGGCTTCACGGGTTGAGCTGAAAGCAAAATAAGCCAGGACAAGGAACAGGAACACCACGCCCAGCTGGATCAGCGGATAGTACTGGATGCGCGTGAGAATATAAGAATCCTTGTAATAGATGTACTGTTTCGTTGCCCCGAGATCGATCAGGATGGGATCGTGCTGGGCTTTCATTTTCGAGAGCTGCCTGTCCAGGTACCGCTTGCTTTTGTCGCTCAGTGAATTGAGGTTGCGGCTGCCGTCATTGAGCTGGTTCTGAGTGTCATAGATGACCAGGTTCCGCGCAGACAGCATGTTCCCGTCCTGATCCACAATAATGACCGGGATTGTTGTATTGTCACTGATGATCTTTAAGAGGAACCCAAAAAATTCATCGTTCAGGTCGAAAGCGGAATGAGCCATCTGCCCGGTGGCCTGAGCCCATGTTTCCATCTTCAGCTTCTCCTCCCTCTCCAGCTTTTTCACCATCACGTTGGTATACCAGGTGGTGGCCATGCCGATCACCAGGGCTCCTGCGACAAGAAAGAATTTCCAGCGTTGTTTGCGGGTATAGATATGCAAGGATGTAAAATTTAAGGGGCACAAGCCCTAATGCCCATTATTATCGGTTTAGTCAATGATCCTAAACGTATCACCTGAACAGTTTATTGCAATAGTCCTGATTTTTTTTCAATGAGCCGCGCAGGGTAATCCTCAACGGAATCGCCGGTGAGATCGAGCGGGCAGACTTCCTGAGCCGTTCGAGACCGTAGACTGTAAGTATACGTTCTGTCATAATAGGGAAGCAACAGTCTTACTGCTCCGGCTAAATCGTGGTTTTCAATCATTTCCAGGGCTTGCCGGGTCACCAGTCCGCCCAGGCGTTTGGATATTTTCCCGACGGATGCCGCAAGGTCCCCAGGTGGCAGGGCGGCATATTCATCCAGGATGATTTGTATTCTCAGTTCCAAAGGCACCCCGATCCGGATCAACGGGGAGGAGACCATTGCAAGGAAGAGCGGTTCCGGCAGGAAGATCGAGCCGATCTGCCGGCTTTCATCCTCGACCCAGATAAGATCTTCCTGCCGGAACCGCTGCAGCGCGTCATACAGGTCATTCTCAAACTGCTCATTGGTGGGCTGGCCTCCCAATCCGATACCCCCGAAAACCGATCCCCGGTGATTGGCCAGCGCCTCCAGGTCCAGCATGGGCTCACCCGATTCCCGCAATTCCCGCAGCCACCGGGTTTTCCCGCTGCCAGTCAGCCCTCCCAGAATGACAAACTTGCGATCCCGTACCAGGTTCTCGCGGATGAATGCACGGTATGACTTGTATCCGCCTTTCAATACGGAAATATGAAACCCGGCAGTCTCCAGCAACCAGCCCAGCGAGGCACTGCGCATGCCACCTCTCCAGCAATGAACCAGGATCCTTTTATTCGGAGCGAGCTCTCTCGCCATCCTGACAAACCCGGTCATCTTGGGCCCGACAACTTCCAGCCCCAGGTCAATCGCCTCGGAACGTCCTTTCTTTTTATAAGCTATCCCTATTTGCGATCTCTCTTTATCATTAAAAAGGGCAAAATTAACCGCACCCGGGATATGCCCCTTCCGGAATTCGGCAGGTGAACGCACATCCACAACCGGCACCGATGCCGACAGCGTAAGAAATTCCGATGGTCCGATCTCCCTCAATCCCGCCTCCTATTCCAGCCTGACGACCTGTTTGCTCCAGGTGATGGCACCGGCCCGGATCATCACAAAATACCGACCGGCAGAAACGGGATTGCCCTCCTGGCTGCTACCGTCCCATGCAAGTTTTACTACCTGTCCGGGCAAGGCAGGTTCATTCCTTTCATATACCAATTGCCCGGTCTGTGTGAATATCTTCACAACGACCCTGTCAACGCCGGCTTGGCCCGACAGGTCAATATCCATATTCAGCCGGTCTCTGAACGGATTCGGATAAACCTTGACCAGGCTGGCACTGTCCGCTACGACCGGATCAACCAACCCGGTCAGGCGCGATTCGTCCTTGCAGGAGGTGCAGACAGCCACCGTGTCGCTGGGTTCAAGACAAAGGAATGCAGTGTAGTAGGAGAGAACACGGTTACTGAGGCTTTCAAACAGGATTTGCTGGATGATGGAAGAGGTTTGACTACCCGATTCCAGCTCCTGAATCAATCGGCCGTTCCAAGTTTTGGCCAGTAAACTGTCCCCTTCAATAATCTGCTCGTCACCGATTGTAATCATCGTGGAAAAAGGCTGAGAGCGGTAGATACCCGTCAGGTAGACCAGGAAAGGAGGTTCACCCAAATATTTCCCCACCTGGGTTACGGCCTGGTTAACCGGGAAACCCTGCCAGTCATCATCACTGAACCGCCCATAGCAGAACCCATCTGAAGGAGCGCAGTACAGGTCAAAAGCGGTGATCATTCCATGTAATGAGCCGGTCACTTCGTCCATAAGCTTTGAGAAATAACTCTGCGTTCGTATGTCCTGGTAATATCCGCCTGAGATTTTCGATAGGTTGATATAGAGGTACTCCTGGCCATAATAATCTCTTGAACCAATATAATGGTAGCCTACATTTTTGTTCTGAAGGTCGGCGATATGAACTGGGTATAACGGATCCCTGATTGTTTTAAGGTCCTTGATCAGGTTATTTGCCTCCACATAGTAAGAAAAATTATCGGATGTGGCAGTCAGCATAATGGAGCCGCGGTCGCCATGGTTCTTAATGAATTCCATGGATTCCGCCAGGGTGCCCGGAAGATTGCTGTATAGTGTGGAAGTGCCGACTTTTTCAAAGGCAATGTCCAGGTTATTGGAAGTAATGGGCGCCCATTCCTCAAATGCCTTCTCAATATGGAGCCCCGACCAGATCAGGTTAAACTCATCATTGGCGGAAAACTGGGAGGTCATTTGTTCTTTAAGTTCCGCCAGTATCTGACCTTTAGAATAAGTCGAATTGACCGGTTCATGGTCAATGAGCATAACAATTCTGTTTTTTTCGTCCAATTCAATGTAATCGCCAGGGACAATGGAGAGTTGGTAATACTTATCAGTAGCCCCCTCATAAATACCTACGAGGCAATTGTTTAGGGCTTGGCTGGCCATGCTGAACACCGGATATTCCGGCAGTTTGGCAGCGGGGACCCTTGCTTTCTTATAGGATCCGAATTCTCCATCGTAAAAAGGTTCAAAGAGAATGTCGGGATCATTGATAGTTGGCTGAGTGAATTCGCTGTTTTCCCATGCAATCACATGCAGATCCGGATATTGGTCGGATGCCATCAAAATTTCAACCGGCAGGCTGGCTTTGATTTTACCGCTTACCAGGTCGGCAGGAACCATGTAGGTGATTTTGATTTTCCTGGTTTCGGATTTTCTCATCGGGTAAACACGTAATTCATAAGAAGTTGCTGTTTGCTTGACGAGTAGCGAAGGATCACGGCGGCGGTTTACTATACCCTCATAGATATTGGAGGCTGACCACCGGTCGATGTGGCGACCCTGGATAATATCATTCCCAACCCAGAGCCAGCTGTCATATACAATGGAACCTTGGGGAAGGGTGAAGTTGAGGACTGCTTCAAGCTTGGTGCTGTCCTCGAACCAGCTCCCATACTCGCCAATGGATAAAGTCAGATAAAGGCCATACTGCATATAGAGTCCTTTCGGCTGAACGCTGACTGTTGCTTTAAAAATGCGTCCTGTTTGCCACATCCAGCCGCTCTGCGGATTAATGATCCGTAAGGAATTTTGGGGATAAAGGGAGGTGAAGAAGAAAGACAAAAGAACAAAGACTAAAGATTTGGTTTTCATAATATTGGATTCGTCTATCGGGTTATACTAATCTTATTTTTCCTTCTCCGGGGGAGGTTATGCTTCCAATGATGACTGCATCGGTGACGCCGTTATGTTGCAGGGTCTCTATGGCTTGTCGTGCCTCATCGTCAGGGAGTGCGGCAAGCAGGCCTCCGGAGGTCTGGGCATCGCAAACGGCGAGTTTCCGGCTGTCGGTAAAGGTAGCCGGCCATTCGATCCATTCATCGACATAAGCCAGATTATTTTTCGTTCCGCCCGGAACGGCCCCAGCAGCAATCAGTTCCGGTACACCGGGAAGGTAAGGTATGGCCTCGGCCTCTAATTCGGCATCGGTCCCTGATCCCCGGGTCATTTCGAGCAGGTGGCCCGTGAGCCCGAATCCGGTGATGTCGGTGCAGGCATGTATGGTAAAGGAGCGCAAGGCGTCGGCGGCTGCCCGGTTAAGTGTAACCATCAGCCGGCAGGCCTCGTCGGCCTGCGTATCAGTCAGGAGACCTCTTTTAAGTGCTGTGCTGTAAATTCCCGTACCGATCGGTTTGGTGAGGATGAGGGCATCGCCCGGCCGGGCGCCGGAATTGGTCCAGATGCGGCCGGGATGAACCCGGCCGGTGGCCACCATCCCGAACTTGGGTTCGTTATCTTCGATCGTGTGGCCACCCAGGATGCTGATTCCGGCTTCGGCCGCTTTATCCTCAGCCCCGCGGAGAATCTCCCTCAGGACATCCAGGCTGAGGCGTCGGGCGGGAAAAGCCACGATATTGAGCGCGAAAAGGGGTGTTCCGCCCATGGCATAGATATCACTCAGGGCATTGGCGGCCGCAATGGCTCCAAACCAGTAAGGATCATCCACCACCGGAGTGAAGAAATCAACGGTTTCGACCAGGGCAGTATCATCATCGATCCGGTAAACTGCCGCGTCGTCCGCAGTTTCAGGACCTACGAGGATATCCGGGTTCTTTAGCACCGTCAGTTCCCCGACAACCTTCTCCAGGTCCTGCGGCCTTAGCTTGCAGGCACAGCCCAGCCCATGCGTGTATTGGGTCAGTTTGACACTTTCCGTATTACCCCCGGCTTCTTCGCCTTGCAACTCCGGCGTAAATGATCGAACGGCGCCAACAATGTGCCGGGCGGCTTCCCGGATCTCATCCTCAATGGTAAAACGGCCGGTTGAAAGCCGGATGGTGCCCACTGCAACTTCCGGAGGAACCCGCATGGCTTGCAGAACGCCCGAAACGTCCACCTTGTCGGCATGGCAGGCGGCCCCGGCCGAAGCTGCCACTTCCGGCAAGGATCCAAGGAGGGTGGAGGCTTCTATCCCCGGAAACCCGATACTCAGTGTATTGGGCAATCGCTGTTCCGGGTGCCCGTTCACAACCGCTTCAGGCAACTCATTGGTGATCAGGTCTTCCAGTAAGTCCCGCATCTTCTTCAGGTGGACTGCACCGGCTGCGAGATTGTCACCGGCCACTTCACAGGCTTTGCCCAAACCGGCGATTTCCAGGACATTTTCGGTTCCTGGCCTTCTGTTCTGCTCATGGTCGGCACCATGAATGATCTTATCGATGGTCACTCCCTGCCGGATGTAGAGGGCGCCAATCCCTTTCGGCGCATACAGCTTATGCCCGGCTACCGAAAGCAGGTCCACATTCAGCTCATTCACGTCAACCGGTATCTTCCCGACACTCTGGGCAGCATCGCAATGCATCAGGATTCCCCTTTCACGGGCAGCTCTTCCTATGACTGCCACCGGCTGAATCGTCCCAACCTCATTATTGGCATGCATCACCGAGATCAGTATCGTGTCCCCGCTGATCTCGCGGATCACCTCATCCGGATTGACCAGCCCAAACTCATCCACCCCGACACGGGAAATGCGGAATCCCTGCTTTTCGAGGTAGGCGCATACTTCAAGGACGGCAGGATGTTCAATGGCAGTGGTGATAATATGATTGCCCAGGTGACGGCGGGCCAGCGCAGCGCCCTGGATGGCCAGGTTGTTGGATTCGGTGCCGCCGCTTGTGAAAATGATCTCCTGGGTTTGGGCCCCGATCAGTGCGGCAACCTGCTTCCTCGCATTCTCGACTGCCAACCGGGCTTCCGTACCATAACGGTGAATGCTGCTTGGATTTCCGAAGAGCTCTTTCATAAAGGGCTCCATCACCCGCGCCACCTCCGGATCCACAGGCGTGGTGGCATTGTAGTCGAGGTAGATTGGTTTCATTATTTCGTGATACGTGATACCTTCTCATCCTCCGGTCGCGCCGGCTGCGCCGGACGCACCGGAGGTTACTTTACTTTTTCCTTTTTCCTTTTTCCTTTATCTGTATTTTTCCTCTCCTGATTCCATCATCGCCAGGTAGTTCCGGTACCGCATCTCCCCGATGAGTCCCTCTTCGACTGCTTTCCGCACCGCACATTCCGGTTCGTGAGTATGCGAGCAATTGTGGAACTGGCATCCTTTCGACCATTTGAACAGCTCGGGAAAATAATGATACAATTCTTCCTTGCCTATCTCGATCACCCCAAAACCCCTGATGCCGGGGGTGTCGATCAGGAAGCCCCCTGAAAGTACCTCAATCATTTCCGGAAAGGTAGTGGTATGTTTTCCCGATTGATGATAATCCGATATATCCGCAGTTTTAAGTTTCAGTCCCGGATTCAGGCGATTGATCAGGGTGGTCTTCCCGACTCCTGAATTGCCTGCAAGCAGGGTCACTTTTCCGGGCAGCAGGTCCCTTACAGCTTCCATGCCACGGCCATTGGCCAAGGACAGGGGCAAACAGGCATAGTCCGCCAGGTTATAGGCTTCCACCCACTCGGCCATGATCATCATTTGATCCTCCGAATAGAGGTCTGTCTTGTTGAAGACCAGCCTGACCGGGATGCTATAGGCTTCCGCGGTGACCAGGAACCGGTCGACAAACATCGACAAGGTTACCGGTGCTTTTAGCGTGACCATCAGGATGGCCTGATCAAGGTTGGCAGCCAGTATATGGGATTCCCGCGACAGGTTGATGGCTTTGCGAATAATGTAATTTTTCCTGGGCAAAATCCTGGTTACGAGGCCGGTGCCATCATCCTGGAGCTCTCCCTCCACATGGTCTCCCACCGCCACGGGGTTGGTTGTCCGGATGCCTTTCATCCGGAAAGTGCCCTTCAGCCTGCACCTGATTGTGTTTCCTTCCGGCCTCCTGACCCAATGCGCAGATCCCGTGGACTTTACCACGGTGCCGGAAAAACCAGCCATTTCCATATCGCAAAAGTAAAGAATAGTTCGGCTTCGCCTCGCAAATAGCCTCCCTACGGTCGGCGAATAACTCCCTTTGGTCGCGAAAAACTCGGCTGTGCCTCGTGAATAGTTCGCTAACGCTCACGAATAACTCGCTTCGCTCGTAAATGAGGCCTTCGGCCTGAATTAATTCAATGCGAAGCATTCATTCATCCGAGCATAGCGAGGATTATTCATCCGCGCAGTGAATTTTTCATGAGCGTTAGCGAGCTGTTTACTCCATCAGAAACCCAAGCTCCCCCCCGGCCTCAACCTCGAAGGGTGCATCTCCCTTGCGGAAGATCCTGGCAGGCCGCGGACCAATCAATTCAACGTGTTTGTTATCGATCCTAAGCATGGTGCCCTCCCTCAGGCCAACAACATACAGATCCGGGTTGATTTCGATGAATTCTTCTATCCGCTGTTCGCGGGTTTCCCCGGCATGACCTTCGGGATTGGCATCCATGTAATGCGGATTGATCTGGAAAGGTATGAGGTTGAAGGCATGAAGTCCATCAGGATCTACGATGGGCATATCATTGGTGGTGCGGATGGTGGGGCAGGCAACATTGGCACCCGCGCTCCATCCGATATAGGGCGTGCCTGTAAGGACTTTTTCCCTGACCACATCGATCAGGCCATGATCGTGGAGCATCCTGGCCAGTTGCCATGTATTGCCACCCCCGACCACCAGGGCCTGGGCATCCAGAACGGCTTCTCGGGCATCCCGCAAGCGGTGGATGGATTCCACCGCAATCCCGAACTGCCCGAACCGATCGGCCACTTTTTTCTCATAAGCCTCATAACTGAACGTCACCGCTGCATAGGGGAAGAAAAGCACTTTTTTGATATCAGTGGCCAGAAAACGGGCGATCTCCTCCTTCGGGTGGTTCAGGTAGGTGTCCCCGGCATTGGTTGAATTGCTGATCAGCAGAAGTTTCATGAGTATGCTTTTCTTTAGGATTGACGAAAATGTTCAGGGCTGATATGGGGGTGCTATGGGCCTAAAATAACAAAAAACCCGGAAGCTGTGACTTCCGGGTTAATGACTTGGTTTATTTGGATCAGGCCCCGAGGTGAACTCCAAAGGTCACCGGGAAAACTTCCGGACCTTTTCCGTTCACAAACAGGGTCTGAGGATAATAAGTGGCAAAAAGGGTAAAATCGCCATAACCGGCACGGGCGGTGAAACCATAGCGGAAATCACGCAGATAGAAATCATCCTTCGTCTTGATCTTTTCCTTGCCGCCGCTGGCTTCATATTTCTGAACCTGGCGGGATCCCAGCCTTAAACCGCCGACCACACCGGCCGACAGCTTGATCCGGTGATTCTCACCGGATACCGGTATCTGGAATTCCATCATCAGGGGAAGCGTCAGGTAACTCATACTGAACCGGTTTTTCGTCAGATCGATGTCCAGTGCTTCTCCGGTGATCCCGCCTTCGGTCTTGACCAGGTTGATGTCGTTGGTCAGCATATACTGCTGGTATTCATATCCCAGACCCGTAACCAGCCCAACATAGTTGCCGATGATTCCCAGTGATTTCTCGGCAAAATTGAGATTGAATCCCCAACTCTGGTTCATCCGGTAATCCAGAAATCCGGCATTATCGGGAAGCTCAAGTTTGTAATCCGCGTTGGAAAGGTTGGCAAGGCCCACCTCGAGGCCGTCCCAGGTACCATCCATCCGGTGCCCCGGTTTATTACGGTGAAATTTTTTATGATCCTGAATGATCACATCGGAATCTTCATCGGTCAGTATCCTGATCTCCTTGTCATCATCCACAATGACGGTGTACTTTTTGTTTCCGATCCTGATCTTCGAAGTATCCGGTTCTTCCTGGGCCAATGCGTTCAGCCCGAATCCAATCATGGCCACGAGGGCCAGCAAGACTATTTTTTTCATTTCAAGTTGAGTTTACATTTGATCGTAGGACGGCAAGGACTGCCGAAAAGTTACAGGAGGGGTCAATCCTGCTTGTTCTCTGGCAGCCTGACCGGCGTTGCCACATCAAACAGCCGGGAGTTGAACGATATGGCCATCACCTGGCCGTTGTTATCATATTCTCTTGCCAGCTTCATTTCGGAACCGGTCAGTTTGTTTATCCGATCGACTCCGGCACCGGCGACTTCCCAAATCGAAAACCGCGTTTCCCTCACACGCTCCGGATCCTCTCCCAGGATCTTTTCACGGAAAAGTTTCAGGGCTACCTGGGACAGCGACAAATATTCGTCGTCCGGGCCTGTTGAGTTCTCTGTGTCGGGGATAACCATTGCAAACAGAACCGGGCTCTTCGTCGGATCAGGTATCCGGATCTCGTATTCCCGGAGGTAGGGTGACAGGGCATTCATCGGAGTAAAATCCCGTGTCAGGGTATCGGTCGATCCGGAACTGGCCTCATGCTGAGCGGAAACCCCTTTCGGTACGGCTGCGCTTAAGATTTGCACATGAGGCTCGGTTTCTGTCTTCTCAGGAACGAGAATTTCCTCCGTCCCCGTTTCCGCCGGGACAGCCGGGTTCACTGCAACATCTCTCTGGTTGGAGTCAGGTCGCGGCCATAATATAAGGGCCAGGATAAACAATGCTGCAGCGGACACTGCCGTTATGATCCAGGGTGCCAGCACCCGGGTATTGTGGCGAAGCTCTTTTTTGCCTGGACAAGCAATTGGCTCGGGAGTGAGCCTCGTTAACAGAAAGCCCTTATATCTCCTGTCCAGCCCGGGCTCCTGTTCAAGGCGCCGGTCAAAAGCTTCAGTCTCCGACGGGGTCAGGTCGCTTTCCATCCGGGCGATGCAGAACCGGTCATCACGGGCAATGCCCGGGATATCGGAGGGACCTGCCAGAAGGTCTTCTTTCCCTGGGTACTTATCCGTTCCGGGATCCAGGGTAAAAGCGCCGAGATCCCTTAGCTCATCCTTCAGCTGCGGATGAAGTTCCAGGAAATCGAGCAGCCGGTTCACCTCTGCCTCCCCCAGGCGGCCATCGAGATAATCCAGGAACCAGATCTCGTAATTCTTTTCAGATAAGGATTCCATGTTACACCAATGCTTCGATTGATCCGATATATTCCTTTAAAAAAACCCGGGCACGATAAATATAAACCTTCACCTGAACCTCGCTTAAACTGGTAATATCGGCTATCTCCTTATAAGAATAACCCTCATAGTCCCTGAGCATGATCACCGACCGCTGGTCGGCAGGCAGTCTTGATATCCCCTCGTTCAGCTTTTCCATCAGATCGCTGTAATGCTCCGAATGACCCAGCCGGTTCATGTTAACTTCTTCCCACGCTGCTGTTCTCTTGTCGGCCCGCGTCTGATCAATCATTTTGTGGTAAGCTGTCGTGAACAGGTACGATTTTGCCTTTTCGGCTACCACTTCGCGAACGTTGATCCACAACTTTTCAAACGAATCCTGGACCAGGTCGCGGGCCTTTTCCCTGTCCCGGATATTCTTGAGAACAAACCGGTACACCGCATCAGCGTGTTGATTCACACAATAATTGTATTCGTTGACAGTCATTTCGGGTTACAAGGCAAACATAGGACGTGACAATGGAGTGAAAAGTTACACTTATTTTAAGCACAAAGGCATGAGGGTGTGAGAGTGTGAGGACGTGAGAACACAAAGAGATCCTGGGAAAAATCGTAAAATTGTCGATCGTTTATCCTCAATCGTAAAAATCATGCGTCGTTTCACCGTTATCCTTCTCCTTCTCTCGTCCCTGGCTTTTGTACCCGGGACCGTCTCGCAGACTCCGGATACCGACCAGTCGGTAATGGCTACTCTTTGGTACCAAAAATCCGGTGAGTTGAGGGCTCTCTGCTACCAGGCTTATAATCTGGCCGAGATGAGGGTCAACGAATACCTGAGCCATCCGGATTCGGGAGCACAACCTGCAGTGATTTTCGATATTGACGAAACCCTCCTGGATAACAGCCCGTCCGAAGCCCTGAACATCATCGAGGGAAAACCCTATACCTCAGACCGCTGGAAAGCCTGGACCGACCGGGCTTCCGCCCGGGCACTTCCCGGTGCGGTCGATTTCTGCCGGTTCCTGGCCAGGAACGATGTGGAGCTTATCTACCTTTCGAACCGATCCAACACGGAAATTCTGACCACAATGAAAAATCTCCAAGACCTCAATTTTCCTTATGCCGACAGAAATCATCTCTACATGAAAGCGGAAACTTCCGACAAGGAAAGCCGCCGGAATATTATCGAGAAAAAATACTATGTCATTCTCCTGGTAGGCGATAACCTTGCTGACTTCGACGAGATTTTCGAGGACCGTTCCGTCAACCTGGGCTTTCATGCGGTCGACAGCCTCCGGGAAGAGTTCGGGAAGAAATTCATCATTCTTCCCAATCCTATGTACGGCGGATGGACCAAGCCACTCTACGGCTCGCAGAAAGGCTTCTCCTCCCAGGAACTTGCTGACCTGCGAAGGGGGTTGCTCAGGACGGAATAGCCTCGCTGAAGCTCGGCGAAAATTACGCTTCGCGTATGAATGATCCTCGCTTTGCTCGGATGAATGAATGCTTCGCATTGAATTAATTCAGGCCGGAGGCCTCATTCGCGTGCGAAGCAAGCTATTCATGAGTTCAGCGAATTATTCGTGAGCATTTGTGAAAATCATTTAGTAGATGCACACCTGTTTACTCATTGTTCCACACTCTTTCTTTTTGTTACAAAACTTCCCATCTTTAAAGGTTGAATGAAACACAAAACCTATACTGAAATGAGTGAACCAAAAAGAATCGGCCGGAGGATTTTTGTCCGGAAAGTTGCGGTGGGCACCGGGGCAGCCATGGCGTTACCCTACATCATTCCTTCAAGCGCCATGGGAAGGGACGGCAAGGTTGCGCCCAGCGATCGCATAGTGATGGGACTGATCGGTGCCGGATCACAGGGAACAGGCGACATGCACAATTTCATGTCCAAACCTGAGGTTCAGATGGTGGCTGCCTGTGATGTGGATAAAACGCATCGCGATGCCATCAAGGCGGCCATCGATGGAAAATACGGCACCAGCGATGCACGCACCTATTCCGATTACCGGGAATTCCTGGCCAACGAGAAACTGGATGCAGTGATTCTCGCCCTGCCCGACCAGTGGCACGCAATTATCGCAATCGCCTGTGCCAATGCCAAACTCGATATTTATGGCGAGAAACCGCTTTCCCGTACCATTTGGGAAGGGAAAAAGATCGTTGAAGCGGTCGAGAAAAACGGTGTCATCTGGCAAACGGGATCCTGGCAGCGCTCGGAAGCTCATTTTCATCGCGCCTGCGAGCTTGTGATCAACGGACGTATCGGCAAGGTCCGTTTCGTCGAGGTCGGTTTACCCAACGGCAACCCGGCAACTGTCAGCCACCCGGTTCAGCCGGTCCCGGAAGGACTTGACTGGGACATGTGGCTGGGTCCTGCCCCGAGCATGCCCTACCGGGGTGTCTGCCATTGGGACTGGCGCTGGATACTCGACTATTCGGGTGGCCAGTTGACCGACTGGGCAGGCCACCATATCGATATTGCCCACTGGGGACTGGGCCTGGAACGGACAGGTCCGGTCGAAGTTTCAGGAAGCGGCGTTTTTCCCCGTGAAGGCATTTTCGATGTTCCGGTTGAATATTCCCTGCACGCCACCTATGCCAACGGATTGTTCATGCATTTTGCAAACGAACGTCAGCTCCCGCATGGAATGGGTGTTTGCTGGTACGGCGACAATGGATGGATCCACGTCGACCGGGGAAACCGCTTGTTTGCCAGCGATCCGAAAATTCTCGAGGAAAAGATCGGGGATAATGAAACCCGGCTCTATGTCAGTAACGATCATTTTCAGAACCTGCTCGACTGCGTCCGGAGCCGAAAGGAGACCATTACCCCTTGCCAGGTAGCCCACCGGTCAATTTCTACCGCCCTCCTGGGCGAAATAGCCATGCTGACCGGACGCAAGATCCAATGGAATCCCGATACCCAGGAAATCATCAACGATCCGGTCGCCAGCCGCCTGCTGAGACGGCCCTTCCGGTCACCCTGGAAACTCGAAGGCAACTAACCCTTATCGGCAATAATCATGACAAAAAAATATATCAAACCCCTGATTCTGTTAACCCTGACCGGGGTTATCCTTTTAGCGACTTCCTGCAAGCAGGCGCCTGTAAGCCAGGCGCCTTACCAGGCCCTGATCATCACAGGGCAAAACAACCACACCTGGCAGGGGTCTTCCCCGATCCTGAAAAAGATCCTTGAAAACTCGGACCTGTTTTCTGTTGATATTATTCAATCGCCTGAAGCTAAAGCTGATATGTCAGGATTCAAGCCGGTCTTTAGTAATTATGACGTGGTTGTCCTGGACTATAACGGCGACGCCTGGCCGGCAGAAACCAAGAAAGCATTTGAGGAGTACGTTTCCCAGGGAGGCGGGGTCGTGAGCTATCATGCGGCCGACAATTCCTTCCGTGAATGGAAAGAATACAACAAAATGACGGGCCTGGGAGGGTGGGGCAACCGGAATGAAACGGATGGTCCGTTCATCCATTGGAAGGACGGGGCGTTTATCCGGGATTCGACAACCCCCGGGATCGGAGGTTACCACGGAGCCCAGCAAGCCTATCAGGTCACTGCCCGCGATACGGTCCACCCGATCATGAAAGGATTGCCACGGATCTGGAGGCACGCTAAGGACGAACTCTATTCGCAACTGCGCGGGCCCGCCGAAAACCTGACGATCCTGGCCACGGCCTGGTCAGATTCAACCAAGGGCGGGAGCAACCGTAACGAACCGGTCCTGATGACCGTCACTTACGGAAAAGGACGGATCTTTCACACCGTCCTGGGTCATGCCATGGGCGACAGCGCTTACCCGTCAATGGAATGTGTGGGTTTTATTTTTACTCTCCAGCGTGGTGCCGAATGGGCGGCTACCGGACAGGTGACCCTGCCGGTCCCGGATGATTTCCCCCAGTTCAACACGGAAAGCAAATGGCCCCAGTTTCGCCCGCTGACCCTGGATGAGATCCTGGCAAACCTGAAAGATTACCACCCGGGAGATACCCGGACAAACCTCCAGGACCTCACGAACTATATCAGGAAAAATTATGACGGCGGTGAAAAATACGCCCACGTGGAAAGTGAGTTGCTGAAATTCCTGGAAGGGACCGGTTCAATTGACGCAAAGAATTATATCTGCCATGAGCTTAGCATCTTCGGAACCGACAAGGCTCTTCCGGCATTGAAAAAACTGCAGAAAAAAGAAGAAACAAAAGAGATGGCCCGGATGGCGATCGAACGGATCACGACTCAATACACGAATGAATGATCCTCGCTGCGCTCGGATGAATGATTCGGCTGCGCCTCATGAATGAACGCTTCGCGTTGAAAACAAAATTCAGGCCGCAGGCCTCATTCGCGAGCGCTAGCGAGCTATTCATGAGGCGCAGCCGAATCATTCATGAGCGAAGCGAATCATTTTGTAAAATCTAAATAGTACCATGTCTTCAAGAAGAGAATTTGTCAAAACCGGCGCCACTGCTGCGGCTGCCGTTGCCGCCGTTTCCATGATCCCGGGAGCGGTCAGTTGTGCCAATAAAGCCAACGACAAACTGGTTGTCGGGGTGGTCGGTATTAACGGAATGGGATTTTCCGACGTCAAGACTTTTCTTAAACAGGAGAACGTCGAATGCGCAGCCATCTGCGACATAGACCAGTCGGTCATGAATAAAAGGGCCGGCAACATTGAGGAGCTGCAGGGCAAGAAACCCGAAATGTTCAATGACTACCGCAAACTCCTGGAGAGAAAAGATCTCGATGTTGTGATCATCGGCACCCCGGATCACTGGCATGCCCGTATCATGGTTGATGCCTGTGATGCCGGGAAGCATGTCTATGTCGAGAAACCGATGGCCTATTCCATTTATGAAGCCTTCCAGATGGAAAAAGCCGGGAGGCGTTATAAAAAGGTTGTGCAGGTCGGACAGTGGCAGCGAAGCGATCCCCACTGGAACGATGCATTTGCCTTTGTGCAATCGGGAAAGCTGGGTAAGGTCAGGACAGTGAAAGTGTGGTGCTATGAATCATGGCTGATGCCCCCGGGACCTGTTCCTGACGAAAATGTACCTGATGGCGTCAATTATGATATGTGGCTCGGACCGGCCCCGGTCCGGCCGTTCAACAGGAACCGGTTCCACTTCAATTTCCGATGGTTCTGGGATTATGCCGGAGGGTTGATGACCGACTGGGGGGTTCACCTTCTTGACATGGCCTTGGCCGGCATGAACGCCGATTTGCCTAAATCAGCCATGAGCTCCGGAGGAAAGCTGGCTTTCCCCGAAAGTCCGATCGAAACACCTGATACGCAACAGGTCATCTATGAATTCGACGGTTTCAACGTCATCTGGGACCATGCCATGGGTATCGGCCTGGGCGACTGGCGGCGCGATCACGGTGTCGCTTTTATAGGAAATAACGGAACCCTGATAGCCGACCGCGGAGGGTGGGAAGTGGTGCCCGAGAGCGGAAAAGACGGACCGCTCCTCCCGGAAGTGACCCGGATGCCGGGAACAGGCGTAGGATTGACCCTTCATGTTCAGAACTTTATCTCCTGTGTAAAGGAAAATGAACGCGAAACCACTGCCAATCCAACCATCGGAAGAGCAGTTGCCTGCATGGCACACATGGGAAATATTGCCATCAGGACCGGTCAAAAGATATACTGGGACGCTGAAAATCAGAATTTTATCAACAATCCGGAGGCAAACCGGCTGATCACGCCGGTCTACCGGGACCCCTGGAAATTGCCGAACGTCTAAGCCATGGGACAAACCCGCAGAAAGTTCCTGAGCAACAGCTTCAGCCTGGCGGCAGGCGCCAGCCTTCTGGGTATCCCGGCTGCCACCCTCGGGATGCAGGGCTGCTCGCGGCGTAAGGGGCCGAATGACCGGATCGGGATGGCCCTTATCGGATGCCGGAACATGGGATTTACCAACGCCTGCAGCTTTGTTGAGCAACCAGACGTGAACCTTGTGGCCCTTTGCGACATCGATAAGAACATTCTGGATGCCCGCGCTGCGGATATCCAAAAATATGCTTACGACAAGAAACTGACCGTTCCTAAGTTTACTCTTTACGATGATTTTCGCAAAGTGTTGGAAAACAAGGATGTCGATGCTGTCATTGTCGCCACTCCGGATCATTGGCATGCCCTGATCACCATTATGGCCTGCCGTGAAGGAAAAGATGTCTATGTGGAAAAACCTGCCGCCAACTCCATTTACGAAGCCGATCAGATGGTCAGGGCTGCCTACCGCTACAAGCGTGTGGTACAGGTTGGACAATGGCAGCGGAGCGGCTTGCACTGGCAGGAAATGGTCGACTACATCCGGTCAGGCAAGCTGGGGCAGATCAGCC